>OCLL01000155.1_pt1 | contig 16656 bp, 29 predicted proteins | sample 1538931 | NCBI WGS metagenome assembly OCLL01 (sample SAMN03418270, study PRJEB22391) | human gut metagenome | biome: human-gut; feature: organic feature; material: feces | host: Homo sapiens | place: Tanzania | collected 2013-01 | reverse complement strand
AGTACCTATACAAGGAGACCCATAAGAATCTTCATATATATTTATCCAATATTCCTTTTTCTTAGGAGCAAAGAACAAATCATTTAAACTTACTTCTGCTTTCGGTATATACTTCTGACCATCTCTTGTATAAGTGACTACGTCTTCTTCATCACCTTTATAAACAAGTGCTACAATAGGCCATTTACCCTTTTTATCTGTGCAGAGAATCCTCGCAGCATAACCATCTCTAGTTACAATTTTTCGGTCTGGATTCTTCAAGTATTCATCTAAATTAAACTGTTTCATAGTTTACTCCTCCCATTGGATTTTAATTGTTGAAATATAGCCCACAAGACCACTTCCTATTGCTGATTCCGCTTCTTCCTTTGTATTATAAACTTGTGACCCAGGAGTTATCATTGAAGATAGATTATATTTATAAATATTTATCCAACCTTCTTTCTTCTCTGGTGCGAAAAATAAATCATATGGATTATCTTTCGTTCCTCTTGTTTCTACTCCATCTTCCCAATAAGTCTTAATAATCTCATCTCCATTTGGTATTGTGATTAACGCTACAATTTGCTTTGTATTTAATCCACATCTGTCAACACAAATAATTCGTGCTCTTCTGCCATCCTTTGTAGTAATTTTTCTTTGCGGATTTTTTAAGTATTCTCTTAAGTTAAACGGTCTCATATCTTCTTATTATTTATGTTTGCCATATCCTGCAATTCCTGTGTAACTGCAATTATCCAAGAACTCCTGTGCATCAGCTTTAAGAGTGTTAGTATTTATTTTGTCCTTATATCTTATGATAAGAGCACAAGCATTTGCTAACTCTTCTGTCTTTTCTCTTGCTGTTTTCTTGAGAGAATCCTCTTTGTGTTTGACAAGTTCTGCAATTGAAATTGTATCATCTTCTAACAGAGTCATGAGAATAACGTACCTGTCTAATGGGCTTTCTTTCAAGAATTTTATAATTTCCTTGTTAGTCATAGTTTATTCCTCCATTGCTTTTCTGAATTTAATTTCAAACTCATTAAATGAAGATGTTATTATCTCTTCCTTGTGTTCCTTAAACCATTCAAGAGCTTTTTCTATCATCAACTTTTCTCCTGCTTCAAAACCACATTTCCAAAGATTAAAATCTCGCTCTTGTCTCTTGGCTATTTCGGCTTTACTTGGGCCGGGTCTCATTATAACTGAACTCATAATTATTCCTCCTATTTGTTATTTTATGGTTATTATTTAAGTAGTAACAACTTTACCACCTACTTGCAAAAGAAGTTTCTCCCACTCTATCCATTTCTTCTTGATACCTTCCACTATAAAACTCTTCTCTTGCCTTTTTAGCTGCCATTTCCTCTTCAGGAGTTCTTTGATGGTCTATAACAAGTTCACCCTTAAAATTTCGAGTAATAAGGTTGGAATATACCTTCATGTTTTTTGGATACTTTGCTAATGCAGAAATTAGCTCTTCTACTGTTGTTATCATATTATTATATTATTAAAGTTTCTATTAAAAAACTTCCCTGCTTGGACTCGAACCAAGGACCCTGAGATTACAAATCTGAAGTAACTGTAAATATCACCACAATTAGGGAACATTCTTCACAGTTCTGTACATGCTCTACCAACTGAGCTACAGGGAAGTTTAGATTGAAAGGCACTATGTAACAATCTTTAGAGTTCTATTGAAAACTAAGAAACAGTTGAAGTAACTCTAAATATCAACAATAGTGCCTTATATAAGATATCATAAGAACATTTAGACAGAGGTGTTGTTATATGAGAGTCAAAAATTGCAAATTTGATGAAGTAACTCTGTCTGTCACTATACAATATCTTTATTTAGTACCAGAAATGAGACTTGAACTCACACGGGCATTGCTGCCCAAGGGATTTTAAGTCCCTCGTGTCTACCAATTCCACCATTCTGGCATTTTAATGTAGGGAGTAAGGGACTTGAACCCTTAGTCTTGAGTGTATAAGACTCCTGCTTTCACCAATTAAGCTAACTCCCTATAAAACAGGTGTACTTCACAGCAGACCTGTCCATGTTCATCCTCTAAAAGAAGAATTGTACCCCCAGAAGGAATTGAACCCTCATTTAAAGAGTAGAAATCTTTTGTTCTATCCATTGAACTATAGGGGCATTGAGGCAGACTTGCTGCCTCTTTTCACTATATCTCTATAGTGGTATCAAAATCATCCCAGTCTTCTTTTTCACTAACCTCGAACATCTCATCATCAATCTTGCTCCAGAAATCTCTACCTTCAGGGGTCTCCGCCCAAAAGAAAGCCTTATTAACAGTGCTAGGTGACTCTTTACCAAGAAGATAGTATAGTATCTGCTCTGGGGAGTTCATTGCTACTATACAGTTATTTATAAACTGAGGTAACCAAGGCTGCTTCAATATCCACTCAGATGCTTTCGGATTGACCTCTATTTCCATAATATGCCCTCCTATTTGCCTCTAAGAATCTGCTTGATTCCTTCAGCCATTATAGTCTGCATGCTCTGATAGAACTCCTTCTCAGGAGTCATGCTCATATCCTTCTTTCTTGAGAGGTTTACCTGTCTGTCATAAGCCTTGACAGCATTCTTGAGAATCTCATCAGTTACAAGATTGTTCTCTGCAAAGATAAGTTTACTCTTGATAGATTCAACTATCTCTGCCATGAATGCAGGTGCTATCTCCATCTTCTCTATAAGGTCGAGGGATTCTTTAAGTTCACCAACCTTATATCCATCTTTGAAGGACTCTTTGATGAATCTCAATGCTGTCTCCTTATCAAGGCAGTCCATAGTAATTACTGAACCAATTCTCTTTCCTCTGAGGAATGTAGGTTCAATAAGTTCTATGTGGTTGGTAGTGAACAAAGTAATGACATTCATATCTTTGGTATCACCACCATCAAGAGTGTTCAGAATATCCTGAAGAGATGCATCTCTTTCTCCTCTTGTAACCTGGTCAATGTCCTCTACAAAGACTATCACTCCATTGCATGACCTGTCTATGATTTTCACCATCCTCAAGGTCTCTGCAAGAAGAGAAGGGTCCTTAAGATATACAAAAGTCCAATTGTTCTTGGTAGCCTCTCTTGCAAGTTTGAATGCAAGAAGGGTCTTTCCAGTACCATACTTCCCTTCAAACAGACATCCATACTTAAGAGGAATGCCTGCCTTGAGACATTTCTCAGGATACAGGATTCTTGACCTCAAAGGCTGAAGGTCAAACTCTGTCTGCTTTGACAAGACCATCAATTGACTATCTATATGGCTGAGGTTGAGTCTCTTAGGCTCTTTGCCTCTCTCTGTTATCTCAAGAGCCTGATTCTTGTAGATAGAGTTTGTAGCAAGGAGTTCCCTTGTCCTGTCCACGATATCATCAATCATGGACTGATACTTAGACTTGCACACTCCTGTTATAACCAGTTCTGAAGTACTATTGGAGTAGTTCAACTCTATATAGGAATCACCACCAAGTTCAGGCAATGAAATCCTACCAAAAGGTACTTTTGTTCGTGAGCCATCAGCAAGGATAACATCAAAAGTATTGATATTACCAGAGCCTGAAGGACCTGCATCTTTCTCAGCCCTTACTGAGCCAAATATCTCTTCAACAGCCTTGTTAAACTGGAATGCACCGTCAGTCTTCCAACATTTGATGTTGTAATTGAGAGATACGTCCTGTTCAGACATTTCTATCTCATTCTTGATGAAGGCAAGAACTTCTGCATACTTCATGTCTGACTTACAGGCTGTAATGATACGCTCTTTTTGCTGCTGTTCAAAGAAATTTACTTTCTTCTTGAGCACATCCTTTGTGCTCTGGATAATTGTTTGTTCCATTGTTTTTTTTTTTAATAAATACTTGTCAATATGTTCTTGGCATTTTCTATAGTTGTTGTTAAGCATCCAAACTCTATAATTTCACCACTTTTCCTTATGACCAGATTCTTCTGAGGTATGTTATATCTGTCCATGTCACCATAGACAGCCTCCTTAAGAAGGTCATAAGGAACAGCAGTGTTCTTACAGAATAGGATTCTTTTCTCAGGGACATAAATTACATCATATCCCTGAATGTTTCCTACTGTTTGTCTCATTCATCAAAAGTATTTTCAATACCTTCATATGCTGCTATGAATGTTAGGAAATTCTCTGAAAAGCCACTTATTTCAGCATCCCAAGCACCCTTATAGTTCACACCATGCCTTTCAGATGATACATCACAGATGTAGTTGTGTTTTCCAAAAGGCTTTGGAACTCTCTTATCAGGATAGTCACAGTCCTGTGAGTCTGAGAATACAATTATTCTATCAAACTCTCCAGTAAACTGTTCTCTTGACCACTCAAGACACTGTCTTGTGAAGATTCCTCCACCTCCAACCCTACTATTTGCTTTATCTATCTGCTTGAGAAGGTTGAATCCCTTTGAAGGATATTTGATTACTTCTGATTTATGCTCTTTGGTATAGTCATTACCAGCAGTTACTACCAACTCAAAGTCTTCACACTGGTTTGCAGCAAGCATAGCCATAGCCTTTGCAGCATCAAGCCTTGTGAGTTTAGACTTACTTGAGATTGAAGCATACTTCATAGAACCAGAAGCATCAAGTATGAACAGAGTCCTACCAGGGACTTTAGGAAGATTAGACCATGAAGTTATCATAGCATCTTCTATATCCCTCTCAAACTCAGGATTCATTCTGGCTGCCTGCAAGAAGTTCATAGGCAATAGCATTGAAGCCTTAAGGTTTTCAAAGCCATATTTTATTACTTTCTTGTCTACATCTGCATCCCTCATGTTTCTCAGGTTTCTAAGGAATGCAAGACCTCCAATCTTATTCTCACTGATGAGTTTGGTCCATGTTTCCTTCTTGTCTTTTCCTGCTGAAAGCATGGTCTCCCAAGTTTCAGGTACAGGAAGAGTCCTTGAAGCAATCATCTTGAAGAGTTCTGCTTCCTTTTCATCCCAAGGTCTTGGGTGAACAAGAAACATTACATCTCTGAGTTTTATTGCAGCATCTCTGTCATACTTTGCAAACTTATAGGCATTGAAATTATGAAATGCTGCTGCAAGTCCTTTCTTTGCCTGATTAGCCAGTGACTTCTTTCCTCCTTTCCAATATATAGAAAGGAAGTCAGTCAGCATATCTGCCCTTGTTATAATCTTTGGTAGCAAGTCTCTTACAAATAGCCTATGTTCAGGGTACTTGCACATTCCAGATGCCAGAAACAAAGGTGTGTGCCTGAGTTTCTGTAGAGTTCTTGCTGCCAAAGCAACAGTATATACATCTTCTGCACTACATAGAGGTATGAGCCTTTCAATCTCTTCAGCAATCTTCTTGCCATCACAATAGGCAACATCTTCCCAAAGAAGATTAGCCAAGGTGAGTCTTTTAAGAAGAGCAATGTTTGACTGCTTAGCAGCAAGAGCACCACTACCTCCAGCAAGTCTTTCATCTGTAAATTTAGATGTTGACTTGATGTTTGGATTCAATTTAGACATAGTAAACTAATGTTTTAATTGTTTGACAAAGGTAAATAAAATAATTGGTATTACCAAATAATTTTACATACCAAACCTTAAATTCCCATTGTTCCCACCAATAAGTTTTTTCTTACCACAATTCAGACATTCACATACTCTGTATCCATTTATTTCAGAGAGTCCAATTGTGAATAAGGCATTGAAGAATCTTGGGATTCCTGCTCTTTCTCCCAAGTCATTGGTGGTGTAAATCTCATGGGCTGTGGTTCTGCCACATATGGGACAGTACGTTTGTATAACTCTGGACATTTCTTGATAGTTCTAACAGTGTCTACCCTGACTTTAAGTTCTACTTTATATTTGCCTCTGTCATAATCTATAACAGCCTTGTTCATGCTTGTTTCTATACTTGCGTAAGAAATAAGTATACATAGACTAAGTGTGGCTACAGTGAGGACCCAACTTGTGATTTTCAGTAGTCTGTCTGTTTTTTTCTCAAAAGGTGGGAGGCATATCTTACAAACTATACCAAATCCCATCCATAGCAACACACTGAATATAAATTGTCCATAGTCCATTATAATCTTACTTTATAGTAGTTAAGTCTTGCCTGTAGTGAATCAATATTATGATTAGTAAGTATATGGGTGTGTATAGTTTTTAATTTACTTTCATAATATTTATCAGTAGCATACCTATTTCCATTTATATCTGTAAAGGAATCAAATAAATCTTCTATTGTTTTGCCATTAAGATAATTGGAGTTCAATAAATATAGATATGGTTCAACAGAATCATTTGGATTTTTGTATTTGAATTTAATATCTTCAAGACTATAATTGTCATAAGCACCTACATTCCAGATGCTGTTTGTCCTATAAGCCAATCCTGTTGTACCAAATTTACTTTCCAATTCTCCTTGAGCTAATACAAAAGAAATAGGTATTTTATACTTTTCACATTTTTCTACAAGAATCAAAGCTCTAAGATTTGAATTAGGAGCTATTGAATCTATGTAATTTTGTGTGGCATCTACAAGGTCTGATTTCACACCTTGATATTTTACATGCAATTCCTTCATATATTCAGTTGCAGTATCATATTCTCCATTCTCACTTTTAGGAAAAGCCCAAGTAAAAGCAAAAATAGCTATGATAGCTACTATTGAAATACAGATAGAATTTAATGTAATTCTAAATCTTTCTGTAGTCATGGTTTTTGATTTTTGTTAAATATGCTAAGAATAGCATTCCAGAATTTTACATACCAAGGAACCTTCTTAGCTTCTTCTCTAGGAGTTTTATAGGCATTTGCAAGTGCACAATCTATTACATAACTATCAATAATATCCCTATTTCTATAATATCTTGAGGAAACTGCCTTTCTAGATATAAGAATATTAAATTTGTTAATTATTTCATCTTGTGCCTGCATGAAAGCCAAAGTATGATTTCTCTGATGATTCAAGATACATTTAGCTATTATCTTGTCCATCTCTTTTGTCCACTTCATTATAATCCTTTATTAGTTGGTTAATAATAAGTTTTATGAGGATAAATACTAATAGTATAGGAACTGTCACTATAATTAACTTAATAAAAACTGCCAACATGATGATGAAAATTGATATAATAACAGCTCCTACTCCTATTATTATTCCCATTTCTTTTGCACTAAGTATTTTATTCCAATACAGAGTAGTACTATAGGCAAGCCCAATATTGCAATCATCACTAAGAGAGCTATAATACAAAATATCACATTTCCTGTTGCTGTTACTGGTTCCATAATATTATTCTTTTACTATCTTTTTATTGTTTATTCTTTCTTTCTTTTTGTGCTTTGAGCCTTGCTCTTAAACCTTCATTTTCTGCTATTGGCTTATAAGCAAGATTCATAAAATAATGAAGTAGTGAGAGTACACATACTATGCAGAACCAAGTGAACAGAAAATCATATATTATGTTTCCTGATACTGGCATAAGATGGTATTTCAGACCTCTTGTGGTGAACATAATCACCAGCACTACATAGTGACCCAGACAATAAGGGCAGTGAATAAGTTCTTCTATCTTTCCGCCTATGTGGTCTTCTATAAGATTTCTGAGCCATTCAAATATACTTGTAACACTTATTGTATAGGATATACTGGCTGCACACAATGCTACAGCCAGTATATAAGTCCAATCACCACCCATAGTAATCATCAGGATTGTGGTCCTCTACAGAACCTGTATACTCACCCTCATATACTGCCCCTGCTACATCCTCTAGTGCCTTCATCTTGTCATAGTCACTATCTATAAGGTCACCATCTTTTACACCCTCATAGTCTTCAGGAACTATTGCATGATAGAGGTTTTCACTAGTGGAACCACATCCACACTTTGATACATAGGTGAAGTTTATGACTTTCTTTCTGGTCTCAGGTATTTCCTGAGATTTTATGTTCTCAAACATCTCCTTGAGATTCTCCTCTTCCTGAGGTTCTTCTCTCTTTTTGAATAATTGTCCTATTCCCATGTCTTTATTATCTTAGTTAAGATAGATTCAGATAGTTCTCCATTTGCTTCTCTGATGATAGAGTAGGAAGCCTTGTCTACAATACCCTTTATAAGAGCACCAGACAATTTTCCATTGAATTGGCTGTATGCTTCCTTAGATATGCTTTTAGCCAGTTTATTAACATTTCCAGATACAGGTTTGCCCTTAAGATATATCTTGAAGATGTCTTCTGCATCCTCAACTGTAGGTCTTGAAATTTCAAGCCTAAGGTCAATTCTTCCTGGTCTGATGATTGCTGGGTCAAGAGCATCCTTGAAGTTGGTAGCAAGGATTATAAAAGTAGAATTACTTTCAAACCCATCAAGTTCACTCAAGAATGTAGGAACAATGGTGAGGTCTACATCTGATGACCTTCTACTGCCCCTTGCATTAAGTACAGCTTCTGCTTCATCAATAAATATGACTGACCTCTGTTTCCTTACTCTGTAGTTCTGTCTTGCCCTTGAGAACATACTCTTAATATTATTCTCAGTTACACCAACATATGGACTGAGCATTTCTCCACCCTTCAAATAAATAAAAGAGTCTGGATTCAACTCAGTACCATTAAGGAATGCTGATGCAATAGCCTTGGCTACCATAGTTTTACCACATCCTGGAGGACCATAAAGAAGAACTCCTCTTGATGGTTCAAGACCCATTCTCTTGAGATAGTCAGGATGTTTTATAGGCAATTCTATAGCATCTCTTATCTGTGAAATCTGACTCTTGAGACCTCCAATCTGCTCCCATTTGATATGTTCAAACTCTACAGGCTTGACAGGTTTCTCAAGTTCTTCTGGAAGAATACATATAATCATATTCTTGTTTACCATTACCTTGTCTCCTATCTTTGGGTTTTCATCGAGTTTAGGTGATTTAGGTATGATTACCTCATTACCATTTACTATAACTCTATACAACCCATTGTGCTGAGAGATGACAACACTTTCCATGTAAGGTCCTTCTATGACCATCTCAAGTAGTTTTTCATACTCTGAGATTTTATCTCTCAAAGCATCAATTTCTTCCTGATAACTCATTTTAGCACCTCCTTGTTAAATGTTGATACTACTGTGAAGGTCTTTTCTCCTTGAGAAATTCCTTCTTTTTTTTTGTTACATAACATTGTTTTTTTTGTGGGTTAAATAGTGACTCCACTGGGACTTGAACCCAGATAACCTACCTTAAAAGGGTAGTGCATTAACCAATTATGCTATGGAGTCCTCCAGACTACTTGTCCTCGCCAGTATCATTCTTTGAACCACCAGTAGCCATATCAAGCATCAGTGTAGCAGCCAGAATATTCCTAAGATTAGGAGTCTTCTTTATGGCTGATAGAAGTGCTGTAATAAGATTCTGGTTCTGTCCAACCACTGCACACGTTGATGATTTCTCATCTGTTGCAAGGACTATACATCCTCTCTTTTCCTTGTTTTCAGAAGTCCATTTGACTACATTCTCACAGACATCTATTCTCTTCTGTTCACCTTTGGTTGGTGTTCTATCATCTTTCATGACTATTTCTCCTCTTCTTCTGATTTGTTGAACATAGACAGCAGTTCTCCAAGAGACCCCATCAGACTATAAGCTGCAAACTCCTTGAGGTCCTTATTATGGTCCAATGAACTTCCGAGAGATGCTATTAGGAGTTCTCCTGGACCTATCATGCCACATAAAGACCTTCCTGCATCTTCCTTGTTTTCTCTGTCACCCAGAATGACTATTGCACATCTGTTGTCTGAGTCTTGGTCACACCAAGAGGTGATGAGCTCATTGATTTTCCCCTTCTGTTCATCAACAGAGAGAGATTTGAAATCTTTTTCTTTCATTTGTTTTTTTTTTTAAGATTAGTACTAATATGTTAAGAAATGTATTTTATTTAAAAAGGGCTATGCAACAGTTTGTGGAGTATAATTAAGTACCCAAAAACTTATTTCATTATCAGTGAAGTAACTCCACTATTCAGCAATAGCCCTTTGTCTTTAGCTCAGTTTATCCCTCAGCCTTCAGCATTTCATATGCCTTTTTGACATCTTCCTGCTTCTGGAAATATACTATTCCCAGATACATCACTCTTTCATGTGTACCTATACAATAGTTATTATCCAGCTTAATGCTGTTAGGAAGGTTATAGGAATAGTGAGTCTTTGCCAAGAAATACTTGGTCTTGGTTACGTCTGGCTCCCATGTACCATTGAAATACTTGGCTATAAGTGCCAGTTTCATATGAAGAGTGAGTTCACTACCTATCTCTACCCCTATTTCCTTGGAGAGTTTCATGGTGCTTGAAGCATCTTTACTACCCAGTTTCATGTTCAGGTGAAGGCTTGTTATTCCAAGAGATTCAAGAACTTCCTTGAGGCTCTGTGGTTCACTCAATTCCTTTTCAGTATATGCCTGAAGAGCCAGCTTATGCAGAGTCTGGTCTTTGCCATTATACCAATTTCTTGCCTCTTCAAGAGAGACTTTGACGTTTCTTTTTTCCCTGTTATTACTTGTTTGATGGTTGTTAAATCTTGTTGATGGTGTTTCTACCTGAGTATCAATAGGCAGTAGCTCCTTGAGTATAAATTCATTGTAGGTATTGTAGATTCCTACAGGATAATCAAAGACCCTAACTACCTTCATAGGAGCATCTCCATAGTTTGGATTTCTCAGTATATCTCCTTCCCTCACATAGGGCATCTTTGGGATTTTGAATGTGCATTTCTTTGTTCTTGAAGAACTGCTTTCAGGAAACACTACTGTACATAATCTCATCATATTATATTTGTTTATAAATCTTCTCCGTAAGGGTTTCTCTAATAAAAGAGAGGCTATGTAATAAGCTGTAAAGTGTTTTTCATAATACCCTAAATTGAAGTAACTTTACAAATCAACAATAACCTCTCTGATTATTTTATTCGTGGTATCCACAGTTTGGACAGTAACATCCATCATACATATTGTCACAATTAGGACATCTGTACTCTGGTTCCCAATCTAACCCTTCTGATGTTATATCTTCAGAAGGGTTATCTAGAAGTTCTATATCATTCATGGTCTACTCTTTTAGTAAGACATACAAAACTGTAGAATTTTCCTTTCTGAGCATGTATTTCTCCTCTGTAGGGAATTCAACAGAGTACTTTACTTCCTCTGTTGGAATAGATTTCTTTTCAAACTGTTTCATTTTTATCTTCTTTGGGGTCATTACCAGTTAATATGGCAATATCTTCTGATGTTATGAATGTTTTACATATGTAGATTAATGCAAATCCTATCCCAAATACTATCAGTATTCCAGTGGATGTAAAAGAATCTGCAAGACATACTGCAAAAATCCAGTATATCAAAGTTGAATACATCAGTATTCCTTTGATTATGTATATGATTGTTTTCATTTTAGTGAAAATATTGTAAGTTGTGAGTAATTTACTTATTAAAAATAGGACAATCTTTGCAAGAAATGTGCAGTGATTTGCTCTAAGTTCATCACAGTAGAAAATAAAACAAAAGGACAAAATGGTCATAGAATAGACCATTCTGTCCTAATGTCAAGAGCCATGATTACATGGCTGTACCATCTGCTCTGTAGATGTCATCATCACCATCCCTCTCTAAGGTGATGATGTCTACGGACTTAATGTCCACGGAGTCACCTTCCTCAAGCTGACTGTCTCTTGAAAGAGGCATAAATTTCTTGCCTCCAGCCTTCATCAAGAAGCACATTGAAAGTCCATACTGACCTTCAACTACCTTAGCAGATTCAACCTGAGCTACCTCAGCCTTGCTGAGTTTCTCTCTGCCAGCTTCACTCCATGAGCCAGCATAAGTACGGAGTTTGTCCAAAAATCCCATAGTGCTTGAATGTTTGAATGTTTGTAGATAAACTTAGTTGGTCCACATATCTTGTGTCCCAAAGTATGGAGAATATGCTGTGTTGTTTTACTCTAAGAAATTAAACTCCCAGCCCTATACCTATATATATTATAAGGTATAAAAACTGAGAGTCCCCACACATAATACATCAAAGGTTATTTATCATCATCCTTAGATGAAAAGGCATCAGGTACCAGGAATATTAGAGTAAGTACTGTAAGTACAATAAACCCTAAGACCCCATGAATATCACCTAATATTCTAATTAATTCCATATTTCTAACTTAAAATGTTTAGTAAGTATTAATCTAATTATTGTTTATTGGACTGTTTCATCCCAAAGAATGAAAACAATGTTGTGTTGTTTTATAGAAAAAAGAGATGACCAGCTACTGCTGGTCTCTCTCTGCTACATGGTTCTACCTGTGCATCTGGTGATGGTCTTCTCACCATTGGTGAGCTGGAACACCATGAAGCTGCTTGGGTCAATGGTGTCACCTTCCTCACCCTTGAACTTGCGGTCAAGCTGCCATGACACATAGCCTGTGTCCAGCATGACTACTGCATACAAGTGGTCATACTCCTCTGAGTATCTCACTTCAATGGACTTGACCTTCTTGAGGTCTGCCTTCTTAATCTGCTGTGCTGAGCCTGGCACAAGCTTCCAGGAGGACTCTGAGTATGTCCTTACCTCTTTACCAAGGAATGTCTTCATGGTGTAAGATGTATTATGTGTTAGGGTTCACTGATGTGTGGGGGGAGGGAACCCATTCTCCCAATGACCAGGGGGAGTGTTGTGTTGTTATATCCCATCCATAGAAATCAAGCAAAAATTAAAAAAAAAACAAAAAAAAAATAAAGAAAAAAAAATTATTTATATATTTGGATATGTCAGTTTTTTTACTTACCTTTGCATCTACAGTAGAAATAGCAAGTATACTGAGAATACTGATACCTTTTTAGGTAGGAGGGCATATATAGGACTGAACTGCTTCTCACCAAGTCAAGAAAGTAGTGGATATTGACCAAGGGTTGGTAATGAGGAGGCTGCTTTAGGGCAGTGATAAAAGGGGACGGACTAATATTATATAACCAGGGGATGGACTATATATGTTGAGAGCCTTAATCTCAAGCCAGGGTGATGGAAAAGAGCCACCCAGGTCCCTTCTTTATTAAGATAGGTCTATTAGTTAAACTCCCAGTAGAATAAGGAGAAGTATGGAATTTAAGAGTAAAAAGTTTAATTTCTTTGGAGAAACATGGTATATTAAGTATGTGGACCATGCTCCTGTATTAGAAGACCAAGCAGATGATGCTTTTAATGGTGGTGTTATCATGCCCTTAAAAAGGACCATATATATATCTACCAAATGGCCTAATGGAAAACCAATAAATAAAGAATCTATTGAGAATAGTTTGAGGCATGAATTGGTTCATCTAATCTTCCTCAATGGTCAATATTTAGGTTGTTATGATGATGAACCATTAGTAGAATGGACTGCAAAGTCTCTAAGTATATTACTTAATCAACATGTCATCTAAGCTGCCCGCAGGGCATAGATTAACATACAATGAAGATAATTTATAATAGATTTATTCCTTTCAAGGGGTTCTCTGTAACTAATTTGTTTGGAACTCTCTTTGTAAGACAAGAGAAGGGAAAACTTGAACCTTATGTATCTCCAAGAATCATTAATCATGAGTCTATTCATACAGAACAGATGAAGGAACTTGGGTATATCTTCTTTTATATATGGTATTTTATAGAGTGGCTTTTAGAGGTACTATTGCCACCTTATAATAAGGCTTACCATGATATATCTTTTGAAGAGGAAGCATACAACAATGAGAATAATCCTAACTACTTAAAGAGTAGGAAAAGATACAATTGGATTAAATTTGTATTTAACAAGAAATTAAGAAGAAAGTTAAAATGAAGTGGAATGACCTTACAATGAAGGAAAGGTCAGACTTGATGAGCCTATTTCTGAAAGCAGGAGTAGGCTCTTTGTCTGATATGAAGCATATATATGATGGAACAAAAGACACTATACCTATGCAAACTGATGATAATGGAAATCTTAGAGACTCTGTTACTCCTACTACAGTTTCTGCATCTCTTTCTAGAGATGAATGGAATAATCTTTATGCACAAGGAAAAGTTTCTTTATCACAAATTCCTAGAAAATACCAATCTTGGATTGATGGGCAAAACTCTAAATTTAAGGCAGATATAACAAAGGCTATGCATAATGCTGGTGAGAACTATCTTATACCAGCATTTTTAACAGCCGCCACATTAAATCCTATAATAGGAGGAGCATCAGATATTGCAAGCATAGGTAGCCAAATTGCAACTGGAAATTTTACAGGAGCTGCAATAGATGCGGCTACTGCATTTTTACCAGAAGTTTTAGAAAAGCCTATTACGCAATTTTTAAGAAAAAGAAGATTTTTAAAAAATATTCCTAAAGTTCCTGATTTTAAAGGAAGTGAGAGTTCTGTCTACATAGTGGGGGATAGAGCATTTAAAATTACTGACCAAGGAATGGCACCTAATACCAAAGAAGAAGCAAAAAGAATAGCTAAAACCTTTATGGATAAAAGAAACTCTATTCCTAATCAAGCACCTCTGAAATATGAAGGATTAGTTCCATCTCAAACACCTAAATTTGACAAAAACGGAAATCCTTTGTACTATCCAGTTTTTTCTCAGGAGAAAATGCTGCCTTTCTCAAATGATATATCAGAGACAGAACAAGAATATATTATGAAAAAATTAGATGATAGGATGAATCCATTTGGGTGGACCAGACAAGGAAGTGGATATGTACATCCTAGTGGGAAACATGTCAGTGATTTAAAGCCTGAAAATTTAGCTACTGGAAATGATGGTAATATATATATTATAGATGGGGATGTTTGGGGCTACAAAAATGGCGGGTTTGTAGAGAATCCTCTTAAGTATAAATATCCAGATGGTGGAGATATAGAAGTATATGGTGGGGAAATAGCTCCTGCTGTAGTGAAACCATCTCCTGTGTTTGTTGATTTAGTAACATATCCTATAAGCAGAGCATATAAAATATCACATTCTGCTTTATTTTCAAATATCTCTAGAGACAGTACACAATCCGAAAAGGAGAATTTAAAACCTTTAATAATAGATAAAAGATTTGATGCTACATATAATCTTCTAACTAACAATTGTTCTGACTATACTGGAAGATTCCTAGAAAATGCACTACACTTAAAAGGGCTTACTAAAGGAATAACTACCCCTAAGGGATTATCAAACAAGATAAGAGAATATGCCTATAAGGGGGATATAAATATGATGGAAGATGCCAATTGGGATAATAGAAAAAAGAAATATACTGTACAGAGCATAGAAATTCCTTGGTATGATTACAGAAAGGCAGAGGATATAGCAAGACAACAGTTATTAGAAGATTTGATTCAGAATAATAAACAATTATCTCCAAAGAGGATATCTAAACTAAGAGAAAGGTATAATAAAGATTTTCCAAAATTACAGTATTATATTGATGATAAGGGAAATGTGATTCATGAAAGAAATTCTTTTTAAAAAATATTTGCATAATTCAAATTTTTTACTTACCTTTGTAGTACAATTTAAATAAAGAGAAGATGACAAAGAAAAGATGGATTGCGCTTGCTATTGTAGCAGTGGTAGTAGTTGGGTCACTTGGGCTTATTAAGCTGTTCCCATTCTGGGCTACACTTGCCTGCCTTGTTTCAGTGGTTGCTGGATTTGCAGCAGGTTATCTCTTTAAGAAAGATATTATCAAAGAGGTAGAAAAGGTAGTTGAGGTAGTGAAGGAAGTACCTGTAAAGGCAACAAAGAAAACTACTAAGAAGGCTTAGGCCTTCTTATACTGAAGGGTGGTGTAACGGTAAACATTCCTGTCTTTGAAACAGGTAGATGAAAGTTCGAGTCTTTCCCCTTCAACAAACTAATACCAACTATTATATGCTCTCATCATCTAAAGGTTAGGATGCTGCCCTTTCAAGGCAGAAATGTTAGGTTCAAATCCTACTGAGAGTACCATAGGCTATGGGTCTGCTTGGTGAAGATGCCACTCTGTCACAGTGGAGAAGATGAGTTCAAATCTCATATAGCCTGCATATTGGAAGAGTAACTGAGTGAGACTCAGCCTTGTCTTGAAAACAAAGGGTACTCTGAGGGGTATGGGGGGCAGGACCTCACTCTTCCGCATGGTAGAGATATATAGAAAGAAAGGTTGGGAATTAAATCCTAATGACAAAGTTGTAAATGCTATTCTTAGGAGATGTGAGATGAATAATGGAGAATGTCCATGTCACAATAATTCAGTAGATAAACATTGTCCTTGTTCAGATTATAGAGATAATGATATTTGTCATTGTGGATTGTATGTAAAAGGAGAGTAAACCAGTAAGGTTGCTGGCTCTGTCTGCTAAACATGAGGTTCTCTTAGGGGGATATGTTTCAAGTACATTGCTCTCCGCAATATGATTGTTATAGGGAAGTACAATAATTGGTTAATTGGCTACATTTGGGATGTAGAAGATGAAGGTTCGAGCCCTTTCTTCCCTACTTTGGGCTCTTAGTGATAATGGTTAGCACTTCTGCTTTGCAAGCAGAGAGTTGGGGTTCAATTCCCCAAGAGTCCACATTTCTCATTTGTTTTTTTTTTAGTTGAAACTGGGGTATAGCTGGAAGGTCAAGCAACAGACCGTTAATCATTCAGCTATGGAA
>OCLL01000147.1_pt1 | contig 17363 bp, 17 predicted proteins | sample 1538931 | NCBI WGS metagenome assembly OCLL01 (sample SAMN03418270, study PRJEB22391) | human gut metagenome | biome: human-gut; feature: organic feature; material: feces | host: Homo sapiens | place: Tanzania | collected 2013-01 | reverse complement strand
CATCAGCTATCTTCTCGGCAAACTGAAAACCGCCCATGAAGGCGAGGACCTGACAACCCTCCTGCCGTGCTACTGCAACCTGTAAACCCTTAAAATCGACGATTGTTAAACAAAATCTTCCAAATACCCGCTGAAAATCAATGGGTTGGAGAAGTGAACGCTTACGCTACTCTTCATAATGATAAGGTAGTTAAAGTCCGCCCCTCAATCCTTACATAATAAGGCAAGAGTAATTATAATCATTTCCCACGAATTACTAAACCCCTATGTGGAAAACTGAATGACTGAGCAAGAGTCAAATTTAAAAGAAAAGACGGTCAAAGGAATGTTTTGGGGTGGAATAGACATGTTCTTCACCAAAGGACTGAACTTTGTCTTTAACCTACTTATCGCCAGACAATTGAGTCCAGACGATTATGGAATGGTTGCCATTGTCGCTGTAATAATGGCCGTATGCCAATGCTTTGTTGACTCTGGATTTGGAGCCGCACTTGTAAGAAAAGGCAAATGTACAGAGGATGATTTTTCATCGATATTCTATTTTAATATAGCGGTTGCGTTGGTTTTATATATCCTATTATTCATAGGATCTCCTATTATATCAGAATTTTACAAACAACCGTTATTAAAAAGCGTCACAAAAATATATTCAATAATTCTTATAATAAATGCCCTGGCAATTGTCCAGAACTCTAAACTTACCATTGAGGTTAATTTTAAGGCGTTTGCAAGAATATCAATCATATCTTCTCTGGTTTCCGGCTCGATTGCTTTATATTTTGCCCTTAGAGGATATGGAATATGGTCTCTCATCATTCAATCTTTAGCCAATGCTGCCATTCGAACCATTATGCTATGGATAGTCAGTTATTGGAGGCCGAAAGCCCTCTTTTCATGGAAATCCATTAATGAATGTTTTTCATTCGGTTCAAAATTACTTGGATCATCAATTATCAACACCCTATACAATAATATTTATACACTTGTAATCGGCAAAGTGTACTCTCCAGAGTCACTAGGGACATATACCAGAGGAGAAAGCATCATAAAGTTTCCTTCTGAAACAGCGACAACTGTAATTAGTAATGTTTCTTACCCGATCTTGAGCTCGATCAAGGAGGATCAAGAACATTATACAGAAGCATACAGACAATTAACAAGAATGGCCTCATTCATAATATTTCCTATGGTGATAGGCTTGGCGGCCATAGCGGATCCATTTATTCGGATCTGTTTGACAGACAAATGGGAAATGTCCATTCCAATAATGCAAATATTAAGTTTCTCGCTATTGTGGGTTCCCGTCACAAGCATCGATCTCACCATTCTCAAAGTAATAGGACGTTCAGACTATTTCCTGAAGATAACGATAATCACAAAAATAATAAATATAGCGATACTGATATCAACGGTTCCATTCGGGTTAATCGCAATGTGTTATGGCCAAATACTAGCGACGTTGATCCACCTGATTGTTGATGCTTATTATACCAAGATATCATTTGGCTATGGCCTGAAGGAAAAAATTTCAGATTGTGGCGCTAATTTTCTTATAGCAATGGTAATGGGCGCAATAGTTATTCTTGCCCAAAGTGCTATGCCTAGTCCATTGTCGAGATTGTGCGTCGGAGTTCCCTGTGGAGTGCTCTCCTATATTATTCTGTCCAAAATATTCAAGATCAAAGAATTGAACAAATATGTCGAAATAATTGTAAAAACAATAAAATGGTCACATTAATAGTACAAGCTCGAGTAGGGTCAACTCGACTTCCGAATAAAATACTGCTTCCATTCTTTGAGCAGAAAAACATCATTTCCATTATAATAGAGAAACTCAAGTCGCTTCCAAATACGGATATCGTATTGGCGACTACAACCAACGAAAAGGACACGATTTTGGTTGACACAGCCAAATCTCTTAATGTTAAGTCTTATCGTGGTAGTGAGAATGACGTTCTTGCAAGATTTATATGCGCCGCGAAACAGTGCAAAGCAACAAAAATCATCAGGATTTGCTCAGATAATCCTTTTCTCGATATTGCTTCATTAAGGGAATTGGTTGAAATCGGAGAAAAATCCAATAATGATTATGTCAGTTTTCTTGTCAATGGCAAGCCGTCTATTAAAACGCATTTCGGTTTCTGGGCTGAATATGTAACGCTTGAGGCTTTGGAAAAAGTGCAGGCGCTCACGCAAGAGAGCCTCTATCACGAGCACGTTACAAATTATATCTACACTCATCCGCAAGACTTCAAAATAAAGTGGTTGGAAACACCGAAAGTATTGCAGGGCAGGGAGGACATACGTCTGACCATTGACACACAACAAGATTTCATTGATGCGCAAGAAATCTACAAACACTATGTGGACAATAATATGACAATTGAGGATCTTGTCAGCTATATTGATCAGAATCCAAGTCTTCTGGAAAAAATGAAAAAGGAAATCAAACAGAACTCCAAATAATCACAACGATGAAAAGTACTTATATTATCGGAGAGATCGGACAAAACCATAATGGTTCTGTAGACATCGCGAAATTGCTGGTTGAACTAGTCGCACGTCCAGTGCATGAAGATTTGTTCAACCTTGACTTGAAGCCGATGGATGCCGTCAAAATGACAAAGCGTGATTTGACCGAAGAACTCTCCGCATCACAAATGGCAAGGCCATACAACACACCTAATTCATTCGGGAAAACATACGGAGAACATCGTGAATATCTTGAATTGTCTGACGAAGATCATTTTGAAGTGTACAAACACGCAAAAAAATTCGGGCTTGATTTTGTGGAAACCCTATGTGCGAAAGGGTGCCTGTCTTTGCTTAAGTTGTTCACCCCTGATTATCTTAAGGTGGCAAGCAGGGATCTTACTAACCTTCCTCTACTGTCAGCGATGGGAGAAACGAAGATTCCTATCATACTGTCAACTGGAATGGCGGGGAAAAAAGAACTTGATGAAGCGTTGGCAGTGATCACAAGATACCACTCCAACATTTCAATACTTCATTGTGTCTCCCAATACCCAACAGAACCAGATAATCTGAATCTGAAAACCATCACGTACTTAAAGAAACATTACGGACAATACAGGATTGGATTCTCCGACCATACAATTGGTATTTCCGCACCCATCGTAGCAGTGGGAATGGGAGCTGAAATCATAGAAAAGCACATCACCATAGACCGCAGGATGAAAGGGACGGATCAAGCAGGTTCATTAGGTCCTGACGGTGTAAACCGTATGGTAAGGGACATTCGTGTCACAGAACGTTGGATGGGGTCTGAGGATCTATATATTGACAAATGCGTAGCTGCGTCAAAGGTCAAACTTGAACGGTCCATCGCCACTAAAAGAACTATAAGAAAAGGAGAGGTCATCAAAGAGGATGATCTTCATATGTTAAGCCCTGGTGATGGATATAAATGGGATCAAGTGGCAGAAGTTGTTGGAAAAACAGCAAAGGAAGATATCCCAGAAAATGAAGTCATATATCCAAAGAACATAGAGTAAGATGTTTGTACCCAAATTAATTCTTACCGACATCGATGGTGTGTGGACTGACGGTGGAATGTACTATGATCAGACAGGTAATGAATGGAAAAAATTCAACACCTACGATAGCGCGGGAGTATTATTTGCACACCAACGGTCAATTCCTGTTGGAATCATCACAGGAGAAATAACCGAAATAGTCAAAAGAAGAGCAGAAAAACTTCAGATTGATTATTTGTATCAAGGAATAAAAGATAAATTAGCTGTAGCCTCCGAGATTTGTGAGATGATGAAGATCCTTCTCTCTGATGTCGCATACATCGGAGATGACATAAATGATATAAAGTTGTTGACTTCTGTAGGTTTTTCTGCATGTCCTTCTTCTGCTCCTGATTATGTCAAAAATATAGTGGATATTGTAACTATGAAAAAAGGAGGAGACGGTGCCTTCAGAGAATTTGTGGAACATATACTTATAGTAAATCCTTTGGTTGAAATTATAAATAAATGATAATGAACAAGAAAATAATACGCATTAGTCATACACCACTGTATACACGTTCTAGACGCCTTAGTTATGCAGATGCATTTTTGTCACATGGATATATCTTTGAATATTGGGATATGACAGATTATTTCCATTTGACAACGATAAACGTTGATGGTGCCGAAAACGCAAACTTTGTAAAGAAAATAGATTCGATAAAAAAAGTGAAAGAAGCTTTGAACAATTTGGATTGTAAGAACTCTATTTTCTTTATAGGAATCCCTGAAAGATGGGAACGTCGAGAGTTTTATAAACTATTAACACAATATCAGTGCCGATTAGTTAGAGTAAATCCCTGTGCTAATACTTTGAGAATAGCAAAAAGTCCTAATGATATTATATCATTTCTTTGTTCACCTTCGAGAATATTGGCATATATCAAACGTTTCTTATTTAAAATTTACTGTAACAAGAATAACATCAGATACTACGATGTGTTTTCGTCATCTAAAGAAGAGTTTAGAACAAAGTCTATCAATCATCCTGACTATGATGAATACATATTCACTTTGAAAAATCTTAAAGACGATGAAATAAAAGGAGGATATGCTGTGTTTTATGATTCTTACTTTCCTCTACATCCAGATTTCACATATATTCATAAGTTAAGAATTAAGGTTGATTACAAGCATTACTTGAAATCCATGAATCGTTTCTTTGATTATATTGAAAGACAATATAATTTAAAAGTGGTAATTGCAGCTCACCCAAGTTCTAAATATAATGATTGTGATTTTAACGGAAGAAGAATAATCAAATGGCATACATGCGCTTTAACTATTAATGCACAGATAATAATAAATCAAAGCAGCAATAGTACCTCGTTTGCAGCATTAGCAAATAAACCGATTCTATTCATAACTAATGACGATATCGAGCAATGTCGTTACATGAGTCGCTACATAAGTACATTAAGCAACTTTCTCGGGAAAAAGAAGTATAATATTGATAACTGCGACTATGATAAAATACCTATCAGTAAAATCAAAGAACCTTTTCGAGATCGGTACATCAACACTTTTCTAACAGACAAATCAACATATAAATCAACTAATGCGGAAATATTCTCTGAGTATGTAGATAATGAGATGAACAAAGTAGAATAGGAACATGCAAATGCCAGTTATTATATATATAAATAATGATTACTTGAATTTCATTATTGCAGGTCTTAATCCTTCAATAGATAAGATAGAAGTAATCTCGCATAATGGATTTATTTATAAACTTTTAAGAGTAATAATCAATGGCCGCACCCCTTATCCCAAACGTTGCCTTTCTCTCTACATGTCAAATAAGACTATAAAGTCATTGAAGAGAGTAAAAGGTAATGTTATATTAATTGGTGAATTTGATAAAAGGCTTCTATATCTTACTGCTCATTTCCTATGTAATACCAATCATAAATATTTTTGGTCCTGGAATGAAGTAAGCGAAAAGGGTTTACTGCCTACTCGAAAAATGGGTTATAATATTTCTGTTTATGATTATTATGCCGCTATTAAATATAATCTAAAATATATTCATCAGGTATATAGATTCGCACCAATGTCAATAATCCAATCAAGAAATATTACGCAAGAATATGATTGCTATTGGCTAGGAAAAACTAAAGAGAGGCTTTCCTTAGTAAAAGAACTAGAGAAGTACCTACTGTCTCAAAATCTTGTATGCAATTTCATATATGTAAATGAGAATGGAAAGAGGCTATCATATCTTGATAATCTTCGTAATATATTAAAAACTAAATGTATTATTGATATAAATAATAAAGGAACATTCGGATTATCGTTACGTGTAATGGAGTCGATTTTCTTTAATAGAAAACTGATTACGACTAATATTTTTGTTAAACAATGCGATTTCTATGATCCTAACAATATTTTTATTTATGGAGAGGATAATAATGAGAATATAAAGCCTTTTCTAAACCTAAAGTATAATCCAGTGAGCTATGACATTCTCAATAAATATGACATAAACAAATGGATAGAAAATTTTCCCATTTAATAGAGCCAACAGTCTCGATAGTAATGAGTGTATATAACTCCGAAAATTACTTAAAGGAGGCAATTGACAGCATATTGAACCAAACGTATAATAACTATGAGTTTATCATAATTGATGATGCCTCAACTGATTCATCATTGGATATCGTCAAATCCTACAATGATAAACGTATTGTATTGATTATAAATGAGGTAAATATAGGGTTGGCCGCATCTCTAAATAAAGGAATAGGAATGGCTAAAGGGAAATATATTGCGAGAATGGACTCAGATGACATTTCCAAAAATTATCGTATATATGAACAAGTAAAATATCTGGAAACTCATCAAGATGTTCTCTGCTATGGTTCATGGGCGAGATATTTCGGAGATAATATGCCTCGATCACTAAGGTTAAAACACTCATTACATTTGTATGATACGTTTAGAGTTCCACTTAAACATGAAGATATTAAGGCCAGTCTTATATTTTGGACTCCTTTTGTACATCCTACGGTAATGTTCAATACACAATTGCTAAAAAAATATAACTTAATGTATAACCCAAGCTATCGAAAGGCACAAGATTATGAGTTATGGTCACGATTGTGTTTCGTAGGGAAATGTGCGAATACTTCTAAACAATTACTAAACTACAGGCTAAGCTCAGGTAGTGCAGGAGCAAAATCACATATCGAACAGCAAAATGCAAGAAAGACTGTAGTAAAAAATATCATACGTAAAATAATTGGAAGAGATCCCAAAGAGCAAGAACTTGACATTCACATAAGGGTGATTGAAAGAGAGCCATTTAATGAGCAAGAATTTAGTTCCGTAAGAAATTGGTTCTCATTATTGGCCACCAATGCAAAGAACGTCACTGAATTTGACTCAAATTCATTAATCCGTGCAATTAGTTTAGAATGGAGAAAATGCTGTGCTTCAACTTTTTTGTTTCCTAGAAATATATTGGAATATAAGAAAATCCGTAGTATCGGAGTCCTCAAGTTATGCTCACTATACGATTGGGTCATGTTCTTAATATACAAGTTGAAATAAGATGAGTAATTTGTTAGGCCATATAATAATAATAATAACAACAAGTCTTTATATATTTCCTTTTGAACTAAAAGGATTACCTTCTGGGTTAAATACTAAAATTATTTTAGCGGCAATAAGTATCATTCTTCTAATCTTCCATCTCGCGAAAAAAGATAGGGGGAGTATTGATCGTGGCATTCTATCAATAACAGGTTTTGCTGTGATAGTTTCTCTTATTGCGTTGATTTCAATTGTTTTCAACGACACATATGACTATGTATATGTAAACTATGTCATCTCTATTTGGGTTTGGTTAGGTGCGTCTTATACTGTCATTTGTCTAATAAAAACTATAAGAAATGATATCACGATAGAAATTGTTGTAGCATATTTAGTGGCTGTTTGTATATGTCAATGCATAGTAGCTATTATAATAGATAATTATCCAACATTCAAATATTTAATTAACTCATTTGTAACTCAAGGAAAAGCTGAAAATGTCCATCGTTTGTATGGTATAGGCGCATCATTAGATACAGCTGGGACTCGATTTTCGGCAGCATTGGTTATGATTTCGTATGTATTGTGCAGGAATGGCCTATCAATGAGTAAGTTTAAGAGGATACTTTGGATTTTGTCATATTTAGTTATTAGTGTTATAGGCAATATGGTAGCAAGAACTACGACTGTAGGATTGGTACTTTCGCTTGTTTATATGGTAGCATTGACTTTTAAGTCGAACATGACTGTTACTCCAGAAATGAAAAGGATTTGGCCAATCTTTTTTATGATCTTGATTGTTTTATTACCGATTGTTATTTATTGTTTCAATAACATACCATCCGTCAATCATTACATAAGGTTTGCTTTTGAGGCCTTCTTTAACCTTGGAATAAACGGAAGACTAGAAACGGATTCAACAACTAAGCTTATTACAACAATGTATGTTTTCCCTGATAATTTGAAAACATGGATAATCGGAGATGGTTATTTTGATAGAATAATATCTACTGACCCCTATTACACAGGTCCAGAGGATATTCATAGTTTTTACAAAGGTACAGATATCGGATATCTTAGGTTCATTTTCTATTTCGGGATTATAGGAATGCTCGCTATGTCTTCATTTATTTATAAGGCCGCACAAATATGTTGGATTAAATGCAAAGAATACAAACCGATGTTGATAATGCTATTGTTAACAAATTATATTATTTGGCTAAAAATTGCTACGGATTTGTTTCCTATATTTGCTTTGGCAATTTGGGTCGGGGTGATGCAAAACAATGTTATAAAGAGTCATAACAGTTATTAAACTAATCATGAAACTTCTCTACAACATAGCCGGCACGTACCGTCCCGCCGGGATGGAGAGGGTGCTGACGAACAAGGCTAATTGGCTCGCGGCCCACGGGTATGAGGTGATTATCGTCACTACGGACCAGAAAGGGCGGAAACCGTACTTTGAACTTGATCCGTCGATCAGATGTATCGATCTTGGAATCGGGTATGAAGACAACAATGGAGGATCGTTGCTCAACAAGATAATCAACTACCCCTTCAAACAACGTAAGCACTACAGGAAATTAAAGGCTTTGATGCTGAAAGAACGGCCGGATGTCACGATTTCAATGTTTTGCAATGATGTTTCCCTGATTCTTAAAATAAAGGACGGAAGCAAGAAAGTTCTGGAAGTGCACTTTTCGCGGTTCAAGAGGCTGCAATATGGAAGAAAGGGACTATGGGGAATCGTGGATAGATGGAGAAGCGGCAACGATGTAAGGTTGGCTGACAAGTTTGATGCTTTTGTAGTTCTTACAAAAGAGGATTCAGGGTACTGGAACACTGACAACATCCGGTATATTCCCAATGCGCGAACATTTGAGAACGTAAATCCTGCAAGTCTTGATAATAAGAAGGTTATCACGGTGGGACGATATTCCTATCAGAAAGGCTATGACTTATTGATCAAGGTTTGGGATAAAGTCCACAAGCATTGCCCGGACTGGGCTTTGGATATCGTTGGAGATGGGGAGGATCGGGAGAAACTTCAAAAAATGATTGACGATTTGAACCTTGCAGGAAGTGTCTGCCTAAAGCACTCGACACCACAAATCGCCCAGGAATATCAGAATGCGTCAATCGTCGCGTTATCATCTCGTTACGAGGGGTTGCCGATGATTTTGCTGGAAGCGCAAACCTTTGGCCTGCCGATAGTGTCATTCAAATGCAAATGTGGGCCCATTGATGTCATAACCGATGGAGTGGACGGTTATCTTGTGGATGAAGGCGACACCAAGGGAATGGCTGACCGGATAATCACATTGATCAAGGATGTTGAACTGCGGAAAGCGATGGGTAGGGCCGCAAGGGAATCCTCGGAACGATATTCGGAGGAAATGATTATGCGGCAATGGGTTGACCTGTTCAAAGAGTTATGCGAAGGGCAAAAAGGACAATAGTAGTTTCAGCGGTCAACATCAGGAAAGGCGGCACCCTCACCATCTTGCGTGGGTGCCTTGAATACCTGTCCTCATTGCCAAGAGATGACTACAGAATTGTCGCGTTGGTCCATAAGAAATCTCTTGCGGAATATCCTAACATAGAGTACATTGAATTACCCGACACCATCAAAAGCTGGTTCAGACGCCTTTGGTGTGAATATGTCACAATGTATGGCATTTCAAAGAAATTGCAGCCTGTTGATCTATGGTTCTCTTTGCACGACACAACACCACGTGTGATTGCAGGCAGGCAGGCTGTATATTGCCAGACATCATTCCCTTTCCTTAAATGGAAGATGCAGGATGCGAGGTTCAATATGAAGATTGTCCTTTTTTCTTTGTTCACTTGCTTTGCTTATTTGATTAATATTCATAGAAATAAGTTTCTTATCGTTCAGGCTGAGTGGCTTCGTGATGGCTTCTCCAAGATGTTTGGAGTGCCTAAAGGACGGTTCATAGTTTGCCCTCCAGAGCAGAAAAAAGTCGCTTACAACAAGATGGAAATAGAACACAAGGTTTTTACTTTCATTTTTGTCTCGACTCCGGATTGCCACAAGAACTTTGAAACGTTATGCGAAGCCGCAAAAGCATTGGAGCGCAAAATAGGTGTAGGGAAATTCAACGTGGTATTGACTATAAAAGGAGATGAGAACAGATATTCAAAGTATTTAATCTCTAAATTTGGCGGCGCTTCATCAATCAGGTTTGAAGGGTTGATGTCCAAAGACAAACTATATTCCTACTATGAAAATGCCGACTGCCTTGTCTTCCCGTCCCGCGTAGAGACTTGGGGCTTGCCGATCACAGAGTTCGCCGCGACCGGCAAGCCGATGCTTCTGTCCGACCTCCCGTATGCGCACGAGACTTCGGCGGGCTGCCAGAGGGTGGCATTCTTCAATCCGGAAGATCCGGCTGATCTTATGGAAAAGATGGAGAAACTGGTCGAGGGAGATGAATCTATACTCCAATCGGTTCCGAAGAAACCAATCGAGCCGCCGGTGGCATATTCGTGGGAAGAACTTTTCGGACAACTTTTGAATGCTTGACATGAAGGACAAATAATGGTTCAACCATTACTCTATCCATCTGTAACCATCTGTAACCCTAACACGAAATTTGCAACAATTGATTTTTATCCCTATTTTTACAACTATTACGACAAATTGTAAAAAGTCAATATGTTGGGCAACAGTTTAAAGATTCGACATTTCGGTCCGATTGGCGAAGGCTACGCGGACAATGACGGCTATTTACCGATCAATAAGATCACCATTCTGTGTGGTCCACAGGCTGTCGGGAAAAGTTGCATCGCCAAGCTGTATGCCACATTTTCTTGGTTGGAGAAAGCTCTTGTACGAGGTGACTTTTCGGTCGCATATTTAACCAAGTATAACCGCTTCGCAAAGACATTCTGTTCCTACCAAAGTATTCAGAGCTATTTCAAGGATGACTCTTTTCTTCACTATGTAGGATCCGCTTTCGAATTCGTTTACGAGAACAGAAGATTTCAGGTAAAGCCTTGTATAGGGGCAGTTTATGAGCGGCCTCAAATCTCATACATCCCGGCTGAGAGAAATCTTTTAAGTGTGATAGAGGATGCGGAGAACATAAAAAGGCTTCCTCAACCTTTGGCCTCAATGCTTGGGGTGTACACATCCGCATGCAGGAATATGAAATCCGACTTGGAACTGCCTATTAATCAAGTCAGATTCCACTATGACAGTCTGAACAAGCGTTCATACATTAAATCAAGTGACTATAAGGTCAAGCTGAATGAAGCTTCCAGTGGAATGCAGTCGTTAAGTCCGATGTTTGTGGTGTTGGATTATCTTTTCAAGGTTGTGACCAAAGCTGTTCCGGTTCAACAAAGCGACAAAAGCCTCAAGGAAAAGGAGATGATCCAAAAAAGAATCGCGGAAATCCTAAAAGATGACTCATTGGATCCTGAAGCGCGTCGTCTTCTTCTTGAACAAACTGCGGATTCCTCCAATAAATATCTTTTAGGTATTGTGGAAGAGCCTGAGGAGAACCTGTTTCCTACCTCCCAACGTGAGATCTTGAATTCATTGCTGGCATATACCTCTGTGGGAAACAATAAATTATTGCTTACAACACATAGCCCATATATTCTTAATTACCTTGCATTGGCAATCAAGGCCTGGAATGTGTCGAAGAAGGTTGATGACGAAGAACTGAGGAAAAGGCTTTATGCGATAGTCCCCGCGGGTGCTCAAATTAATGGCGAGGACGTGTCCGTCTATCAGATTGATGGACGTGGTGTCATCATGGCCTTGCCATCTTACGATGGTATGCCTTCGGATGACAATTACCTCAACAATATGCTTGCTGAATGCAATGATTTGTTTAATGATTTGTTAGATGTGGAGGAGAGATGCGAAGAGTGAATTTTCTGGCAAACGCCTATCGACTTGAACCCGTGAGAAATGATAAAGAGGCCGGCATCTGTGATTCTGCTGGTGAAAAACCGGCATATTCAACAGCTGATAAGGACTCTCCCGATAAATGGGTTGCAACCATTAAGAATCTGGAAAGAAAAGATTTTCAATTCGTTCCTGTTGACAAGAACATCGTGTACTATAGAGAAGATGGTCAGAAAGAGTCTTCTTGTGATGGGATGATTCTATATAATGAGGACTCCAGTGTGTGCTTTGTTGAGTTGAAGAATGTCCGTACCGCAGGATGGCTTGCAGATGCGATTTCACAACTGACAAAGACCATCGCTGTGTTTAACCAAAACCATAACTATCGTGACTTCTCTGACAGAACGGCTTATGCCGCCAATTGTCACCATCCTAATTTTCAGAACTCATGCCGTGAGTTGCTCCAGGAGTTCAGGAGTAAAACGCATTTTCGCCTTGCGCCGCAAGCGACAGTCGAGATAAAGCGATAATACAGACACTTAATTATTCACATTCGATACATTCCAATTACAAGGATTGAGAATGTATGACAGCTGGCTGAATAATATTCAGCGGCGATGCTGTTGTGTCCCTTGACATGACAACGTAACCACAATACAACAACCACCAATGAAAATACTCCAGTTAGGGAAATTCTACCCTGTGTTGGGCGGGGTGGAGAAGGTGATGTTCGACATCACGAAAGGGCTCTCGGAGGAGGGAGTGGAATGCGACATGATGTGCGCGACCAGCGACGGAAGAGGGGCGGAAGTGATTGAGCTGAACGGTCGCGGGAGGATCATCTGCTGCATGACATGGACGAAGAAGGCGGGTACCACCATCGCGCCGTCAATGATTTCTGAGCTGCGGCGAAGGGTGAAGGACTACGACATCATACATATTCATCACCCTGATCCTATGGCGGCGGTGGCGCTGCTGCTTTCGGGCTACAAAGGGAGAGTGGTGCTGCATTGGCACAGCGATATCCTCTCGCAGAAGTTTCTGCTGAGATTCTACCTGCCGATCCAGAATTGGCTCATCAGAAGGGCGGACGCGATCGTCGGAACGTCACCGGTGTACCTCGCGGAATCTCCTTACCTTCAGAAGGTTCAGGACAAAGCACGTTGCATCCCGATCGGAATCGAACCTAACTGCAGCGACGAAGCCAAGGCGGCAAAAATCAGAAATGAATATTCCGGGAGACGAATTGTCTTCTCTCTCGGCCGTCTTGTTGAATATAAAGGTTTCCGCTATCTCATTGAGGCGGCTAAATACCTTGACGACAGTTACATGATACTCATCGGGGGCGGTGGCCCATTGAGGGAAGACCTTCAGAACCAGATTGATGAACTCGGACTCGGCCACCGTGTCAAGTTACTCGGCAAAGTTCCCCAAGAGGATCTTCCGTCCTATTACGGGGCGTGCGACCTGTTCTGCATGAGCAGCGTGATGAAGACCGAGGCTTTCGGAATAGTCCAGATCGAAGCCATGTCAGAAGGACGTCCGTTGATCGCCACGAAGATTCCGGCCTCTGGGGTCTCTTGGGTCAACGAGGACGGGATCTCGGGAATCAATGTGGAGCCACGTGACAGCAAGGCGATAGCCGAAGCCATAAAATCCATAACAAAGGACGAAGCCACGTGGCGGCGCTACAGCGATGGTGCCCGTCAGCGTTTCGCCAAGTACTTCACAAAAGAGAAGATGCTGGATGGATGCCTGGCTCTTTATTCAGAATTATAATACAAACAATAAAATATGAGTGGAAATATTATGCCACAGGAAAAGGAAATCACCACGGTGGTTCCCGTGGAAAAGAGTAGAATGAACGCCTTGAACGAAAACCTTAAAAGAATCTTCGACTTCACCGCCAGTTGCGGTGGGATGGTGGTTTTCTCACCGTTGTACCTTGCGATCTACATCGCGATCAAATGCGAAAGCAAAGGCCCTGCAATATTCAGGCAGGAAAGGATCGGACGCGGAGGCAAAGCGTTCACACTATATAAGTTTCGGTCGATGAAGGTCACATCTGAGTCGGATGGAAAGCCAGCGTTGTGCCAACATGGTGACGCGAGACTCACAAAAGTCGGCAAGTTCATCCGGGAGCATCATCTGGACGAGTTGCCGCAACTGTGGAACGTCGCCAAGGGCGACATGAGTTTCGTCGGACCGAGACCGGAACGGCAGTACTACATCGACAAAATTATGGAGGTAAATCCGGAGTACGAGCGGCTTTACGAGCTTCGCCCAGGGTTGTTCTCATACGCGACCCTGCACAACGGCTACACCGACACGTTGGAGAAAATGCTGAAAAGGCTCGAATACGACCTTGAGTATCTTGAGAACCGTACCATGGCGATGGACACAAAGATCATCTTCCAGACGGTCTGGTCCATCCTCAGCGGTAAGAAATTCTAAATTTTTGAATATGAAACTGAACCCTTCATTGCAGCTCCGGAGGATCGGGAGCAAGTGGATGATCGTCAAGGCGGTGGATGGCGAGGTCAACATGACGGACGTGATCAGCCTGAACGAGACGGCGGCGCGGTTGTGGGAACGGTTCCTCGGGCGGGAGTTCACTGAGGATGAGATGGCGGAATGGATTTGTGGGGAATATGACGTCGAGCTTTCGGTGGCCAAGAACGATGTACACAACCTTCTGAAAAGATGGAAAGAGTACGGAATGCTTTCATAGGGTTGTTGAGGGCCGGATTGTGGGAAAGAGATCCTGTGGAGGAAGGGTTCCCGCGACTGACTGATGAGCAATGGAAAGAGGTTTTCAGGCTGTCGGGAAGACAGACTGTCACCGGAATTGTCTTTGATGGAATATGCCGGCTTCCGGATGACTTGCAGCCTTCACCGAATATTTTCGCACGATGGGTGGCGGCTGTGGATCGGGTTGAAAAGAACAATAAGCGGATGGACGTGGTGCTTAAAGATCTGATCAAAGTGTTCGTTGACAATGGATTGTGCCCTGTGCTTCAGAAAGGTCAGGGAGTAGCGGACATGTACCCGGAGCCGTCGCATCGGGAATGCGGGGACATTGATCTTTACTTTCCGGAGGGTATGTCGCTTCGACAGGTTCAGCGACCGGAAAAAACGGCTCAGCGACCGGAAAAGACGAAAAATGACAAGGCCGTGGAACTGGTCAAGAGCCATGGCGTTAAGGTGAAGAACATGCCGGACGGGAGCCAGAATTACGAATGGCAAGGCATTGAGATAGAGCAGCATCCTACGATTGTGGATCTCTGCTCGCCGAGTACGGGGAAATGGATCAAGGAACTTGATGAGGATCCGGGATTCATTCCGTCACCTCTGGCGGATGGACTGCGGGTTCCTTCTCCTGAGCTGAACGCTCTGCTGCTGAACACGCATATTCTTAAACATGCGCTCGGAAAAGGGATAGGGCTGCGGCAGATGTGCGATCTGGCGATGGTGTACCACCGAATCAGCGGCGAAGCAAGGCTGGGGGAACTTGGCGAACGAATATTCAGTCTCTACCGTAGGGCCGGGATCCTGAAGTGGAGTCGGCTGCTGCATTCCTTTCTTGTGGATATCATAGGACTGCCTGCAGAGGAACTGCCATATTCAGAGAAGATTGTGCCGATTGAGCCGCTTCTTAGGATTGTGGAGGAAGGGGGGAATTTCGGGCAGCATCGGAGCGGTGTTGTGACAGAAAGTGTCCTTAAACGGAAATTGAACACGGCCTGGATGTTCGTCAGGCGTGCGGGATTTTCCTTGAGGTTCGCCCCTCGGGAGGCGTTCTGGACATTTGTGGAATTGGCCAAAGGGCAGTTCAAGATTCAGTAATTGTAATCCTTATAGAAAGATGAGCGGAGAACGCATATATTCATACAAAGTGGCTGAGTTGACGTTTATGGTGGCCGCGCCGGAGTGTTATGACATTGAGGAATTGCTGCCGTCGTTCGCGGCGTTTCGGGTGGCGGATGTCGCTTCGGCGCTTCGACAGGCCCGGCGGCCGGATGAGGTGGCCTTGGATGGTGAACCGGAAATGTTGTTCCGCTTCACTCTTCAGTACGAGGCGATTGAGGTTCCGGCAGGCGCTGTAATGGTCGAGGAGGACGACAACGACATGGGGCACACCAGGCTCAGCAAAACATGGGACGGAAGCTACTATCTGGAGCTCGGGAACCATGACAGAGGGCTGTCTGGAAAAAGCCATGACGGAATATTCATCGCCACTCCTGATTTTTCCAGGATTTCAGCCAGCATCGCCACTGAATCACCCGACTGCGGCTCCATCCTCACCTCAATGCTACGAATAGCCTTCGCGCAGGCGGTCATCCTGAGGGACGGAATCTCAATCCATGCCTCGACGGTCGCCGCGGACGGAAAAGCCTTCCTCTTCCTGGGCAAGAGCGGCACCGGCAAAAGCACCCATGCGAGAATGTGGCTCAGGAATATTCAGGGATCGCATCTGCTCAACGATGACAACCCCGCGATCCGCCTCATTGACGGTAAACCGGTCGCGTTCGGGACACCGTGGAGCGGCAAGACCCCTTGCTACCGCAATGAATCATGTCCGGTCGGAGGCATAGTGAGACTCGTCCAGAGCGACGCTGACATATTCATGCAAAAGAAGGATGTCGCGGCGTTTGTCGCGCTTCTTCCGAGCTGCTCGGTCGTGCACAGCGACTCGGCATTGCAGTCACGGCTTTGCGACACCATCGCGAAAATCATCGAACTGATTCCTGTCGGGGAACTTAAATGTCTGCCTGACAATGAATCAGCCATTATATGCTATAATAATTTCAAATCACTTATAAAATGAAAAACAGAATTTTGTTTCTGATTCTTTTCGCGTTAGCCCTTGTCTCATGCGGCTCCGCGAAGAAGTACGTCTATCTCAACGACATGACTCCGGGGCAGGATTATCCTTTCGATGCCGCCCACGAGGCTGTGATCCAGGCCAACGACAGGCTCAGCATCTCGGTGAGCTGCAAACAGCCGGAACTGGCGATCCCTTTCAACATCCAGAGCGGATCCTTCAGGGTTTCCTCGGACGGGACAGCCTCGTCCTCATCCGTACAGGACGAGAAAGGCTACAAGGTTGACGCTAAGGGCAACATCGAGTTCCCTATTCTCGGAACGCTTCACCTGGAGGGGCTTACTCTCAGCCAGGCCTCCGAAAGGATCAAGAATCAGATCATCGAAGGCGACTACATCAAGTCACCTCTCGTGAACATCGAGTTTCTGAACTTCAAGTACACGGTCTGGGGCGCGGTGGCGAAGAACGGCACGTTCACCGTGGCGAACGGACGCATCACATTGCTTGAGGCGTTGGCGAACGCTGGCGACCTGACCAACAGGGCCAGGCTCGACAGGGTGGCCGTCATGTCGATGATGTT
>OCLL01000146.1_pt1 | contig 17548 bp, 12 predicted proteins | sample 1538931 | NCBI WGS metagenome assembly OCLL01 (sample SAMN03418270, study PRJEB22391) | human gut metagenome | biome: human-gut; feature: organic feature; material: feces | host: Homo sapiens | place: Tanzania | collected 2013-01 | reverse complement strand
GATGTATTGGAGAAGAACCCGTTTGTCAGACAAATTATTATTGTCGGGGCATCGGATGAGTTGATAGCTCAAGTACCCGTTCATCTGAGAGAAAAGGTCTTGTTCTATAGTCAGGCAGAAATAAATCACCATCAAGCATGGCCCTCCAAGGCTGGCAAGCTCATACACGAGCCTGTTTATATTTCCATCGACAAGGATGTCTTGAGAAAGCAGGATGCCATTACGGATTGGAGCAATGGCAATATGACGCTTATGCAGCTTCAAGCCGTGCTTCGTATTATCTATGCCCATGAGAAAGTGATAGGTATAGATATTACCGGTGAGTGTTCTGCCACTCTGGATTATTTCACCGAAGTAGAAGAGGCTGCGATTAACAACAGGACCAATGCCGAACTGATGCAGATGATCTTGACAGAAAGTTAGATTACTTCAGTCAGCTTGCCCGTCTGGGAATCGATGATATAACCATGCAGATTGACATCCTTTGGTACAAGAGGGTGGGTACGGATGGTGTTAATCGTATTTCTTACAGAATCCTCGGTGTCGTGGAAGCCCTCCAGCCAATGGTCTAGGTCGATGCCGCAAAGTCCGATGGTGTCGATGACATCCTGATGGATGCCACGCTTGAGCATCAATTCCTTCATCTGCTGTCCGTTCATGTGGCAGGCACCGCAGTTGGAGTGGGCGATAACCATGATTTCCTCTACACCCAGTTCGTAAATGGCAACCAGGAGGCTGCGCATGGCGGAGTCGAATGGACTGATAACCAGTCCGCCGGCATTCTTGATGAGCTTGGCATCTCCATTCTTCAATCCCAATGCCGCCGGCAGAAGCTCTGTCAGGCGGGTATCCATACAGGAAAGGATGGCAAGCTTCTTATCTGGGTATTTGCTCGTAAGATACTTCTCGTAACCCTTGCTGGCTACGAATTCCTCGTTATACTTGATAATTTCCTCTATAATCATAGTAGTGCTAATGAAATGTGAAACGAAATTTTCCTATTTCTCTGGGGTAGGCTTGAGATAAGCCATGAACTTCTCCGGCTGATAGTTGAGAACCAGCTCGTCAGGGAACTCTGCTTTCTCTACCAGAGGCATGATGTTGCTGTAGTCGGCAATCATGGTAGAGAAGTGGGCATCACTTCCGAAGATGACAGGGGTCTCGTACTTCTTGGCAAGTTCCAGCAGTTCCAGATTATTGGGAGCTGCTACCGTTTTGTGACGGATGGGAGCCATGGAGTGGTTGTTGATTTCGAGCAGGGTATGCGTCTCCTTGGAAACCTTCATCAGAGCTTCGAAATCCAGTTCTGCCGTTCCATCTCCAGGATGGGAGATAATCTGCACGAATGGATTGCGCATGGCGTTGATGACTCCCTGCGTGTTCTCTTCCTTGGTTCCTCCCTGCCAGCAAAGGCTATGAATGCCGGCGATTCGGATATCAAGCATGCGCCAGTAATCCTCATCGAGGTCAATATCGCCCTGGGTATTGAGGATGTTGAGTTCTGCTCCCAGCATCAGCTTGATTCCATAGAGTTGACGGGGAACGCAATGCAGGTTTCTGAAATAGATGGGATCACAGGTGCCCGGGATATGAGGTCCGTGCTCTGTGATTCCCAGTATTTCCAAACCCTTTTCTTTTGCAGCCATGGTCATTTCCTGCAAACTGCTGTAGGCATGACCCGATGCTATGGTATGTGTATGAACGTCTAATAATGTTTTCATACTGCAAAGGTACGGTTTTTATCTGAATGACGCAAGAAAAAAAGGAAAAAACGTATAGGATGTGACAGATGAATTGCCTTAGTAAATTTTCGGTTGTGTTACTAAAGTATAAAAGTTGCTGGAATATTTTGGAATTAATAGAAAAAGCACTATTTTTGCACTATTAATCAAATGAAAAATGAAGTATGACATATTTGAATCAATATCACAAAGAAAGTACGGAGAGAATGCTTCGCAAGTTAGCAGAATGGAAGAAGTCACCGACTTCCTCTTCAGAAGCTGCGCAAACAATGAAACGGAATCTTGCCCTAGCTCTGAGTATGGAGGCAACTTATATAGCGAACAAAGCTATGTAGAAAAATATGCCAAAGAAAATAATTGTTGGTATTCTATAGAAGAAGTTTTCAATCTAGGAACGCCAGGACCATCTGGAAGCGAAAATGATACTTTTGTAGATAAGGAAGGCGGCGTAGTTTATAAGATGAATAATTTAATTCATACAGGAAGTTTCTATAAATTATTTAAAAGACTATTGATACATAATAGTTTGTTCCCGCAAACCGCTTACTTTCTTGTAGGTTTTACTGGATATGAAGGAAGAACGATTTATCCATTGTTATCTCAGGTGTATATAGAAAATGCCAAACCTGCAGAACCTTCAGAAATAAAAAAATATATGATGGCTTTGGGGTTTAGTCCTATTGATGATTGGACATATGAGGGAAATGGTATTGTGATTTCTGATTTGAAGCCAAAGAATGTCTTAAAAGATATTGATGGGGACTTATATGTTATAGATGCAGAAATAAAAGTAAAATCTAATTAGTTTTGTAGCGGGTGTCCTTCTGGGGGATAAGTGTCCTGCGAACTAATAGAGGAGGTTTCCTGTAAAAAATAACACGGATGAATTCAATCGTCCGTGTTATTTTTTTAGGCTATTATCCTTCGAAAGAAAGTAAATGTTACGCCTCCTCCTTCTTCGTTTTAGGAAGTACGAGATTGAGAATCACGCCGATGACGGCAGAGAGACCGATGCCGGAAATGGCGAAGGAACCGGAGGAGAGGACGGCACCACCCAAGCCCATCGTCAGCATCACCGAGATGATGATGACATTGCGGGTTTCATTCATATCTACCTTGTTCTGCATCAGATTCTGAACACCCACACTGGCGATGGTGCCGAAAAGAAGCAGCATGATGCCACCTAATACCGCTTGAGGTATGCTCTGCAGCAAGGCACTCAATTTGCCCACGATGGAGAAACAGATGGCGGTGGCTGCTGATATGCGAATCACGGCAGGACTCGTTACCTTGGTGATAGACATCGCTCCCGTTACTTCAGAATAGGTAGTCTCAGGAGGACCACCCAGGAAGGCGGAACAGAGACACGCCACACCATCGCCCAACATCGTGCGATGCAATCCCGGATCTGCTACGAAATCCTTCTTCGCCACGGCACTCACCACATACACGTCGCCGATATGCTCCAGCACCGGCGCTATCGCAACGGGTAACATATAGAGGAATGGCGCCCAGGAGAAATGGGTGATGGTATCGAAGCTTACCGGACAGGAGAACCACGATGCCGATGCCACGCCCGAGAAATCTACCTCGCCCATGCAGATGGCGATGACGTAACCCACGATAACGCCCGAAATGATAGGAACCAGCTTCATCAGTCCCTTACAGAAGGTAAGCACCAGAATGGCGGTGATAAGCGATGCGAAGGCGAGGACCCAGTTGGTCTTAGCCATATTCACAGCGCTGCCCGAAAGGGAGAGACCGATGAGGATGATGGCTGGTCCGATGACTACCGGTGGGAAAATCCTATCCAGTAGTTTCTTGCCCTGCCATTTTACCAGGGCGCTCATGATGAAATACACCAGAGAGACGCTGGTAAGTCCGGCGATGGTTCCCGGAAGTCCCCACTGCTTGGTGGCAGCGATGATAGGGGCGATGAAGGCGAAGGAACTGCCCAGGAAGATAGGCACCTTGCCCTTGGTGATGAAGTGAAAGAGAAAGGTTCCCACACCTGCGGTGAAGAGAGCCGTTGCTGGATCGATGCCTATCAGGAGAGGCACCAGAACCGTTGCACCGAAAGCCACGAAGAGGAATTGTACTCCCACAAGGGTTTTCTTGGTCATAGAAAGTTGTTCTGTATCCATTATTCTTAATATTTGTTGCTAAATCTTTGCAAAAATACGAATAAAGTTTGAAAAAGCAAAGATTCTTCGGGCTTTTTCTCTTTTGGTGTGTGTTTTAGTTAGCTGAATAGCAAAACGGCTGCCAGTTTATAAGAAACTGACAGCCGTAATGATAATAGGTTTTATTTCGCAAATCCTTTCTTTTTCTTCATTCTCTTTCCCACGAAGTTCCAGGAAGGCATCTTTTTGAGGGTACTTCTCACGGGCTGTACATCCCAGAGCAGGAAGATGATCAGCACGGCAATGCCGATGAGACAGGTGACGCCATAGAGATTCCGGATGCTGAGCATCAGAAGATTGGTGGCATCGTAGGGCAAGCCGCGCGACATGTTGTCTGCCATCTGATAACGGAGACCGAAACTGTACAGACCTGAGCACATCGCCGACATCGGACCGTTGCGGATGATGCCTGCCATCGTCAATCCCATGAAGAAGTGCTGGAACGGCATCAGTTCTTCCAGATACACGGTGAGCATACAGAAGAAGATGGCGTTGCCGAAGCTCCGCAGGAAGCAAGGCAGATAGAGTGCCTCGATGTTGAGACCCGGATGGATGAGGAAATACATCATCACGGGATAACATACCATCGTTGCCACACCTATCGTGAGCAGACGGGTGTATTTCTGACAGAGCACCTTGCACCAGAATAGGCAGAAAAGGCAACCGGCGATGGCACCCACCCATTCTACGAAGTTGAGTACATTGGTAGTGATAGCACCGAAATGCAGCACGCCACCTGTAAAGGCGGTTTGCAGCACTTTAGGCGTACTGCCCATGAATTCTACGAAGGCGAAGAGAATGAGCAGCGGGATGAGTCGCTTATACTTCCATGCCGCCGGCTCGATGTAAGGGTGACGGATGTGAAGCATTCGCTGGATGCAGAAATATCCGGTAAGGATAAAGAGCAATACATCCATCTGCATGATTTTCGAATCGAGCCAGTTGTAGTGCTCGCCGTAGTTGAAGAAGAAGATAAACTCCAGTATCCATGCCGACCACAGGATGCAGCCCAGATAGTCGAGACTGATGAAGGGCAGGGGTTTCATGAAGCGGAAGTCGTGGGTGGTGACGTACACGATGAGTGCCACCAGGAGCAGGGCGCCCGTCATCGCCCAGTTGATGATGCGCCAATCCTGATAAATATAAATAAGGTGTTCGGTGACCCAAGGCGAGAGGAACATGTTTCCCAAAACGATGCAGTAGAGCAGGGGGAAGAAGATGGTGAAATCGCGCTTGGAGGTCATCCACAACTGGATGGTACTCATACATTCGAAGGTTCCGCAGAGCTTGAAGAAGCCTGCGATGTAAGCGAGGATGCACATCAGGGGCACCGAGTCGGTCCACATGATGAGGAAATTACAGGTTGCCACTACCAGTGCCGCATTCAGCAGAAGCTGGCGGTTGGTAAAGTGGAACTTCATCTTGAAGAGGAAGGGGAATGGCATCGCCACGCCCACGACGTTGAACATGATGATCATGAGCACGTCTTCTCTCATCAAACTGTACTCGCCCATCACCTGGCTCATGGCTCCTCCATAGATTCCGCTCGACATCAGGAAGATGAAGGCGAAGAGGAGATAGATCCAAGGCTGTAACCGGCGAGGAATATATCCATTGAACGAAGGAACCCGGAAAGGTCCCTGAAGCATTGGAGGTCCTGGCATTTTCTATAATTAATAATTAATAGTTTATAGAATATTCTATTTGATGCGAACCTTGGTCTCTACGTTCAGTCCGGCACGGAGCAGGGCTATCTGTTTCGGATCATTGTCCTTGGTGAGGGCGATGCGAACAGGCACACGCTGCTCTACCTTTACGAAGTTGCCGGTGGCATTATCCACGGGAATCATGGAATAGGCATTGCCGGCTGCGGCAGAAAGGGCTTCTACCTTGCCATGGAATACTACACCAGGAATGGCATCGGCGGTGAAATCTACGCTCTTGCCCACGGTGATGCCGTCCATCTGAGTCTCACGGTAGTTGGCTACCACCCAAACATCGTTGTCGTCCACGATGCGGGCGAGCATCTGACCAGGCTGCACCAGCTGTCCCTCGTGAATATCCTTTTTTCCCATCACGCCATCGCAGGTTGCCACGATTACGGTATAGGAAAGGTTGAGTCGAGCCAGATTGAGCTGAGCCTCAGCCACGCTCTCTCCGGCGCGTGAACCGCCCAGCTGCTGGGTCTGTACATTGCGAACCGATGCGGCGCTAGCCTTGCGGCTGCTAGCCTGCTCATAACGTGCCTTGGCTCCCAGATAGCGGGCATAGGCATTGTCGTATTGCTGACGGGTTACCGCATCCTTCTTCATCAAGGCGGCAAAGCGGTCGAAGTCCTGCTTGGCATTCATCATATCCACACGAGCCTCTTCGATACCGGCAGCTGCTGTCTGCACATTGGTGTTGGTGGTGCCCATGCTGGCGGTTACTACCGAAGAACTTGACTTGGAGCCACGCAAGCCTGCCTCAGCCTGAGCCACATGCAGACGGAACTCAGCATCCTCGATGATGACGAGGGTATCGCCCTTCTTTACGTGCTGATAGTCGTTGAATCGAATCTCCTTGATGAATCCCGGCACACGGGTATTGATAGGGGTGATATGGCGGTTTACCTGTGCATCATCGGTGTAAGCCACATCGCTGCCATGATAGAAATGGCTGAAGCACCAGCCGATAGCTCCCAGGAAAAGGAGGATAATCACTACATTATATATTCTCTTGATAATCTTCTTGCTCATAATCTCTTGATAATTGTTTTCGATAAAAACTCTTAATTCTGATTTTTAAATTAAATTTCTCCTGCCACGTACTTCATGCGGTAGTAGGCATAGACGATGTTGATGCGGGCATCCACCTCGCTGAGCTCGGCATTGAGCTTGAGGTTGGAGGCATCTACCATATCCGTAACCAGAGCGAGCTGACTGAGATAGCGGGCATTCATCACATCGTAGTTCTGCTGTGCCAGTTCTACGCTCTTTCGCTGCGTTTCCAGTTCTACGTAGGTTTGCTGATATTGCACGTAGGCAGCCTGCACATTGTTGTTGAGCTGCTCCGCCTGAACGGCATGTGCCTCTTTAGCCTGTCGGGTCTCTACGGCAGCCTGCTTGATACGCTTGTTGCTCTTGAAGAGAGAGCTGAGGCTATATTTCACGCCCACGCCCACATACCAGACGTTGAGGTTCTTATCCACTGGTGGCAACTCGAAGAGGATAGGACCATCGAAGTTATCTGCGGCAACGAAAGCTACCTTTGGCAGAAGGTCGCTCTTGGCAATCTTCTCTTTCTGTTCGGCGATGCGGATGGCGTTGCTGCTCTGCTCCAGAAGAGGAGAGTTCAGGGTGCCTGCCGTCTGCCAGTAAGCCTCGCCCTCCTTGCCGTAGGTTTTATCGGCAATGCTGGCATCGGGGATAATCTGAATCTCCTGGCTTCCCTGGTTCATCTGGCTTCCATCATCTTTCAGGTTTCCCTGGTTCATTCCGAGGGTATTGCAAAGCTGATGGTTCAGGATACTCCGGTTGTTTCTGAGTGCCGTCAAACCGAGCTTGAGACTTTCCATCTGGAGTTCATATCGGGTGATGTCGTTCTTCAGCGCCATTCCATGCGTCTGCTTCTCTTTGATGTCGTCGATGAGCTGGCGGGTCAACTCGATGTTCTTTTCATACACTTTGATGCGGTTGTCTATCTTATAAAGGTCGAGATATTGACCTAGGGCGATGAAGCGAATCTGCTGTCGGGTGAGTTTCACGCCTACCTCTGCCTGCTGCTTCCCGAGTTCGGCGAGCTTGATGCCTGCGTTGATGGCTCCACCGGCGTAAACCACCTGCTGTGCCTGGAAGGCGAAGTTGTTGCCGAAATGTGGGGATTTCAAACCATGAACGTTGCTGAAGTCACGGTCGCTAATCAGCGCATTGCCGATGTAGCTGAATGAGAGGGAAGCATCGAGGTCGGGCAGTTTCTTGCTTTTTGCTGATTCGATGCCGAGATGGGCTGCTTCTACTCCAGATAATGAAGTGCGAAGACTTTTGCTGTTATCCTCCACCTTCTGGAAGAGTTGGCTGATGGTCATGTTTTCTTTCTTGCTGACAGGCAAGGAAGCGGCCGCCCCTTCGGTGGTTTGTGATTGAGCCGAAGCCCAATGGGTTCCTCCTGCAAGCAGAAGGCTTACAAATAAGATTTTCTTAATCATTGATCATTACTTTTTGAATTTCGGGTGCAAAGGTACGGAGTTTTGGGCGAACATTCGCTTTAAATATTTCGCAGTGGATGGACGATTTGGGAATAATAGTTCTTTTATATCACATATTTTGTGTAATTTTGCAACCGAAATAGGAATAAAGAGATATAATAACTCTATATATAATAAGGTGTAGATGGAATTATCAGAATTAAGCAGTTATCAGGAAGCAAGCCTTTCCTGCTCTGGTTTGGAGGAATGGCAGGAGGGTCCGCAAGTATTGACTTACGGAGCGATATTGATTTGCCGGAAGGGAAAGGCGAGGCTGAATGTGAATTATAAGGATTGGGAACTTTATGAGGGGGCGGTGATTACGCTGTTTCCGAATGATGTAGTGGAATTGAAGGTTGACGGGGATTGCAAATCCCCTCAAACAGAAAGCGGGGATTGCAAATCCCCTGAAACAGAAAACGGGGATTGCAAATCCCCTGAAACTGCGAACAACTTTCAAGTTGAAATCCTGAAGTATAATCCTTCCTTGCTTCGAGAAGCCAGTTTGCAGCTGGAACAGACGGTATATTCTTCCTTGCGGGAAGACCGCTGCCGGCAGGATACCCCCGTAGTAACAAACATCATCAATGGGATGTTCTCCTTATTGAAGGTATATTTCGACCAGTCGGAATGTACCTGCATCTCGCAGTTGGTTTTGTGCCAGTTGAAGGCATTCTTCATCGGTTTTCATGAGTATCTTCAGCGCAATCCGCAATACCGACCAGATGAAATAAAATCGTATCGCGTAAGAGAATTGTTCAATCGGTTTATGATGCTGCTGGAGAAGGATTACAAGATATCAAGGGATGTGAACTATTATGCCGAAAAGATGAATATCTCTTCGAAATATCTGACCAACATCGTGAACCAGGTGACGGGGCATACCCCCAAGACCATCATCGACCAATACGTGATTCTGCAGCTCAAGCTGCATCTTAAGCGAACCACGCAAAGCATCAAGGAGATGGCTTGGGAGTTTCATTTCGCCGATGTCAGTTTCTTCTGCCGCTATTTTAAGAAGCATACAGGTCTGACACCGCAGCAGATAAGGTCGTAATCACAGCCATCAGCTTTTCTCTGATCTCGGCTTCTTCTATCTCGCCGATGTGTTCTGGTGAGAGCGCCTTGAGTTCTTCGAGGCATCCCATCTGCATCATCGTGGCGATAGGGAGGAGCTTATGTGCCGCCTTTCCTATGCGGTCGGTAGATAGGGCTTCCTCTTCTACAGCCTCTTTCAGATTCGTGAGATGAGCGGCAAGTTCCTGCTTCACGGTATCAAGAATCTCCTTTGCAGCCTCTTCGTCGCCCCCTGCAAAAGCAAGGAGAGCATCCAGCTGAGGGTTTGTTTTCTGCTGGGATGATGAATCTGGCTTAGATGGAGTTTCAGACTGAGCATCCAGCTGAGCCTGGGAATCTATTCCCAGAATATCGGATAGTTTCTCCATACTGAATGGCTTGAACAGGCAATCGTCGAAGCCGGCTTTCAGAAGCTGTTCCAGGATGCTCGTATCGTGAGCCGTCATCGCCACCACCATCATATTGGAATGGTTGATGTGGGCAATCATATCCATGCCGTTCATCTCCGGCATTTCGATATCCATCAGCATCAGGGCTGGCTGCTCATTGTGCAGCGTGGTGAGGGCATCCATCACATGGTTGCAGGCGAAAACCTGCCAGGTGTCGCCTACGATGCGGCGCAGCATCTCCTGAAGAAGCTGGAGCTGCAGCTTGTCATCATCCAGAATCAGAATCTTGTGATTGGCAAATTCCGTTTTCTTCTTCATATCAGAAACCTGATGGCTGCCAGAATCCTGTCCTTCCTTATCTTGAGCAGAATCGAGAGAAGGATCATGCTTAATTTCTGATGGAGCCATTTCCTGAGCCTCCTCCTTAGGCGCTGGCTCGATAGGAATGGTGACGATGAAGGTAGAACCTTTGCCCAGGGTAGAGTGGAGGATGATTTCTCCTCCAAGCAGCGAAACCAGTTCCTGGGTGATGGACAGTCCCAAACCGGTACCCTCGATGCCCTGGGCACTCTTCAATCTCGTAAACGCCTGGAACACTTTCTGTTTCTCATCATCAGTCATACCCTTTCCCGTATCCTTTACGCTCAGGGTAAGTGTTGGCTTGCCCAGGATTTTTGAAACCAGTGCCTGGATGGTAACGCTGCCCTGGTCGGTATATTTGATGGCATTGCTTACCAGATTATCCAATATCTGGCGAATGCGGAAGGCATCCGCACGGAAGAATTCCTTCTTCATTGGAGAATCTGAAGTTTCTGAAGTTTCCGACGAATCCGAAGTTCCCATCCCCTTCATCTTGCATTCGAATGAAATCGCCAATCCTTTCTCTTCGGCTCTCAATTTCATTCCCTCTACCGATTCCGCTACCAGTTGTGCCGGTGAGAAAGAGGTAGGCTGAACCTTCATCAGTCCGTTCTCCAACTGATGATAATCGAGCAGCGAGGCAACGAGATGTGAAAGATGAGCGGCAGAATTCTTGATGTTCTGGAGACATTCGATGCCCTGGGGATTGCTGACGTAGGCTTTCATCAGATCGATGAAGCCCGAGATAGAGGCAGCCGGTGCCTTGATGTCGTGGGTGATGGTAAGGAGCAGGCGCTCACGCTGGTTCATGATACGCTGGGTTTCCTCGTTGGCAGCCTCCAGGTTTTCCCTGTAGATGCGCTCTTTTCTGGCATCGCGCCAGATAAACAAGATCATAATGACGATGGCAAAGAAGGCTACGATGGCGAGCAGTTCCATCTGCCACAACAGATGCTTTCTTGCTTCCATCGCCTTCTCGATGGCTTCCTGCATATTGTCTTTCTCACGCTGGTGTACATCGCTCAGATGTTTGGCGGAGCGGAGGGCGAGTTTGGCACTCACCATCTTCAGGTCTTCCATCTCCTTGTTGATGCTCTGCTTGTGGTCTTGTGTAGCCACTTTCTCTTTCTTGTCTATCTGGTCGAGGATGTTAGCCACGTTTTCTGCTACGTTTACTGGGGTGGTGACAGAATCGATGACAGCCCGGTTGCTGTCCTGTTTTACGCTCAAGGTCTCGGCGTGCTCCTTCTTGAAGGCATCGGCTAATCTGCGGAAGAATCCCCTTCGGGTCTTCAATACCTCTACCGTTGTCTTCTTCGCTTCGTGGGTTTGCGGTGCCTTAGAGTGAACCAGTATGGAATCCTTTCCCGTATTCAGATTCTTCACCTTATCCTGCAGATAGTTCTGTGCAGGTTTCCCACTCATGGCATCAGACAGTTGCTTCAGGTTTCTCTGCTCCTCTTTGAGCAGGGAAGAGATGGTACTGTCGGCGGCACCCCTTTTCTGGATATACTCGCGCGAAGCTTCATTGATGGCATTGATGCTCTTGGTATTGCTATACACCAGACTGATTGCCAGAATCATGATAATGGCAATGGCGCTATATCCGAGGGCTACCTTGAGAGGAATATTGTTCTTGTGCATGAGAAATCGTTTAAAATTGATGAGCAGACTGATATCTTGCTCAATAGATATTTGCTTGCAAAGTTAATGCAAAAAAATGATATTAGAAAACAAAAGGGCTAAAAACAAGCCAGGAGACCAATGAATTCTATCATTAGTCTCCTGCCTGATTGAAAGCGACGCGTAATTACTAGTGTTATTCTATCTTTTCCTCAGTTAATTACTATTTTTTAAAGGTGATATTACTCTGCTACAGTAGAATCTGTTGCTGTAGAGTCTGCTGGAGTCTCTGCTGGAGTCTCTGCTGGAGTTTCAGCTGGTGTCTCTGCTGGAGTCTCTTTCTCTACTGTTGTGTCTGCTGGAGCAGCTGGTTCTGCTGGAGCTACTGTGTCAACTGGAGCTACTGATGATACACTTGCCATCTTGTTGCTGGCGAATACATTGCTAACTGAAACCATAACCATGGCAGCGATAGCTGCGAAAACTAACTTTTTCATAATCTTTTGTTTTTTTTATTGTGAATATTATGTTTATAACTTTCTTTGTGAACAGCCTTGCTTGCGTTACCGCTCATTGGCGTGTTCACTTTCTAATATCACAATCTGCGTGCCAAAAAATAAAAGAATAGTCTAATCGGCTGATTATCAGTTATAATTGCTTTTTGTGCCAGAATTCTACATTGTGGAAACTGTGGAACTTGTGTGGAATTATTCCCCAAAAAGTTGGGGAATGGTCATCAGATTCCATACTTCTTCATCTTGTTGTAGAGCGTCTTTCTATCCACGGCGAGCAATTGTGCAGCCTTACTCTTGTTGCCGCCTGCTGCTTTCAGCGCAGCTTCTATTCTCTGCAGTTCCGTTTCCTCATCGTGCAGGGCGGTAGGGGCCTGTGGCTGGATATGCGCCATACTCTGTTCCAGTTCGGTTACTCCGATGTATCTTCCGGTAGCGAGCAGGGTAGCTCGTTTCATCACATTGTTCAGTTCTCGCAGGTTGCCCGGCCAGTTGTAGGCAGCAATTCGCTCCTTGGCTTTGCCGTCGAGTCCTTCCACATTTCTGTTCAGCTCCTTGTTGGCATGCTTGATAAAGAGGTCGGCAAAGAGGAAGAGGTCGGCATCACGGTCTTTCAGTTCCGGCATATAGATGGTAAACTCGTTGATGCGGTGGTAGAGGTCTTCACGGAAGTTGCCTTCTGCCACGCGCTGAGCCAGATTCTCATTGGTAGCGCAAACCAGTCGGATATCGATATCGATTTCCTTGTTGCTTCCCACTGGACGGATTTTTCTTTCCTGAAGGGCACGGAGCAACTGCACCTGCACTTCGTAGTTCAGGTTTCCCATCTCATCGAGGAAGAGAGTTCCTCCGTTGGCAATCTCGAAAGCGCCCTTCTTGTCCTGGTCGGCTCCCGTAAACGAACCTTTCACATGACCGAAGAATTCTGATGCCGCCACCTCTTTAGGGATGGCACCGCAGTCGAGTGCGAAGAAAGGCTTATTGGCTCTAGTGCTGAGTTCGTGGATTCTTCTAGCCACATATTCCTTACCCGTACCGCTGGCACCCAGAATGAGTACCGACATAGGGGTAGGAGCCACCAGCGAAACAAAGCTGTAGAGCTTGCGTGAAGCCTCGCTTTCACCTTCCAGGTATTTGGGCACCTCCCCATTGGCTGATGAAGCCTGATTTCCTGCCTGCTTGCCAGGTGCTGTGTCTGTAGGAGTAGAATTTGAGTCTGTGGAACGCAGGCTATCTGCTGCGTCTGCATTCGAATCCTGTTTTTTCGGAGTCTTGATAGCTTCCTTGATCTTATCCAGAAGGATTTCCGGATGGAAAGGCTTTGCCACATAATCGGTAGCACCCGATTTCATGGCGAGCACCACATTTTGAATTTCTGCATAGCTGGTCATCACGATGAAAGGCACCTGCACGCCATGCTTTCTCATCCATTGCAGCAGGAAGATACCGTCGTGGTCGGGAAGGCGGAGGTCTGATAATACCAGATCGAATCCTCTTTCTGCCTCCTCGCAAACCTGTATGGCAGCCTTGACCGAAGTAGTTTTCTCCACTTCGAATCCCTTCTTCCTGAGCCATGTCTGAATCATGGTTCCAAATGCGATATCGTCTTCAACTATTAGAATCTTTTCCATGTCTTTGCTATCTTACTGTCTTGTTGTATCTTTCTTACTTGTATCTTTGTCTTCTAAAAAGATAGAGTCGTTTCTGAGTGCAAAGTTAGCACTAATATTTGGAATCAGCAAGGAAAAAGTGCTTAATTGTTTGAATGAATCGAAAAAATTAGGAAGTAATCACATAAAAATGGAAACTATCTGAGTTTTTTAACACTTCATCTGTCTTAGAATTCAGGAAAAATATGTATTTTTGCATTTAAAAAACGAATCTATACAATATTAACGTAATAACAATAGCAGTTATGAAGAAACAAATACTTACATTGGCTATGCTGTCCGCTCTGGCGCTCTCAGCTCATGCCCAACAGCCAGCCAGTCAGCTGTTGCCTTATCAGAACCCTAACCTTTCTGCCGAGGCAAGAGCCAATGACTTACTTTCACGCCTGACCCTGGAAGAAAAGACGAAGCTGATGATGGATGCTTCGCCTGCCATCTCCCGACTGGGTATCCCTCAGTTTCAATGGTGGAACGAGGCGCTGCATGGCGTGGCACGCAACGGATATGCCACGGTTTTCCCTATCACCATGCACATGGCTTCTTCCTGGGATGATGCCTTGCTCTATCAGGTGTTTACTGCCGTAAGCGATGAGGCGAGAGCCAAGGCGCAGGTGGCGAAGAAGTCGGGTAATGTAAAGAGATATCAGAGTCTGAGCTTCTGGACTCCGAATGTCAATATCTTCCGTGATCCTAGATGGGGACGCGGACAGGAGACTTATGGCGAAGATCCTTATCTCACTACACGTATGGGACTCGCCGTAGTGAATGGCTTGCAGGGACAGTCGTTCGACGGCAAGCCGCTGGCGGCTCCTGGCGTTCTGGCTTCAGATAAGTCTAAGGCTCCCCAGTATGTCAAGACGCTGGCTTGTGCCAAGCATTTTGCCGTGCATAGTGGTCCGGAGTGGAATCGCCATGTCTTCAATCTGGAGAATCTGCCTGCCCGTGATTTGTGGGAGACTTATCTCCCTGCCTTCAAGTCGCTGGTACAGGATGGACATGTGGCTGAGGTGATGTGTGCCTATCAGCGTATAGATGGTGCTCCTTGCTGTTCCAACGCCAAGTTTGAGCGCCAGATTCTCAGAGACGAATGGGGATTCAAGGGATTGATTACTTCCGATTGCGGAGCTGTCAACGATTTCTATATGCCGGGTTATCATGGTACGGCAAAGACTGCTACCGAGGCAACTGCCCAGGCTGTTAATGCCGGTACCGACCTGGAGTGCGGCAGCGCCTATCGTACTATTCCGAAAGCTGTGAAGGCGGGAATGGTCAATGAAGATAAGGTAAACCAGAGCCTGAAGCGCCTGCTGGTGGCTCGTTTCCAACTCGGCGATTTCGATAAGGATGAAACCGTGTCATGGACTCAGATTCCTGAGAACGTCATCGCCTGCAAGGCTCATAAGGATCTGGCTGAGAAGATAGCAGAAGAAGGCATCGTTCTTCTTCAGAACAGAAACCAGCTGCTGCCTTTGAACCGCAATCAGAAGATTGTGGTGATGGGACCTAATGCCAATGATTCCATCATGCTGCGAGGCAACTATTCGGGTTATCCTACCAGTTCTACCACTATCCTCCAGGGCATCCGCAACTATATGAAGGGGGCTGAAGTAAAGTATGTTCCGTCTTGTACCTTGACCAGAAACGAGGTGCAGGAGAGCCGTTTCAACCTCTTCCGTGAGGGAATGAAGGCTACCTATTGGAACAATCAGGAACAGAAGGGCGAGCCGGTGGCTACGGATGTGATGAAGACTGCCATCAATCTGAGCAATGGTGGTAATACCGTGTTTGCACCGGGTGTGAATCTTACTCATTTCTCTGCCCGCTATGAGGGAGTATTGACTCCTGACAGGGATGAGGATCTTACCATCAATATGGGTATTGATGACGGTTGCCGCCTGATAGTGGATGGCGATACCATCGTGAATATGAGGGAGTGCTGGGGCCGCGTGGCGCCTATCATCAAACCGCTCTCTCTGAAAGCAGGTAAGCCGGTCAGGATTCAGATAGATTATACTCAGAAGGAAGATGTGGCTGTGATGCAGTTTGATATCCTGAAGACTTCGAAGCCTACCAACGAGCAGATTCTGGCAGAGGTGGGCGATGCGGATGCCGTGGTATTCGTTGGCGGTATCTCTCCAAACCTGGAGGGAGAGCAGCTTGAGATTGAGGAGCCTGGATTCAAGGGCGGCGACAGAACCGATCTGGAGTTGCCGAAGGCTCAGCGTCAGGTCATTGCCATGCTGCATCAGGCAGGCAAGCGTGTCGTCTTTGTCAACTGTTCTGGATGTGCCATCGCCATGGTTCCTGAGACGGAAAATGCCGAGGCAATCCTTCAGGCATGGTATCCTGGTGAACGGGGTGGTGAGGCTGTAGCCAAGGTTCTCTTTGGCGAGGTGAATCCATCGGGCAAGCTTCCGGTTACCTTCTATAAGAGTGTGAACGATCTTCCTGACTTCCTCGATTATACGATGAAGAATCGTACCTATCGTTATTTCAAGGGTGAGCCTTTATTCCCATTCGGTTACGGTTTGAGTTATACCTCTTTCGAGTATGGCAAGCCTACCTTGATGCAGGTGAAGAGCAAGAAGCGTGACGGCAAGGCTGCTGATTACAAGCTGATGTTCTCCTTGCAGAATACGGGCAAGCGTGAGGGTACCGAAGTTGCGCAGGTTTATATCAAGCGCATAGATGATGTGGATGGTCCTATCAAGAGTCTCAAGGCATTCAAGCGTGTGTCTTTGAAGGCTGGCGAGCGCCAGATGATAAGCATCGATCTTCCTCGCAAGAGTTTCGAGGGTTGGGATGCCCAGACCAACACCATCCGCGTGGTTCCTGGCACTTATCAGGTATTTGTTGGCGGCTCCAGCGCTGATGCAGCCAAGACTAAGATAGAAGTGAAGATCAAGTAAGCCCTCATAGCTGAAAGTTCGGCATGTTCGGCGAACTTTCAGCTATGGCTCATTTTTTAACCATTATGCTTGGTTTATTCGGATTTTCTTTGTAACTTAGCAGCGCAAAACGTAAAGCATGTAGGAATATGGCAAAAATAGTAAATTTCTATCCTGTAGGAATACAGACATTCTCAAATATCAGAGAGGGGAATTATCTCTATGTAGATAAGACCCAATATATCGTGGATTTTCGAGAGAAAAAGATGAAGTACGTCTTTCTGAGTCGTCCAAGACGATTCGGCAAGTCGCTCTTTGCCTCTACCCTCCAGGCTTATTTTGAGGGAAGAAAGGAACTCTTCGAGGGATTAGCCATTGCTGATTACGAGAAGGAATGGGTAAAGCACCCTGTGTTTCATTTCGACCTAAGCGGTGCCAAGCACATGAGTGTGGAGCAGCTGGAAAGATACCTGGCAGATATGCTTGAAGAGCAGGAGACTATCTGGGGATACAAGACGCACCAGGTAGATGCTAATCTTCGCCTGAAAGACCTGGTGAAGCGGGCTTACGAGCAGACGGGCAAGAAGGTGGTAGTCATCATCGATGAATATGATGCCCCTCTGCTGGACGTGGTACACGAGAAGGAGAACCTGCAGACGCTTCGTCGCATCATGCAGAACTTCTACAGTCCTCTGAAGATGCTCGACCCATATCTGGAGTTCACCTTTATCACGGGTATCACCAAGTTCTCGCAGCTCAGCATCTTCAGCGAACTCAACAACCTCGACAACATCAGCATGTTCGACCAGTATTCTGCCATTTGTGGTATCAGCAAGAAGGAACTTACCACGCAGATGAAACCGGATGTGGCAGCGCTGG
>OCLL01000140.1_pt1 | contig 17731 bp, 15 predicted proteins | sample 1538931 | NCBI WGS metagenome assembly OCLL01 (sample SAMN03418270, study PRJEB22391) | human gut metagenome | biome: human-gut; feature: organic feature; material: feces | host: Homo sapiens | place: Tanzania | collected 2013-01 | reverse complement strand
TGATGGGCCATTCGTCAAGCCTTGTCACCGAGAAGGTCTATGCCGAGTTCCTGCCGGACACAATCAACACGACCGTCCGCGAGCAGCTTGAAAGGAACGTCATAGAGTACTCTTCTTCCTAACATTGGAGGAATAGCTCCCGCTCAAAAATAAGACAACTAATTACCCCGTGACATACCTTAAAACGGCACAAAACGACAGTAGCCGACCTCGAAAGTCAGCTACTGGCATATTTACAAAAGATTGAAAATCAATCAGATATTTCAGAAATCAAGACTAATACTCTTCTTCGTTAAAGAATATGAAATAATAATATAAAACATTAATAATTAATATTTTATTTATAATATAGAAAATAATTAGATAGTTTTTAGATAGTGGTAGACTACACACTCCCTGCCTTGTAATAAGCACTCTATGTAAGTTGCCGTTTTCGCTCACCGTTGAGGTAGGCATAATAACTGATAGACTGTCACGTACAATAGTTAGCATCCTATTTTTCAATATATCAAACAGACTAACCAAGCCTATCACGCCTCAACAAAAACCAACTCACAGCCAATTTGAATTTAAAGGGTCTTACAAGATTGTCCCCCCACCATTGTATGCTTTTGCCCGTGCAATTGGCTACCAACTCCAGTACAATTTCCGAATGAGACAGCATCATATTTCAATTGTAGATGGCATGACAAATCAAATACAGACCTATCTAAAAAACCAAACTAACAAGTATTTATATTAAAAGCATTATATATGGAACAGAAGCAATACCAACGCACATCACGACATTTATCAGATGAAACAAAGAAGAAAATAAGCCAATCTCTTACAGGCAGGCCAAAAACTATTGCGCATAAGCAGGCAATACGACAAGGGGAACTACGATATTGGCGCAATGACCTAAACTTTCCACAAGATAAGGCGAAATACGGTCAGAATGGCATTACAATGAACGACATAGTTCTATGACAAACGGCCATCATGAGAACCATTGATGGCCGTTATCTTTATGTTTTCATTTATTCGTAATAATATTAACCCACGAATCATCAAAGCATATCCCCTTAAGTACGCTTTCTTTAGTGATTACAGGCGGCTTTCTAATCGTAAATTTAATGGCATCTTCGGGGATTCTCGAATGGATTGTGAATTGCGCCCCATGCGGCTGCCAAGTAAAACACTGTTCCAAAGTGTCTTTATTAACGCCTACAAGGTTGCCATTAGAATTCACTTCCCATTTATAATCTGAAACCCTATATCTGTTTGTATCTTCTTCATATAATACATATGACAACAAATCGTTTGAACGAACAAGGATAGATGTCCTAATAGGGTTGAATTCTTCATGAGCAATATTTACTCGTTCATTCCAAATTTCAAGAACGGCTCTTCCTGTCTTCTGAATATCTTCATGTGGGTCTGATATACCATAAGAGTAATCCGGAGAACACCTGCCGCTTATCAGCCTCACGCGCTCACAAGAGAATGGATTTTGCTGCTTGACCGTTTTCATAGAGTAGGCCATTCCATTTATGCCGACATCAGCGATTCCAACAGGAGAATCGAAATGCTTGCCATTTATGGCATCCGCAAAAGCATCTCCCCAATCAGACCCCGAAATATCTTTTCGTCCGATATACAACAAGTACACTAAATATGCTCCTATCCTCTTAATCAGATGCTCCGGCAATTCATTTAATGGATATCTCTCACCATAAGGTATCCGATGCCCATCTCTTAAACGAGGTGCAGGCAAGTTGTTAATATCATAGCCCATAATCAATATTATTTGATATTTTTCACAATTTCTGTTATTTCTTTTGCAACAGCCCTAATCATAGGAACAGCAACTGAATTTCCTGTTTGTTTTCTAATTTCTTGGTGACTGACTACGATTTTATAAGAATCGGGAAATCCTTGAAATCGCAACAATTCACGAGAAGTTGGTCTCCGTACCCCGTTTATCAGTTGATAATTATACGATGCTCCCGTTCTCAACGCACAAGCATACGGATGAATAGAGATATCACCTGCTTTATTCTCATGCCACACTGATGGATAAAACAGAGCCTTTCCCATTGTCTTATTCTTTCTTTTTTCAAGAATATGTTCTGAAGCATAATATGAGAGAGGCACATCATTTTCAGGCTCCAAAACATCAGAGAGGTTGTATTCTTTCACAGGGAAATCGAAGTTAAACGCATCACACCTGCTTTTAGATAAAAAGCCAACTATTATGACGCGCTCTCTTTTTTGCGGAACTCCAAAATCAAGAGCATTCAAAACTTTATATTTCAGATGATATCCTAACGCCTCCAAATGTTCGCAAATAACCTTGAATGTGTTTCCCTTATCATGGCTGACAAGCTGCTTGACATTTTCAAGCATAATAACCTCCGGATGGTGACACTTAAGGATTCTTTCAATTTCAAAAAACATAGTTCCTCTTGTATCAGCAAATCCTTGCCGCTTTCCAATAATGGAAAATGCTTGACATGGAAAACCTGCTAATAGTAATTCGTGATGCGGAATATCTTCCGCATCAATTTTTGTTATATCTCCATTTGGTCGTTCTCCAAAATTAGCTTCATACGTGTCCGCAGCAAACTTATCCCACTCTGACGAAAACACACAAGTATGTCCTAACTCATCGTAAGGCAATCGAATGCCACCAATTCCTGCAAATAAATCTATAAAATTCATGTCTTATGCTTCCTTAAGTTTCTGTGGTGAGGTGATAATTGTGCCTTTCCGTATGATGCATTTTTTCCCGATGTATGGATTTTCGGCATCAATCCGACAGTTTTTTAAATAACTATACGAAACACCGATATCCTCTTTGCTCCAACTATCGCACAGGGCTTTGAGATTGCCATAATAAAAATGCTGTCCATTGAGTTCCAAATGGACTACAGTGCGTTCTTGTTTACCTTTTAACAAAATCTCGTTCATGCGTTTCAACAAAGTTAGCAATAATATGCCCGATATTCAAAATAAGCCATAAAATTTTCGCAATATATGGCATATTATTAAAATAAGCAGTATATTTGCAAACATCAATAGTAGAAGCAGATTAACTAAATATTCTTACGCGATGAACAGAAGATGCTTAATTTACGGCCGAGTGTCATCAGAGGGTGACAGGCAAAGTACCGACAGGCAGATATACAGTCTGACAAAACTCATCCGCGACAACGGTGATACTTTACAACACGAGCCGTTTACGGAACACATCAGCGGTGCTAAAAAAAACAGTGAAAGGGTAGGCCTGATGAATTGCCTCAACTATGCCAAAAACAATAGTATCGATATCATTTATTTCAGTTCCATTGACCGTATGGGACGTGCGATATGGCAAGTTTTGGAATCAGTTAAATTCTGCCTCGACAATCATATCAACTGTTATTTTCAAAAGGAGCAGATGACCTTATATCTTGAAAACGGTACAGAGAATCCTTTTCTTGCAATCTTCATCAGTGTTATATCTACCTGCGCAAGCATCGAACGTGACAGCATTAAATTTAGGCTTAATGATGCGCGAAACAAGAAGATTGACGAGGCTAAAGCAAGCGGAAAGACACTTGCCGAAGCAGGTTTTGGCCGACCTAAAGGTGCGGTCAAGTCAAAAGCGAAGAAAATAGAGGAATATGGTCAAGTTCTTAAATGCTTAAGGAAAGGGAAGAGCATACGGGATACAGCTAAACTATGCGACATATCGGTCAGCACCGTAAAAAGGCTAAAGAAAGAATTTGAAATAACGGGGTCAGAATAATCAAAGACTATAAAGCCCCCATATTTTATGTAGGATATGAAAAGGGTAAAGATTATTTTGGACCCAGAATACATTTGACCCCATAACGCCATGAAAAAATCATTGAAACAGGAGGATACGTATTTTCTAAAGCCTATGGATATTCACCCAAACAGTTTGGGACAGCTAACGAGGAATATATTCCCCCTGTTGAGGAAATCATATCATATGCTTGCTATTTAATCAGTAAAGCCTATTCAGATAGACAGGAGAAAGAGACCTTGCTACAAATAGCGAAAAACTATTGACTAAACTTTATGGTGGGATATATTTATTGCAGGAATGGTTAGTTAGATAACCTGCAATATAAATATGAAGAAAACTATTGGAGAGCCAATCATAGACGAACTTAAAATTTGCTACGTCGCATCCACCGAATTACTAACATCTTTAACTGACACCGCCAAGGGAGATAGTTATGACTTTTCCGACTTTATCGCATATAGAACGACAAGTATTCATTTCAAATATGCCTATGATATTTGTATCGGAAGTATGGATTGCAGACGCAAAATAGCATCTATCCGCTTTGGTAGATATGGAGATTCTGAGGAAACAAACTTCATTTTCTATCGAATAGAGAATTATGTACTATACAACCACGAACTGTTCAAACAGGCCATGGCGATACCTCAACTATTAAATCTCACCTTTCACAATTTTACATCCTTGGATATTGCGATTGACCAACAATATGATGTAGCACATCTAATAAAAAGACTATATCGCAGAAAAGATATAACTACAATCATCAATGGTAAGGCCATAAAAGACCGCAAAGAAACACTGAAAAATCTTTATCTGACATACTCCACAAGTCTAGACAGGTTGAAGTCTCTCTCGGTAAACATAAAGCAAAAGAAAGCCTTGCACGATAAGACACGAGGCATAACAGTTCAAGCCTACAATAAGATGAATGAAATTCAAGACGTTTCTCACAAACAATACATCTGCGAGTTCTACGGCTTCCCAAATCGCCTGTATCGCCTTGAAGTGCATCTGAACAATGCCGAAATCAAAGATTACTGCAATAAGTATGGTATACATCAAGACGAGTCAATGATATCCGACCAAGAATTACTGTCAACAATGTTCTTCTACCATTTGTCATCAGTCATCCGCTTCACTAAAGGTCGCACCAAACTTTATTGGACGGATATTCTTAAAAACAATGGCAGGGTTTGATAACAACACCCCCTGCCATTACACATCTTATGTATACGGCTATTGACTTTTGAAACAAAAAACGTATACTTTATATGAGACACGTTGCATGACGCGTTTCAGCCTTGAAAAAGGTTTGAAAATAATCCCGTCTGTTCAAACGACAGGAATGTCTAATAATTTTAAGAATGGCATCTTATGAGAAAATTTTTAATCAGCTTACAAATCAAATTTCACTACTTACTCAAAGTATAAACGACATAAAGCCTATCAAAGAACCACTAAAACCTATATACACCAATGAAAGTCTTATGGAGTTGCTTGGTATAGGAAAAGACCTTATAAGAAAATATCGAGACGATGGAGATATCGGTTATACGAATGTCGGAGATAAATATTGGTATACTTCCGATGATGTTATGGACTTTCTAAAGAAAAATCATCGCAAGCCGTTTGCATACAAAAGATATCAGTAGGGCAGAAAATCGAACGACAGTTTCTCTTTCACTACCTCATCTTTGTCCTCCGGTAGAAATTTGGCATATCTTTTCTCCGTCACAACAGCTGAAGAGTGCCCCATAAGAACACTTATCATATGTAGAGACACACCTTTGCGCAACGCCAACACTGCAAAGGTGTGTCTTGCGACATGCATGGTGAGGTTAAAAGCAAGCCCAATTTTTTTACCTATCGCTGTTAAAGATGTCTGTACCGTCCTGTTGATGGACTGACGTTTCTTTAAGAATTCATCCGCATTTCCAAGATTGAATTCATCCGGCAACAGCCCGAACACAAACCGTGATGTCTGCAACCCCTTATATTTTTTAAGAATCTGCAATGCACTATCGGTAATATAGACCTCATGTGGTTTATTGAATTTGACAAGATTCTTTCTGATTCTTCTGTTTTCAAAATCAATGTGCCTCCATTCCAATGTGATAATATCCGAAATCCGAAGTCCACAAGAATGGATAGAGAATAGGAACAAGTCCATATACCGCTGTGTTGAGGCTCTTACTGTTGGATACAGTTCGATAAATTGTCGTATTTGTTTTTCATCAAGGCAATGTATATTCTCATCTTCCTCATCTTCTCCTGTATATTGACGAGACCTTGACTGAAGATAACTCTCTTTCATTGCTACAAAAATTTTATTTGGCAACAAGTCGTTATTTGCCGCTCTCTCGGCCGCTTTAATCAGAGGAGATAATGTTTTATTTATTCCCTCTCTACTTTTGTTTTGTCTGACTTCCTGCCGCCACTTGATGTATCGCAATATATAATCATCATTGATTTGCGAGACCTTTAACTCTTGTTCTCCAAGTTGGCTACTTAGGAACTTACCGAACTGTAGAATGCTTAATTTGTCATTATACCATTTGGAATAGGTGATGTTTTGTCCATCATAACGTAAATCATTTGTCTCAAGTGCATAATCAATGAATTTTGTAGAGGATGCGGTTCTTTTTTTAGCAATTTCATCACCGTTGAGGATGCGTCTGACATCCTGTGGAGTGATAACATTTCCCTCGTCATAATACTCTTTAATACGTCTGTCTGCATCGCTGACAATGCCGCTCAAAATATTGTTTTTGCGCACATATTCTCTGTCAGTTGATTTGACTTTCATCAACATGTCATCCCAATCATGTACAAGCACTTTGACTTTGGTACTGACAGATACAGTCTGCCCCTGCACGAAATACGACAAATAAACAGCCGTAAGACCATCAGCTTTCTTATACTTGACATATAGGTGGTATGTGGGAATGATCGTAATGCTTTTCCTTGCCATAGCTCCATAATCTAATGGGACAAATATACAAAATTAGATAGTAAAATGGATAGTTATTGGATAGTGATACGACTGCTGAAACCTCCTACAATCGCTTAAAACCGACATTGAGAAAAAGAAAAAACCGCCCCGAAAGGCGGTTAGATAGTGATTTACAGTATGTAAATCAATGTTTTACGCAATTAATACTCCTCCTCGTTAAAAAAGAAATCGTCCTTGGTGGGGTAATCGGGCCAGATGTCTTCGATGGATTCGTAGACTTCGCCGTCGTCCTCAAGTTCGGTGAGATTCTCGATGACCTCCTCGGGAGCGCCGGAACGGTTGGCATAGTCGATAAGTTCTTCCTTTGATGCTGGCCATGGAGCATCGTCCAGGCTACTGGCAAGTTCAAGTGTCCAATACATATTCTCGAACAATTAAATTGTTAATAATCATTAATATAAATCAAAATGTCGCAAAAAGCGGCTCTATTTGCCCCAAAGATATGCAAAAAATCATAACAATAAGTATTTTTTGCCTAATTTTGTAGGCTTGGAAGCTGTTTCAACAACCGTACCAAAAGAAGAGCTTAGGAATATGTCATACGAGAAAAAGGAAATATACGAGGAAAAGACGACCGCGGAGATCGCTGTCCACGTCAAGGAAATCCTCCGGCTGTTAGGCGAGAATCCTGACAGAGAGGGGCTTGTGAAGACGCCGGAAAGGGTCGCCAAAGCGTTGCAGTTCCTCACGCAGGGATATTCACAGGACGGGGCGAAGATCATCCAGTCCGCCATATTCGATGAAGAGTACCGCCAGATGGTGCTGGTGAAAGACATAGAGCTTTACTCCACCTGCGAGCACCACATGATGCCGTTCCTGGGAAAGTGCCACGTGGCGTATATTCCTAATGGGAAGATCACGGGGTTGAGCAAGGTGGCAAGGGTCGTGGAGACTTTCGCGCGGCGGCTTCAGGTGCAGGAGAGGCTGACGGTCCAGATCAGGGACTGCCTCGACAATGCGCTGCATCCGTTGGGAGTGGCGGTGGTCATCGAGGCGATGCACACGTGTATGTCGATCAGAGGGGTGCAGAAGGCCAACGCAACGACCACAACCTCCGCATTCTCAGGGGCTTTCCTGACCTCGGCACGGACGAGGAATGAGTTTCTGAACCTGATTAAATAGAACAATACATATGATTTGGCTGAAAGAGACAAAAAGAGACAATGAATTATTAGGATCAGATTTCAAAACAGGCGAAAAGATAAGACAAAGATTATAATACGAACTAAAAAACATAACGATATGTCAAACAAGATAATACTGACAGGCGACCGTCCGACCGGACGCCTCCACATTGGCCACTACGTCGGCTCCCTGAGGAACAGGGTGGCCATCCAGAATGCCGGCGACTACAAGAAGATGTTCGTCTTCATCGCTGACGCGCAGGCGCTTACCGACAATTTCGACAACCCGGAGAAGGTTCGTCAGAACATCATCGAGGTGGCGCTGGACTACCTGTCAGTCGGCCTCGACCCTGACAAAGTGACAATATTCATCCAGAGCATGATTCCGGAGCTCACCGAACTGACATTCTACTACATGAACCTTGTCACGGTGGCGCGGCTCCAGCGCAATCCGACCGTCAAGGCGGAAATCCAGATGCGTGGCTTCAGCCAGGACGGCGAGGAGCAGGCGTTCGGAAGTGGCCTTCCTGTGGGCTTCTTCTGCTACCCGATCTCCCAGGCCGCGGACATCACGGCGTTCAAGGCCACCGATGTGCCTGTGGGCGAGGATCAGAAGCCGATGCTTGAGCAGGCGGTCGAGATCGTGCGCAGCTTCAACCGCATCTACGGCGAGACCCTCGTCGAGCCGAAGGCTGTGCTGCCTTCCAACGCGGCGTGCCTCCGCCTCCCTGGAACCGACGGCAAGGCGAAGATGAGCAAATCCCTTGGCAACTGCATCTACCTGGCGGAATCAGCTGACGAGATGCACAAGAAGGTGATGTCGATGTACACCGACCCTCAGCACATCAATGTCAGCGACCCTGGCCACGTGGAGGGCAACACCGTCTTCACCTACCTCGACGCGTTCTGCCGCGACGAGCACTTCGGCCTCTATCTTCCTGAATATGCCAACCTCGACGAGCTGAAGGATCACTATAGAAGAGGCGGCCTCGGCGACGTGAAGGTCAAGAGATTCCTTGAGAAGATCCTCAACGAGGAGCTTGAGCCTATCAGGGCGAGGAGAAAGGAATATGAGAAGGACATCCCTGCCGTGTACGAGATCCTCAAGAAGGGCAGCGAGGCCGCCGAGGAGGTCGCCGCCGCCACTCTCGACGATGTGAAGAAGGCGATGAAGATCGACTACTTCAACGACAAGGCTCTCATCGAGGAGCAGGCCAAAAGGTTCAACCAGTAATGAACAAGAATGAATATGCCCGTGCCAACAAGGAGTGGTTGGCCGAGAAGGGAAAAGAGGAGGGCGTGACGCGGCTGGCTAAAGGAGTCTGCTACAAGGTACTCCAATCAGGTTCTGAAGGCGGAAAGCAACCGACTCCAAGCAGCGTGGTCAGCTGTCATTATCTTGGCCGGACCATTGACGGCAAGTGCTTCGACACCAGCCTCGGAGGCTATCCGCTGGCCATCAGGCTCCGGGATCTGATCGAAGGCTGGGTCATCGCCCTGCAGCAGATGCGTGTCGGAGACAAATGGGAGATCTACATTCCGTCCGAACTGGGGTACGGGAGTCTCTCCCAACCGGGGATACCGGCCAACTCGACGCTGATCTTCGAAATCGAACTGCTCGGAGTGCAATAATGGTCCGAAAGGCGACAGAAAAAGACATTCCGGCGGCGATGGAGCTATTCACCGCCGCTAAAAGTATCATGCGCTCGGACGGCAACATGACCCAGTGGGAGGGAAACTACCCAAACGAGGAAATAGTCCTATCTGACATAAGCAAAGGCGGAGCCCACATAGTCGATCACGACGGAAAACCGGTCGGCTACTTCGCCCTGCTCCCCTCGCCCGAACCGACATATTCATCAATCGACGGCAAATGGCTGGATGACACGGCGCCATACTTCGTGATCCACCGCATCGCCAGCACCCCCGAGAGCCACGGCGTTTTCCGGGAGATCATTGAATATGCCCTCTCAGTCTCCGGCAATCTGCGGATTGACACCCACCGGGACAACCGGATCATGCGGCACGTCATAGAAAGGGCTGGATTCTCCTACTGCGGAGTGATCAATCTCCCTGACGGATCCGAAAGGCTGGCTTACCAAATGATAACTTACGCATTGTGAGCAATAATTATTCACACGATATCGGTATAAATATTCACTATTCAACCTTTAGAACAACTATTCAATCTTTTTAACAAACTTTTATCTAAAGGAAAAGAATATTCATCAACAATACTACGTAACTTTGAATTGTTGGTTAGTAGATTCTGGTTACAAAATGGAAGCTTGGACTATCGAATATCTTAACATCCGTCAGGTGCTCCTTTGCGATAGTTACATAATAAACCATACAAAACGTTTAATAAAGAATATTTATCACTATCTAAATAATTTCACAATGAGAAGATTGCTTGTAATGTTCGCAATCCCGCTGCTGGTCCTTTCGGCCTGCGGCGAGACAACGAAGGAGGAGATCGCGGATGTCCTCCTCATCTCTCAAGACAATGTGGCCTTCCCGAAGGAGGGAGGCACGGCCACCATTTCCGTGGCATGTCCGTCACAGTGGCACTCGATAGTGTCAGACGGCACTTGGATCACCGCCACTGACGGCGAGGGCAAGGTGACGATCACCGTCACCGCCAATGAGACCGGAGACTCAAGAAAGACTTCAGTAACCTTGGAATCGGCGACGGACAGGAAGGAAATCAAGGTTTCCCAGTCATGGTCAGGAGCCGTGTTGACTCTGAAAGTCAACGGTCCGGAAAATGTCGAGCTTGATTCCGAGGGAGACAGTTTCAAGTTCTCCGTGGAGACAAACGCCGAGTGGAAGGTTGAGTCAAGCGCGGCATGGCTGACAACAAGTTCAGAAGAGAATCTTGTAAGCGTCACGGCGGCAGCCAACAGCGAGGCACATCGCGACGCCGCGGTCACAATCACCGCGACTGTGGGCGGGAAGTCAGAAATCAAGGAGATCAAGGTCTCGCAGATCTCACGCGAGGAGAACCCGTACTTCCAGATGCTGGGCAGCTACGGACTTTACGCCGAACGCTGGTACTATGGCGGCAACGCGATAAATGTTCCAGGAATAGGATCATACTGCACTATCGAGCAGAAAGAGTACGGCAAGACCTTCACCATCAAGAACCTTTTCGTTGAGGGCACTGAATATGAGGCTTCCTACGACAAAGAGACAAAGAGAATGGTGCTGACGCTTGGCTCACTGTGCCTGACCAAGACATTGGTGCAATCACAACAGACCTACTATTATTATATGGTCCAGCCTAACATCATGGAAAGGAAATTCGAGACAGGGATCATCTATGGAACTGTAGGGACCGCCACTGACGGAAAGAGCGAGAATTGCCAGGCAATCCTGCTTGATGGCTTTGATGAGGCATACGGTTCGCTCGGACTCATAGTCAGAATCGGTACCGGCTCGAATATGGCCATGCTCAGCGACGTGTACTATGCCGATGGCAAAATGTACTTTGTGAGAGCCGAGAAAGAAACACAGGATTAATCATTTCAAGACTATAGACAATGAAGAAGATAATATATTCAACATTGCTGGCCGTCTCATTCTGCGCCTGCACAAAGGAGACGATCAACTACCAGAATCCGGTTCCGGGAGAGAACGGGAGCGAGACCAACGCCACCTTGGCGATAGCCTCCAGAAACACCTTGTTCACAGCTAAGGATGATGTCAACGCCAGCATAGCTTTCAAAAGCCTTGGCGGAAAGGTCGTATTGGACGTGAACACCAACAAAGAATGGACCTACGAGATTGGTGGGGACAACTTCGTCAAAGCCGAAAAGGATGACGAATCCAGCCTTCTGACCCTGTCCTGCGACCAGAACAAGATCGACAGGACACTCGCGGCTACCGTGACCATCAAGGCCGGAGACAAGACAGCGACAGTCTCAGCGACACAGAACGCCTACGGGACCGTGGAGATCGTCGCTTCAGAGAACAATTTCCACCTCGCGGCCGCAGGTGAGCTCACGGCATCCTTTGAAGTCACCTCAACCGATCCGGATTGGACATTCGAGACCTCAGGCTGCGAATGGATGCTCGTCACCAAGGACGGCAACACCATCAACCTCAGCGCATATCAGAATGAGGAATATACCGACAGGGAGGTGAAGTTCACACTCAAGGCCGGAAGCGGCGACAATCTCGTCACCGAGACCATCGACGTGCTTCAGGACAGGGCGGCCCTCATCGAGCCGTCTGCCTCAACTGTTCCTATCACACCGTTCTCCAGTGAGGCCAAGGAGGTGGAAGTCAGCGCGAACTTCGATTGGGAATATTCCATCTCAGGCAACGAAAGCGGCTGGCTTACAATCGAGAGAACCGAAAACGGACTCAAATTCATTCCTACCGCGAATCCCGGGTCTGACTCAAGAACTGTCAAGATCAAAATCACAACCGGCGACGGAAAAGAGAACATCGACACAAAAGAGATCACTGTCTCCCAGCCTGGCATCGACACACAGGCGTTCATCATCGGACTCAATGTCACCAAGTCTCCATACAAATCCGCGATTCCGGTCAGCGGGGTGACAGCCGGCGCCACTGTTGACTGGGGAGACGGCACGACCGAGACCGTGGAGTCAGACTACCCTGCCCACACCTACACGGATCCTGGCTACTACATCGCTTCGTTCAAAGGCAAGGCCACAGGAATCGACGCATACTCAAAACTGACCACTGACCAAAGAATACAGATCAGCGAGGTATTCAGCTGGGGGAATCTGGAGGTGGAAACGATGAACCGCGCTTTCTACAACTGCGACAGTCTCAAGAGGATTCCTACCGATGTCATCGGCTCGTTCACCAAGGTAAAGACATTCGAGGAGACTTTCAGCAACTGCCAGCACCTTGAAGCGATTCCATCCGGGCTTCTGAGCAAAGCTGTTGAATGTGAGTCCATCAACTCAATGTTCATATACTGTCATTCCATTAAGGAAATCCCTGCGGATCTGCTTTACAACTGTCCAAAATTGACAGATGTCGGATCGGCCTTCGACATGTGCAAGTCAGTGACTCATGTTGACAAGAACATCTTCTCTAAGAATCCAGAAATCACAGACTGCAGCTCGACATTCTCAAGAATGCATAAGCTTCAGTCCGTCAGCGAGGATTTGTTTGCCAACAACCCTAAGATAACCACGTTCAACGCTGTGTTCAACGCCGACAGCAGCCTGACTTCTGTTCCGGCTGGAATATTCAGAAACCAACCTGACTGCGAGTCATTCCGTATGGCCTTCACAGGCTCAGGGCTTGTTGAGATACCGGCAGGGCTGTTCGCGAACAACACAAAATGCGAGACTTTCGAGCAAACGTTCTCCAAAACAAAAATCAAGAGCATTCCCGCCGATGTCTTCAAAGGCTGCTCATCCGTGAACTCATTCATGTCATGCTTCAACGGATGCTCTGAACTGGAGAGCATCCCTGCGGATCTGTTCAAGAACTCTGGTGCCCAGGGTGTCGTCTATGGCAAGAGGGGTGCCGGAATGAACATGATTTTCCAAGGCTGCTCGTCGCTGAAGGAAATCCCGGCCGGAATTCTGGACGGATTCACAAGAATCACAGCGCTCAACAGTATATTCAACGGCTGCTCCTCTCTTGAGAGCATTCCGTCAGACCTGTTCAAGGACGCCGCGGCGGTAACTTCCTTCTCAAGCGCGTTCAGCGGATGCACCGCACTTAAGTCAATCCCAGCCGGAGTTTTCAAGGGATTGGCCAAAGTGACATCCTTCGCTGGAGTTTTCCAAGGCTGCACAGGAATCACAGAAATCGGAGACAACCTCTTTGAAGGTTGTGACGCAAACAAAAACATCTCCAACCTGTTCAAAGGTTGTGTCAGTCTGGCAAAAGTTGCGGAAAACGCTTTCAAAGGTTGCGGGAAAGTGACGAACATCTCCGGTCTGTTCTACGGATGCACGAATCTCAAGGCTATTCCGGAGGGAGCGTTAGCGGAACTTGCCGGGGTTACAAATGCCAAGGAGGTTTTCTCCAACTCCGGAATCCAGTCGGTACCCGCAGGATTGTTTGAGGCAATCGTCAATACCACCTCTTTCGAGGGAGCGTTTTCTGGATGCGCGTCTTTGGCCAGCGTCCCTGACGGTCTGTTCGCGAAGAACAAAAAGGTGACCACCTACAAGACCGCGTTCAAGGGCTGCACATCGCTCGCTACTGTAGGCAAGATTTTCGGGGCCGGCACTAGCAAAACCAACTTTGAGTCCACCTTTGAGGGCTGTACGGCTCTCATGAGCATTCCAGCCGGATTCTTTGACGGACTTACCGGTGCGGATTCATTCAACAAGACATTCTACGGATGCACCTCATTGAAGACAATCCCTGAAAGATTGTTCGCCAAAAACACCAATGCTACCACGGTTCAAAGCTGTTTCCAGAACTGCACCGCTCTTCAGGCCGTGCCCGCAGGTCTGTTCGGCACGACAACAAAGACAAAGACCTTGACCTCGATGTTCGCAGACTGCTCATCGCTGGCAACGATCGCGCCTGACGCGTTCAGCGGAATAAACACGACAGCGGGAACCGTGATGAAGATATTCCAGAACTGCACAGGGTTAAAGGAGGTTCCGTCCGGACTGTTCAAGAGCAACGAGAAAATCAGCAACTACACTTACGCCTTCAACGGATGCACAGGACTTGAGAAAATTGGATCTGAAGTTGTTAACTGTAAATATGGCAACGCGTCCATCAGCAACATTTTCTCCGGATGCTCGTCTCTTAAAGAAATAGGAGAAAACGTCTTCATCAACCCGGAAAAAGTCAAGCTTCTCACCTACGTGTTCCAAGGCTGTTCGGCACTTGAGACCGTTCCTGTCGGGACATTCGACAATTTCAAGGCCGCGACCAACATCAACTATTTGTTCGACGGTTGCGTCTCATTGAGCGGGGAATCACCTTACACGGTAGTGAACGGAGTCAAGTACCATCTCTACGACAGGACTAACGAGAACCTGGAAGCATCAGGGTTCGTTGCCTTGTCATACCTCCAAAACGCTTTCAGGGGATGCACAAAACTGACGGACTATGGTCAGATTCCGGACATCTGCAAGGGTAATTAATCTTTAATCATTTTAGAATATGAAACTCAAATATATCATACCGATGATTCTGGCGGCCGGAATGGCTGCCGGCTGCACGGAGACCACAAAGGTCGGCCCGGACTCCTACGAGGCCCCGCTTTTCCTCCAGCCTTCAGATTCCAAGATCGTGTTTGACAAGGAAGGTGGCAAGGCTCTTGTCACAATGGCGACCAACGCCACGAGCTGGAATTACACAGCGCAGTCTGGAGACTGGTTCGCGGTCAGTGTCGATGCGGACAGTTGTCTCGTTGTGGAGGCTCAGGCAAACAACGGTTCTGTGAAGACCGATGACATAAAGGTTACAGCCGTGAGAGGCGATGAGTCCAAGGAGGTTTCACTGAAAATCACCCAAAGGGCCGATGACGCCATAGACCTCAGTGCGGCCGGCACGGCGAACTGCTACATCGCTCACACAAACAGCGCTTACAAATTCCGCGCTGACATCAAAGGCAACGGCGGCAAGGACGGCAAGAGCAAGTACATCGAAAGCGAAGGACTTGGGATCAAGGATGTCGCCTATGCCGAACTGCTCTGGGAAGCCAGAAACGACGGTGACCGCACGATGTCCTACGAGATCATTGATGGAACACCGGCTTATGGCGCGGGCTACATCTCATTCTCTACCGGAAGAAGCGAAGGAAACGCCCTCATCGCCGTAAAGAACGCCAAGGGCAAGGTACTATGGAGCTGGCACATCTGGGTGACTGACAACGAGGTCACCACACATGACCACATAGGTCCGGAAGGCAATGTCATCGCACAGATCATGGACCGCAACCTGGGTGCGCTCAACAACACTCCGATGGACATAGACAACAGAGGCATGATCTACCAGATGGGCAGAAAGGATCCGTTCATCCCTTCACGTTCACCTTATGCGGATTACAGCGGAATCACCGACTACGAGAACGCAAAGGACTATTGCGATAACAAACCGGAATGGAACAAGCAGAACAAAGAAGTCGGTGACGGCACCGGAGAGTGGGAGATCGACTCCAAATTCAAGTCAAAGGCAATGTTCTCGGCTCCCGGCAACATTCCGTTCTCGGCTGAGCATCCGATGAGATTTCTTGTAAGTTACTACTCAAGCGGTTACTCATGGTACATCAGCTCATCTGACAAGGACAGCGTACAACCTGGACTCTGGGGTGAGGAGAAGACCATTTTCGATCCGTGTCCTCCAGGCTACAAGGTGCCGGGAAAGAACATGTGGGGAACCGCGGTCGGCAATGAAAGCATCAGGACAGGCGGCAGGCACAGCGACTATGACGAGACGGGAATCAGCAGCGATTTCCTTTGGAACGCCGAGAAAGACTGCGGCCGTGTCTGGAGGCAGACCGGGGATTTCTACCCGATGGCCGGCAACATCTATCCATCAGCATACTCGCTCCCGGGAACAACGCCTTACAACTACGCCAGCGGGCAGACATTCTACCTGACAAGCCAGGAGAAGGTGTTTGACGCGGACGCGGGCAAAAACCAGAACTGTGCCCACTATGTGGCGGCGTTCAATGGCTATTGGGCGGCATACGAGACAAGGGCGCAAGTCTATACCGGTCAGGTAAGATGCGTGAAGGAATAAACTTTTAACAATCAATAATGAAAAACAGATTCTTGACAATCGCTCCGCTGCTCATCACGCTGGCGGGGTGCAACGGAATCGGTGGAAATGAGAACAATGGGCCTGTGTCGGAAGACAGCGGGCCTATCGTTGTCTTTTCGCCGGGAGCGGCCATCCAAGGCGAGATCATCGTGAAGATGAAGGCCGGAGCCGCGAAGGAGACCATCACAAAGGCGGGAGGCGTGACCTCCGGCAACACACAGATCGACAGGGTTCTGATGACAGTCGGCTCTGTCGGCTTCGAACGCCTGTTCCCTTCATGCGGACGGTTCGAGGCGCGAACCAGAAAGGAAGGACTGGACAGATGGTTCATAGCCAAGTATGATGAGACTGTTCCAGCGAAGGAAGTGGCGGAAATGCTCTCAGGATGCGACGGGGTGGAGGTCATTGAATATTCCATCCCGACGGCCGTGTCGGCATATTCAAAAGCAACGGCGGCGGAAAATGAGGAACCGGTCGCCACGAGGGCATATTCATCGGCAAGGAATACTCCTTTTCCTTTCAACGAGAGTGTCCGCTCGCAGAGGATGCAGTGGCACTACAACAACACTGGCAATGTCTATGCAAACTCCACTGTCGTTGGGGCTGACGCTGATGTCTATGCCGCATGGCAGCTTTGCACGGGAAATCCGGATGTCATCGTTGCCGTGGTGGACCAGGGCGTGAAATACGACCATGAGGATCTCGCCGCCAACATGTGGGTGAACAAGGGAGAGATTCCGGACAACGGCATCGATGACGACGGCAACGGCTACATCGACGATGTCTATGGATTCAACTTCACTGACAACAAGGGCAAGCTGACATTCTCGGCGGAGAACATGCACGGGACGCACGTCGCTGGAACCATCGCCGCCGTCAACAACAATGGCGTGGGAGTCAACGGAATAGCCGGCGGATCTGGAAATGGTGACGGAGTCAGGATCATGTCCTGCGAGACTCTCGGCGCGTCCGAATCCGGCAACTCTGGCGGCGGTCTCGGAGCACAGGTGCGCGCGATCAAGTACGCCGCCGACAACGGTGCGTCCACCGTAGGTCGAGTTGAGGGAA
>OCLL01000130.1_pt1 | contig 18424 bp, 10 predicted proteins | sample 1538931 | NCBI WGS metagenome assembly OCLL01 (sample SAMN03418270, study PRJEB22391) | human gut metagenome | biome: human-gut; feature: organic feature; material: feces | host: Homo sapiens | place: Tanzania | collected 2013-01 | reverse complement strand
GCGCCGCATGACCTCCAACCACACCAGGCACTCTTGCCTTCGGCCTTCGTACCCCGCACGGCCTTGCCTCCGGCGAGGACATATGTCTGAGAGGGCTTCTGCTGCAACTCGGCATAGAGATAGACACGGGTCTTTGCGTCCAACCACTGCCACCCGCTCACGCTGCTGCCCTTGACGGTGAGGCTTCCATTGCCCGAGTTGAGCAGCAGATAGGCGGGTACGCCCTCACAGGCGGTCTGCAAACGGTAGATGCCCGACTGGTGCGACAGCGAATAATCCACCTGCACGCCCGCACCATCGAGATAAGCAGAGTAGGAATAGGGCGTTATGCGTTCGTTGTCGTAAGTGTAGGAAATCACGTTGTCACGAAGCGAGTCGATGTCGCCACAATACACCGACAGGTTGAACGCCGAACGCTCGCGATGGTGGGTGACTATGAGCGGCAGGCCGTTGATGCGGTCTGCTGTGAAATCGGCACGCTCTGGATATACGCGGAGCATACTGTTGGGCAGCTGTACCGTGGGGAACGTGGGTACCAGGAGATGGCTGATGTTGCCGATGTAGGGATTAACGTAGTCAACCCAAGTCTTGCCTTCACCGCCGGCCTGAGCCATTACCGTTAACGACAGGGCGGCCATGCAGACAAGCGCTTTCTTGAAAAAGGATGATAATTGCTTCATTGTAATTATAACGTGAGTTCGTCGAAATATAAGTGCTTGAAAATTTGGTGATTAGCGAAAATTGTTGTACACTTTATAGTGTTGAAATACAAAGAATTACAAACAATAATCGCTATGATTAGTGAGGACAAAGTTACAGAATTATTTTGTATCGCAGATGATCTTTGCAAGTTTTTTGATGCCATGATGGAAAAAATATACTCTGAAAGCAGATAAGAAACGGCAATATTACCGCAAGTCAACAAGGAAGTAGCCATCCCTTTGGCTCTATTCATCAAGAAGGTGCAGCTCGGAAAATGTACTGGCATAAGTTTCGTGGACAGCACTCCCCTTAATATTAACGTTACGTACAACAGGGGTGAAGACTTAAGTCGAGCTTCTTACCTGCCGGATGAAATAAAAAGGCGAATCTTTTGGAGGCTTGCCTTTTGTTTGCTACCTTTGTAACGCAATAATCAATATCCGACTATAATGAAATTACGACTACTCTTAACCTTGTCTTTGATATTATGCTGTGCGGGCAATGTGCTATCCTATAACTTAAAGTATGTCAGAGGTCTGTCAAATAGTTCTGTGCTTTCGATAGCCCAGCGTCCGAGTGGTGAGATGCTCTTTGGTACCTGTGACGGTCTGAACAGTTACGACGGCAACGATATGTGGCTGACCGCACAAAACACCGGAGTAGTATTGTATGGCCATCTGGTGGAGGACGTGAAAACCGTGGGCGGCAGCATGTGGGTGCTGACCAACTACGGTCTGAACATTATGTCGCCGACGGGCAGTAAGGTAGACTACTATGAGCAGTTCAAGGGGCTACGCAGAATACGCTGCAATCCTTCTGGCGATGGTTTCCTGCTCCATAACGGCCATTTGTGGTTCTTAAACAAGAAAGGTCGTTTTCAATCGGTTTCGCTGGGCAGCATCAGGCAGAACGAGGTGTGCGACTTCAGCCTGTCTAATGGCAGACTGTATGTATTCTTGCACGACCGCATCGTGCGTTATGTTGTCAGGAAGACCGACAGCGGGTACGCCGTAGGACGCGGCGAGACAATAGCCTCTATGGCCATCAAGATGGCAACAGCCGATGACGATGTGGAGTATCTGGTGGACCAAGACAACCAGTTGTATGCTTTTCGTCTGGCAACAGAGCGATTAGACCGATATCTGTCTTTACAACATGAAACCGACACGCATGGCAGCATCACCGATGTTCTGCGATTCAGAAACCATCTGTTTGTGTCTTTCTCCGAACGCAGCGTTATCAGACTATCACTTGACGATGTCTTTAATGGGTCTGACAGCAGCAACCGGCAGATCGTAGACTTGGGTATTGAGACCGGCGTATTCTGCATGCAGAAGGACCGCAACGGCGAAATCGTATGGATTGGTACCGACGGCCTGGGAGTAGGGATGTATAGCGATGAGCCTTACTCCTTTTACACCATCATGCTGTCGAAATTACGCGCCATGCGCGACTGCCCCATACGTGCCATGCTCTACGACCGTGAGGGTACGCTTTGGGTGGGTACGAAGGGCAACGGCCTATTGGCCATTCCGCACTTTTCTGTCTTTACGCTACCCAGCACTCTGTCCCAAAATGTACAATATTTTGGGGTGCAAAACAGCCAGTTAGGCAGCAACATCGTCTATCACCTCACTGAAAGTCGCCACCCGTGGGTGTGGATATGTAATGCCGAGGGCATTTCCTACTATAGCTATACGACACGCCAAGTGAAACATCTGGCTTTGCCTGATCATGTGAAACATGTCATTGCAGCATGCGAGGATGGCGACCAGTTGTGGATGGCCACGCTGGGGTTCGGCATCTGCCGAGCCGACATCAGCGAGAAAGACGGCCAGCCGCTGCTGACCAACCTGAAAACCTACGTGCTGGACGGCGGCAAACAGTCATCAAACTACTTCTTCTCTCTGGCAAAAGACAACCGGGGACAGTGGTGGTTCGGTAATCGTGGCAAGGGACTCTACACTCTGGAACACAACACGCTTAAGTCTTATCCGCGTATGCAGAATACCGCTGACCCCAGCATTTACGATGTCTATACACTGCTGCCAGTAGGCGATGACCTGTGGGTAGGCTCAGGCATGGGTATATCCATTCTTCATCAGGACGGAAGCATCAAGCGCATCACGATGGCCGACGGGCTTCCCAACAACACCATACATGCGCTGGCCTGCCGGGGTGGTGAAGAAGTGTGGGCATCGAGCAACAACGGCCTGGTGGCTCTCACCACCGACGGGCACGTGAAAATGGTGGTCAACGAACACACGCTGTCCGACATTATGGAGTATAGCGACGGAGCCGTCTACGTCGTGGGCAACCGGCTGTTCTTCGGCGGCATCGGAGGCGGGGTCATTATCGACTATAACAACCAGATAAAACCTAGCAAGGTGAATCATCAACTGGAGTTCACACGGCTTTCCCTCATGGGCGTACGGCAGAACATCAGCCAATTTCTGAGACAGCAGAAGGGGCGACTTGTGCTCACACTGAATTATGACCAGAACTACTTCAACGTGGGTGTGGCCACCTACAACTATCTGGAAGAGCCGATGATACACTATTATTACAAGTTATCTGAGCGCGATGAGTGGATAGACAACGGCCGCAACTCTGTGTTCTCGTTTACCAATATGTCCCCAGGACACTACACCCTCTTCGTGAAAACCCAGAACATCAATACGGGCGAGGAGATGTCTCTGGGGACGCTGCACATTGTTATCACGCCTCCCTGGTATCACACATGGTGGGCCTATGTGCTCTATCTGTTAGCTTTTGTGGGCCTGGCCTACGTGCTGTTCAACCGATGGCGCAACGACCAAAGAGAGCGACAGGCCATGGAGATAGCCCGACTCAACGAGCAGCACCGCGAAGCCATATACGAGGAAAAGATGAAGTTTCTTACCAACGTGGTACATGAACTGAACACCCCGTTGACACTCATTTACGGCCCATGCGAACGCATCATGGATCGGCTTGGCAGCTACACTTTTGTGCGCAAATACGTGTCGATGATTATGCAGAATCTGGGACGGCTGAACATGCTCATACAGGAGATTATAGACTTCCGCCGTATCACCACCGGCCATCATGAGATCAGCATTCGTCGTGTCAACATGTCGGCCGTTGTCGGCGACTACACTGCATCGTTCGCCGAGATGGCCAGTCGCAACCATATTGTTTACGAGCAACAGATAGAACCAGGCGTGGTGTGGAACTCTGACGAGACGGCGCTGCGACGCATCGTAAGCAATCTCATTTCCAACGCATTCAAATACACCAAGCGTGAAGGCACCATTAAGGTGACGTTACGGCGTGACGGAGAGCATCTGCTATTCTCAGTCTACAATACCGGACAAGGCATCAAACCAGAAGATCAGCAGCGCATCTTCGACTACTACTCTGTGTTCAACAGCGTTGATGAGAGCAGCAGCAGCGGACAGACTACACGCAACGGGCTGGGCATGGCCATCTGTCACAAGATGGTGGAACTGCTGGGCGGAAGCATCAGCATTGACAGTGAGGTGGGACACTATGCCTGCTTCAATGTCGTACTGCCTCAGCGCACCCTGCCAGCCGGTGCCGAGCATGAACCCATCGTAACAGCACAGACAGCAACTTTTCAGGAATACGACGTTGCTGCACAGGATGAGAACGCAGCAGCCCATCGGCCGCGGCAGCAATACAAGTTTGCGGGCGATCAGGCACCAACCCTACTTGTCATAGACGACAATCAGGATTTGCTCAACTTGCTCACCGAAAGTCTGCAGAACTGCCGACTATTGACAGCCAACGATGCCGGGAAAGGACTGGAGATGCTAAAGAACGAAACGCCCGACCTTATTATCACTGACCTGATGATGCCGGGCATGGACGGACTGGAGTTTACACAGCGCGTGAAACATAATAAGCATACCATGCACATACCACTCATCATTCTTTCGGCCAAGACTGCTGTCGATGAGCGCATAGAGGGCTTCGAGAGCGGTGCCGACATGTATATCACCAAACCATTCAGCATTAGTTATCTAATATCGGTTATCAAGCGCCTGTTGGAGAACCGCAGCATACTGAAGGAGTACTATAACTCAGCAGCATCTGTCTATTCCTACTCAGCAGGGACACTGGTCAGTAAAGATGATGCGCAGTTCGTACAGGAAATGACCAAGATAGTCGATGAGCATATGAGCAACTCTGACTTAACCCCCGACACTCTGGCTACCCTCATGGGCCTGAGTCGCCGCAGCCTCTATCGGAAATTTGAGAGTGCCCAACTGCCGCCTGCCAAGGAGTTCATACGGGAGTATCGCATCAATGCGGCAGCCCGCCTGCTTACAACCACACGCATGACCATCTCTGAGGTGATGCTCAAGACGGGCTTCGACTCTCGGTCGCTGTTCTATTCCGAGTTCCGCAAGCATTTCAACACAACACCAAAGGCTTATAGGGAATCTTACCAGACAAAAGATGAATCGCTATAAGTGTTTTCTTCCTACGCGCTCTCCGCATGAAATTAGAATAAGAGAATTTGTGCCAAGTCTGTTTCTTTTACAGATTTGGCACAAATTGGTATAGAAGACTGTATTTTTAAGGGTAATTTTGCAGCAGAGTAGTTTAAGTTAGTTATAGTTAGTAGTTAGTAGTTAGTTTAAGTATTAGTTAGGTTATAAGATTGTTATCAGGAAAAGGGCATCCGGCAAGACAACAAACCGTCTGTGCTGGATGCTTTTTGATTAAGAGCAATAAATAGACCTGGAACTGATTTGTGGATTGGAAAAACAATCCTGAAAGAAACCACTGATAGTGAAAGGTGCCCTTACGGGTTTATGCAGTAGTCCACAAACGTGGCTGTGCCAAAACGAAGAAGTGCTCACTTCCTGTTTTTTGACACAGCCACGTTTATTATAGGTATATTCGTCGGCTGCTACTCGTTGTTGTCTGAGAAAGAGTATGGGTAGGCAGCAGGCTGGGTGCCACGGCGCATATTGGGCTTGCTGCTCATCTGATATTGCAGACGGGCACCGCGCAGCAGTTGGTCGTGGGTCACATAGTTTTTGCCGTATGCCTTGCCGTTGATGCTAAGCGACTCGATGTAGCGATTTTCATCGCTGTTGGCAGGGGCTGACAGTTCAACGGTCTTACCGTTGGCCAGATGTATCTTGGCCTTTTTGTAGAGCGGAGCGCCAAGTACGTACTGGTCGGTGCCAGGACATACGGAGTAGAATCCGAGAGCCGACATGATGTACCACGCTGAGGTTTGGCCGTTGTCCTCGTCACCACAATATCCGTCTGGTGTGGGGTAGTAGAGACGACGCATGGCCTCGCGTACCCAGTACTGGGTCTTCCATGGCTGTCCGGCATAGTTGTAGAGATAAATCATGTGCTGGATGGGCTGGTTGCCGTGGGCATATTGTCCCATGTTTACAACTTGCATCTCGCGCATCTCGTGGATGAGTTGCTTACGGGTATCGACATTTCCACCAAACGTCGGGGGCTCCTTGAACACAGCATCGAGTTTGTCGACAAAGGCTTGGTCGCCGCCCATCAGCGTGATGAGACCGCGGATGTCATGGAACACGCACCACGTCCAGTGCCAACTGTTTCCCTCGGTGAACGGTCCCCACCAGGCATCTGGTTTGAAGTCATCTGGGAAGTTGCCTTTAGAGTCGCGACCGCTCATCATACCATATTTTGGATGAAACACATTCTTGTAGTTTTGACAACGCTGCTTGTAGATATCTGTCTCACTGGCTGGACGCCCCAGTTTCTTACCCATCTGGTAGATGCACCAGTCATCATAGGCATATTCCAAGGTGCGTGAGGTGCTCTGGCCAACTACGTCGGATGGAACATATCCTAACTGGTTGTACTCCTTATATGCCGTACGGCCAGATGAGCCTACTGTTGGATGGACAGAGTTGGCATCCTTGCACAAAGCGTCGAAGATAGCCTGTGTGTCCTTCTTGATATTTCCTTTCACGTATGCGTCAGCAACTACGGATGCAGAGTTGTTGCCCACCATGCAGGCTCGGTGACCTGGTGTTGCCCATTCAGGATAGAATCCACTCTCTTTATAGGAATTGTAGAAGCCTTCCTCCATCTGTGCGCTCATCTCTGGGTATACAAGGTTGATGAGTGGCATCAGTCCGCGGAAAGTGTCCCAGAAACCTGTGTCGGTAAACATATAGCCAGGCAGCACCTTGCCGGTATGTGGGCTGTAGTGTACGATATTACCTTTTGCATCTTTCTCGTAGAACATGCGAGGGAAGAGGGTACTTCTGTACAGACAGCTGTAGAATGTTCGCAACTCATTGATGTTGTCGGACTCGATTTCTATTCTGCTCAGTACTTCGTTCCAGCGGTCACGACCCTTCTGCTTCAGTTGATCAAAGCTCTGTGTGCCCAGTTCCTTGAGGTTCAACTCAGCTTGCTCGGCACTGATGAAGGAAGATGCTACGCGGGCATGTACTTGCTCGCCTTTCCTTGTGGCAAAACCGATGATGGCACCTGCGTGGTTGCCCGTGGCCTCAAGTTCGTCAGTGCGTATGTCACCGTTGGGAACGGCGGCAGTGTAGGTGAAAGGTTTGTCGAAGACGATGACAAAGTAGTTCTTGAAGTTGCCAGGCACACCGCCGCTGTTCTTCGTGGAATAGCCTACTATCTTGCGCTCGGATGGTATGATAGTCACTGACGAGCCTCGGTCCAGTGCATCAACGACCACGCGCGACTGTTTGTTCTCGGGGAACGTGAAGCGGAACATGGCGGCACGCTCCGTGGGCACCAACTCGGTGTTGATGTCATAGTCGGCCAGATAGACCTGATAATAATAGGGAAGGGCCGTCTCAGCCTTGTGGTTGAAGAAACTGGCGCGGTCGTCTTCACGGAATACGGGGGCTCCTGTGGTGGGCATCAAGGCAAACTGTCCGTAGTCGTTCATCCACGGACTTGGCTGGTGGGTCTGCTTGAAGCCACGTATGCGGTTGGCCGTGTAGGTATAAACCCACCCATCGCCCATGTGGCCTGTCTGTGGTGTCCAGAAGTTCATGCCCCAAGGCATGGCCGTGGCGGGATAGGTATTACCCGTTGATAATTCGAAATTGGAGTCAGTGCCAACGAGCGTACTCACGTAGTCGGCATAGTTGTTTTTGGCCTGTGCCCAGAGGGAGCAACAGATACAGGCTGCTAATAGAATTTTGCTTTTCATTATTATTTATCGTTTTGTGATTATTGATTCGTTACAGGGAAGGCACTGATGCGCAGACGGGCTGCTTTCATAAATAATATGGTGTTTTGTTTCCGGTTGCAAATGTACCCCATGTTTTTCATAAATATGTCTTATATAATGCCAAAATTGTAGACAAACAGGAAAAGAATGACAAAAACGAGGACTATAATTATATATGTTATAATGTATATTTGCATTATCAAAATGTTGTTAATAGAAAAGAAATTATTTGCAAATACATTGCCCGTTCTATTAGGTTTTTTCGTAATGGGCTTCTGCAACATTGTCGGCATATCAAGCGTCTTTTCGAAAGGCTCTTTGTGGATGGCATACAACTTATAACGAAACTGAAGAGCAACATGAAGGGAGCATTGATGTCCGTATCCGACAAACTGCTTACTTTATTCTAAGGTATATTCGTCGAACTCACGTTATAAAAGATGAACGCGTAAAAATATATCGTAGCTTTTAGTTCTTTCAGAACATCATTGGCACAGATTAGGAATAACAACACACACAAACATTATAACTTTGCATACAAAACTAAATAATAACTAAAAACAAAAGATAATGAGACACAAGACACTTCTGTTGTACACCCTGCTTGTAGGAAGTGGCACCACGGCTTTTGCAGAAGCCTTACCAGTCAGCCCAGCACCTTTCATCTGCCAGGCTGATGCTGTTGTGAAACATAACAATCGCCCTGCTGAAGCCGACCGTCTGTTCCGTTCCGACGCTGTAGAGAAAGAGATACAGCGCATCTGCAAACTGCTGACCAATCAGCGACTGGCATGGATGTTCACCAACTGCTTCCCCAATACGCTTGACACCACTGTGCATTACACTGAGGGTGATGACGGCACACCCGACACATTTGTCTATACGGGCGACATTCCTGCTATGTGGCTCCGCGACTCAGGTGCCCAGGTTTTCCCTTACGTGCAGTTGGCTAATAAGGATAAAAAGCTCAGAAAGATGCTGGCCGGTGTCATCCTGCGTCAGTTGAAGTGCATCAACATTGACCCCTATGCCAATGCTTTCAACCAAGTGCCTAAACCTGACGGCAGTTGGATGACCGACGAGACCGACATGAAGCCCGAACTGCACGAGCGTAAATGGGAGATAGACTCCCCCTGCTATGTGTTACGTTTGGCCTATGAATACTGGAAGGTGACCGGTGATACCAGTGTATTTGGCGATAGCTGGCTGCAAGCCGTTCAGAATATTCTGAACACCTTCCGTGACCAGCAGCGCAAGAACGGCGTGGGAAGCTATCATTTCAAGCGCAATACCACCCGCCAACTCGACACGATGTGCAACGATGGGTGGGGAGCTCCCGTGAAGCCCGTGGGACTCATCTGCTCCGCTTTCCGCCCCAGCGACGATACCACAACGTTTCAGTTCCTTATCCCTTCGAACTTCATGGCAGTCAGCTGTCTGAACAAGGCTGCCGAGATACTGGTCAAGGTGAACAGGAACACCGAGTTGGCTGAGCAGTGCCGCAGTCTGGCTGCTGAGGTGAAGACGGCCCTGAGAGCCTATGCCGTGCATCAGCACCCTAAATACGGACCTATCTATGCTTACGAGGTAGATGGATTCGGTAATCAGCTCCTTATGGACGATGCCAATGTGCCCTCATTGCTGTCTATGGCCTATCTAGGAGATGTCAGCATCGACGATCCCATCTATCAGAACACGCGCCGCTTCGTGTGGAGCGAGGACAATCCCTATTTCTTTCGTGGCAAGGCCGGTGAGGGCATTGGCGGCCCACATGTAGGTTACGACATGCCTTGGCCCATGTCTATTATGATGAAGGCCTTCACCTCGACCGATGACGCAGAGATTAAGTGGTGCATCGAAACGCTGATGCGTACCGATGCCGGAACGGGCTTTATGCACGAGAGTTTCCATAAAGACGACCCGACAAATTTTACCCGCGACTGGTTTGCCTGGCAAAACACGTTGTTTGGCGAACTGATTATCAAGTTGGTGAACGACGGCAAACTGAACGTGCTAAACAGCATCAGCCTATAGTTTTGGCACGAATCAGAATAAGCGGAAGGATATTCGTGCGTATATTTGCACAGAGAAAATCTACAACAGCTTAACGTAAACTATACGTTATTAAATTGTTATTATTATTTTTGCAATGTAATCATAAGCCAAAACAAAATAACTGAATAATAACTACATGCGTTAACATGACGTTTGCAGGCAACTTGAGTGTCAAAGAAGTCGTGACTGGGCAATAACGGCATGGCAACAATGGCAAGTCGCTGTCGAAAGACATGCGAAACTCTATAAACTGAACATCACACTGTTTAACAATTATAACTAAAAAACCAAATTTTTTAAGTATGAATTTAAAAAGAATGTATCTTACCGCACTTTTAGGTATGATTTTCTGCCTATTGTGGGGTGGTGTGGGCACAATCAATGCCCAGACCAAGACAGTTGCCGGAACCGTTTCCGACGACAAAGGCGAACTGATCGTAGGCGGTACCATTCGTGTGAAAGACACACAGACGGCTACAATCACCGACATCGACGGTAAATATTCTATCAGTGCTCCCGCTGGCGGAACACTGGTGTTCTCGTATCTGGGCTACCACAGCCAGGAGATTCCTGTCGCTCAGGCTAAGAACGGCAAACTCAACGTGGTGATGAAAGCCGAGGATACCACTCTCGACGAGCTGGTAGTAGTAGGTTACGGTACAATGCGTAAGTCCGACCTTACAGGTTCTGTATCTAACACTAAGGGTGCCGACATCATCAAGCAGCAGTCTTTCAGCGCCCTCGACGGTTTGAAGGGTAAGGCTGCCGGTGTCAACATCTTCAGCAATACAGGTCAGCCTGGTGGTGAGATGCGCGTTATCATCCGTGGTATCGCTACCATCAATGCTTCTACAAGTCCTCTCTACATTGTAGACGGCGTGGCAATGAGCGACTTCAACCTTCTCAACCCGAACGATATTGAGTCTATCGAGGTGCTGAAGGACGCTTCTGCGGCAGCCATCTATGGTGCTCGAGGTGCCAACGGTGTGATTATGGTTACCACAAAGCGCGGCAATGGTGGACAGGGTGTGCATGTGTCTTATGACGGTTCTATCTCAGTGAGCACAATGGCTCGCAAGATGGATGTCATGAACTCTAAGGAGTGGATGGCTGCTTTCAAGCAGGGTCTGGAGAACGCTAACCAGTTCCAGGGTATGAACTTTGACACCGATCTGTCAAAGATCTTTACCGACGAGCGCCTATTCAAGAACGGCGAGCCTATCTACGACACTGACTGGCAGGACGCTTGTTCTCGCACAGCTCTCTCTCAGAACCACCAACTGAGCATCCAGCGCACAGGTGCTGACGGCAGCTCTATCGGTGCATTCCTTAACTTCACCGACCAGCAGGGTATCCTCCTCAACTCTTACTACAAGCGTATTAACGCTAAGGTTTCTTACGACGACAACCCCACAAAGTGGCTGTCTACTTCTGTAAACATGTTGGTTAACCACACTTGGGGTAACCGTACATCAGACAACCCCTACAGCCAGGGCGGTTTGCGTACTATGATTGAGCAGGTTCCGTTCCTCCCCGTTTCTCTTGACGGCGAGTACATGCAGAACAACATGATTAGAACTACTGCCATTCTGAAGGACAAGAACGATCCTTCTCGTGGCTATCAGGGATTCCAGCCCGAGGGTGTAGGTAATCCTGTAGAGATTTTCAAGCGTGTTGAGTCTATGTCTTACAACACTCAGATTTTCGGTAACGCAGCTCTTACATTCCACCTTCTCAAAGGTCTTGACCTGAAGACTCAGGTTGGTGTCGACTACCACAACGGCCGTAACCAGGGCTACACTCCGTTCAAGCCTCACCAGATTATCGATATGAGCGCCAACGGCTCTGCATCTGCAAGCAACAGCAGCTCTCTCTACTGGCAGGAGGAGACCTACCTTACTTATATTAAGGACTTCGACAAGCATCACCTCAACGCAATGGCAGGTGCTTCTTGGCAGGCTCGCAAGTACACATACTTCGGCGCTTCTGACTCTAAGTTTATGGACGACTACTACGGATTCTACAACCTCGGTGCAGGTACTGAGAAGCCATCTGTAGGCAGCGACTACGACAAGTGGGCAATGAACTCTTACTTCCTCCGTCTGGCTTACAACTACAACAACACTTACATGGCTACCGTAACAGGTCGTTACGACGGTTCTTCTAAGTTCGGTGAGAACAACAAGTACGCGTTCTTCCCCTCTGTAGGTCTCGGTTGGTTGGTTTCTAACGAGAAGTTCCTTGAGAACAACAAGACCATCAGCAAACTGAAACTGCACACCTCTTTCGGTATGACAGGTAACTCAGAGATTGGTACTTACCGTTCTATCGCTACCATGAGCCAGGGCACAACCCTCCTCAACGGTTCTATGGTTACTGTTTCTTACCTCGACAAGATGCCTAATGCAAACCTGAAGTGGGAGAAGACCGCTCAGTTTGACCTTGGTTTCGAGCTCGGTCTGTTCAACAACCGACTGAACTTCGACGTTTCTTGGTACTACAAGTACACCAGCGACCTGCTCCTCAACCGTCCGGTTCCTGAGTCAACAGGTTACTCTTCAATCATGGACAACATTGGCGCAGTGTCTAACCGCGGTCTCGATATCCTCGTAAAGGCTTATCCCGTACAGACAAAGGACTTCCAGTGGAGCTCTACTCTTAACCTCAGCTTCAACAAGAACAAAGTTGAAAAACTCGACGAAGGTGCTTCTGTTGACCCCGTTAGCGGCAAGCGCCAGATTACTCTCGACGGCTTCGTAGGCTATGATATGCTTATCCGCGAGGGTGAGCCTCTCTCTACATTCTACGGTTACAAGCGTGCAGGTATCTACGACGGCGTTCCCAGCAACTGGGATCCCGAGACAATGAACATCCCTGGCACCGTAGGTGAGAAGGTTACATACAAGGAGCGTCAGATTATCGGTAACGGTCTGCCTGACTGGATGGGTTCATTTGTGAACACATTCTCTTACAAGAACTTCGACCTTACTCTCGATATGCAGTTCTCTTGGGGTGCTGACATCATGCAGGAGTTCTACCACTCAACTGTTTCACGTTTCCTCACCAACGGTCTTGACCGCCTCTACAAGGAGGCTTGGCATCCGACACTCAACCCGAACGGCAAGGAGCAGGCTCTGCGTCTGAACAACTTCGGTATGGGTGCTAACAACCAGGCTGACTCTGACTGGGTATGCGATGGCTCTTACCTGCGTTGCAACCTCCTGCAGCTGGGTTACACCTTCGACAAGAACCTCATCTCTAAGATTGGTCTTTCTAACCTCCGCGTATATGCAGGCGTGAACAACTTGTTCCTCATCACCTCAAGCGACTATAATGGCTACGATCCCGACAACTCTTCACGTCTGGGTGACAACAACTGGGGTACCAACCGTCAGTTCTTCACCTATCCTCGTGCAAGAACCTTCACATTCGGTCTTAACGTTGCATTCTAATTATAAAGTATAGATTTTTCTAAAGAAAATAAATATAGACAACTTATGAAAAAGTCAATCAATATATTAATGGCTGGCGTGTTTGTGGCTGCAACCATGGGACTGACATCTTGCGATGACTTCCTGCAGGAAAAGCCGCTCGACGCTAAGGCTTCAACAGAATTCTGGAAAACTGCTGATGACGCTGAGTCGGGTGTTGCAGCACTCTATTTCGGTGGTGTGCCCTACCTGAACAATGCAGGTGGCGGATGGCAACCTAAGGCTACCATGTACGGTGGCATCATCTCTGGTCTTTACTACGATGACCACGGAGACTCACAGCTCGCAGAGGCTTCAAAGAACTGCATGTTCAACATGGAGAAATTCACTTCTTCTGCTATGACACTGTGGCATGAGTTCTACAAGGGCATCTCTCGTGCAAACTTCGTACTTGAGAACGTGCCCAAGATGACAAGCGTGCTCGACAAGGCTACCATTGACAACTACGTTGCTCAGGGTAAGTTCTTCCGCGCTTACTCTTACTTCTACCTCGTTAAGGAGTTCGGTGACGTACCTTACGTTACCAAGCCTTACACATCTACCGAAGGTATGTTCGTTGAGCGTACACCGGCAGCAGAGGTTTACAAGAACATCATTGACGAGCTGACTCCTCTGGCAGAGGGCACCGTTCTTCCCCAGAAGTCGTTCTACGACAACGGTTGCCGCGTAACACGCGCTATGGCTCAGACTCTGCTCGCAGAGGTTTACCTGCAGCGTGCTGGCTTCCCCTGCAATGGTGGCGATGCTGACTACAAGCAGGCTGCTAAGTACGCAGAGATGGTTATCAGCGGTGGCACCGCAGAGCTCGAGCAGAAGAACGGAAGCTCAAGTGATCTCAACTCTGCTTACAACGTAATCAAGAACTCTAAGACCTCTAAGGAGATTATCTACGCTAAAGAGTATGACTACAGCAATCAGAAAGTCGGTAATGGCTACGTTAACCACTGCATGGGTACAGACGCTACTACATGGAAGGACGCTGATGGCAAGTCTCTCTTCAAGATGAACGTTATGCACAAGACTTACCAGCCCAGCGACATCATCCTTAACAGCTATGCTGATAACGATGTTCGTGGTATGGAGAAGCAGTTCTTCTTCAAGTATTGGACTGACGCTACAGGTGTTACACACACTCTTGACTATCCCGGCATCTGGGCATGGTTCGAAGAGACCGCTATCACAGACGGTACTTCTGGTGACAACAACATCCCCACCATGCGTTACGCAGAGGTTCTGCTCATCGCTGCTGAAGGCTACGCTCGCACAGGTGAAACAGCAAAGGCAGAGGGCTTGCTGAATCAGGTTCGTAAGCGTGCTGGTCTGCCTAACTATAGCGCAAGCGTAAATGGCGACCTCGTAAAGGCTATCCTCACAGAGCGTCTGCACGAGTTCCCCGTAGAGTTCAAGATCTGGGACGACATCCGTCGTACACGTCTCTACCCCGAGGCTATCATGGCTGGCTCTGCTCAGAAGAAGGACATTCTGGAGTGGACTCCGCTGGCAAGTGCAAAGATTCAGAACAAGCCGGTTGACAATGTTAAGGTTGGTGCGATCCCCGAGTATGTGCTCTTGTGGCCGATTCCCCAGGACGAGATGCAGCGCAACCCGGCTCTGAAAGGTCATCAGAACCCGGGATGGAACTAATCAAGCGTGACTCGCAACAAATATTTTTGTCGGAAGCCTTGACCTGTAAAGGCAGGCTTCTGGCGCTGACAACAAAATAAAAAAAGAGACATTCGGAACTTCCGGATGTCTCTTTTTTTGTGGTATGCTCGGCATGAGCATTGTCTAACGGGTGCAAATCCCGCTATTAGGGCTTATTAGGGACTTGCACCCATTAGAATAAGCATACCAATAGGGTGGGTAAATTAAATCACCCACCCTATTTTAATTACCAAGATATGGTGCTACAAAATAGACAATTGAAATGACTGTATAAAGGAAACACGGCAAGAATATCCAAAGCAAAGTCTTTACCCAACCATTTGACAACCACACACCTTCATTCCTTGACATCATATTAGACATATCATAGAAATGTCGAATGAGGATTTCCTTATTCGCTTTTCGGTGGTCTTCAAGAAGTTGTATCTCGCCTTCAATGAGTTTTTCTGTTGTTGGTTACCTGTTCCATATCAGCATCATCTACCTTGGCTTTACCAGTTATATTTTTATGTCTATACGGTCATGGCTTGCCCTAAATGCATAACGATAGCATAGGCCATGGCTTTTAAATATATTGCCAAATAAATGGAGTTTCTTTGAGGTTGTTTAACTATCATACTTGTGATAAAAGCAGAAATAATACTTAACAAGAGTTGTACATGATGCTTTGTGCGGAAAAAGTGGCAATATTGCATAAAAATCCGTGCAAAGATATTTGCCGTATGTTTTACTTGATTATCATCAAAATTGAATATTACGCAAAGTACTTTATTAAATATCCCTACTTTTGCTGCTATTTATTCAAATATCTCACATCGATATTGTATCTTTGCAGAAATTATTAGTCTTATGGAAGATAAAGATTTCAATCGTATAAAGGTAGTTCTCGTTGAGCACAAGAGAACAGCCCGATGGCTGTCAGAAGCATTAGGCAAAGATCCTGCAACTGTCAGCAAGTGGTGTACCAACACTACACAACCATCACTTGAAACCCTATTCAAGATTTCAGAACTATTGCAAGTACCTGTACTGGAACTTATCAAGAAACAGAATATATAGAATATGACCGAACAAGAATTACAACAATATCTGCTTTCCAAATATCCAAAGGAAAACGAGGAGTGTGAATGGAAAGAGTTCAAGAACATGAAGAATGACTTCAACGGCAAAGAGAAGGATGATGTCATTTCTTATGTTTCCGCCTTGTCGAATATGGAAGGCGGACATTTGGTTATCGGTGTTGTTGACAATACTTTGGAGATTGTCGGTACTAACACATACAACTACGACAGACAAAAAGCAAAGCTCAGAATGACAGATTTGTGCGCAAACTTACCATCTGAAGGATTGCTGGTTGAAGAATTCATCACTGACGACTCGCACAAGACGGTATGGGTAATTCATGTCCCAAAACACATGAAGCGTCGTCCTGTATATGCACACAGCAAGGCATGGCAGAGGTTGGACGATTCATTGGTGGAATTAACAGACTCACGCCTTAATGTAATACTTGACGAGCAAGATTCCGCATACGATTGGACAGCACAAGCCATCAAGGACGCTACGATAGACGACCTAGACTCTGATGCCATCATGCTTGCTCGCGAAGGCTATAAGCAACGCTATCCAAAGTTTGCAAAGGAGTGTGACTCTTGGAGTGATAAAGTGTTTCTTGACAAGGCGTGTTTGACCATAGACGGAAAGATTACGAAAGCCACACTATTACTTGTCGGCAAAGAGGAAAAAGCACATAAACTCAATCACATTGCGCAGATTGTATGGAAATGCTTTCAAGACGGACAAACCTTTGGTGACATCTACACTATACCATTCATACGGACCACGAGTGAGTTGCTGAACAGAATAAGGAATTATCGCTTCAAGATTTACCCGAAGAACTCGCTTATTCCTGCCGAGGTGTGGAAATATGATACGGAGAGCATTCTTGAAGGCCTTCATAATTCAATAGCTCATCAAAGGTATGAAAGCGACGCACGAATCATTGTTACGGAAGACAAGGACAAACTGACGTTCCTAAATGACGGTTACTTCTTTGAAGGAAACTATAGCCAATATATAACTGGTGAGAAAACACCAAGGCACTATCGCAACCCAGCACTGGTAAAAGCTATGGTAAATATCAAGATGATTGATACCCAAGGTTATGGCATTCACAAGATGTTTGTGAGCCAAAAGGAACGTTATCTGCCAATGCCTGATTATGACAAATCCACAGCAACAGAAGTTGTCTTGACCTTACCTGGTACCGTCATTGATGAAAACTACAGTCTCTTACTGTTAGAAAACAGAAATATGTCTCTTACAGATGCAGTTCTGTTAGACTCTGTACAGAAAGGCAAGCGCATATCGCCAGAAGCTATTGCCATGCTCCGCAAGCGCAAACTGATAGAAGGTCGTTTACCACATATCTTCATAGCAAAGGATATTGCCCAAGTAACAGACCAGAAGATAGAATATTCCAAGCACAAGGGATTGGACGACAAGAAATGCGAGGCATTGTTGCTTGACTCTTTGAAGGATCATGGTTCTTTGACGAAACCTGAAATAGTGCGTCTGCTTTGGGATGTACTGCCTGACCAGTTGGACGACAAACAGAAGAACAATAAATTGGATTATTTGCTTAAACGATTAAGGAAAGCAGGAAAAATATGGACTGAAAGAAATGAAGTTACTTTCGTATGGCACCTCACGGAAAAATAGTTAAATTCCGTGAGGTTACAAGCACTTTTCCGTGAGGTATAAGCTAAGTCTACATATATAACATGTATTTGCCTGACAATCAGCCTGTTACAGTCACTGGTGAACTTGCGGAAAATTTTTATTTCAGAAAAATTCCGTGAGGTTTCCGCACATAAACCCTCAAAACAGACTCTTATTATGGAAGATATTCAAGAGAAATACAACTATCTTCTCCAGCAGAATGAGGCTCTTCGTCAAGAAAATGAAGAGTTGAAATCGCTTCTGTATGCGCACGGCATTGAATATAAGCCCAAGCATGCAGAAGAGAAGGATGCTGTATATTCACCCATTACCTTCCCATCTGTCAAACTTTCCATAGAGGAGCGTGTCGCCATTTTTCATTCCTTGTTCAAGGGCAGAGAAGATGTGTTTGCGCGAAGATGGTTCAACAAAACAACTGGCAAGAGCGGTTACCAACCTGTCTGTATCAATGAATGGAGGCGAGGCGTATGCGACAAAACAGTTTGTAAGGATCAGATATTCAACGGTAGAACATTTTCCCGTCCTTACTCTTCAAGTATAGGAGATG
>OCLL01000127.1_pt1 | contig 18720 bp, 14 predicted proteins | sample 1538931 | NCBI WGS metagenome assembly OCLL01 (sample SAMN03418270, study PRJEB22391) | human gut metagenome | biome: human-gut; feature: organic feature; material: feces | host: Homo sapiens | place: Tanzania | collected 2013-01 | reverse complement strand
TACCATGTGTTGATGATAACCTGCTCCTTAGATGTTACGTTGAAAGCAACGCAAGTCTCTGAGTTCAAGCCGAGCTCCTTGTAGTTCTCTACCTTAGCCTTAGAAGCGTTGTAAACAACGAAGTCTGGCTCGAATGCCTCAAGCTCCTCAGCTGTAGGACGGATGAACATGTTTGTTACGAAGTGAGCCTGCCAAGCAACCTCAACGATGAAACGAACAGCCATACGTGTATCCTTGTTAGCACCGCAGAAACCATCTACTACATAGAGGTTCTTGTTGCAGAGCTCCTTAACAGCGAGATCCTTAACAGTACCCCAAACCTGCTCAGACATTGGGTGGTTATCGTTCTTGTACTCCTCTGTTGTCCACCATACAGTGTCCTTAGAGTTCTCGTCCATAACGATGTACTTATCCTTAGGTGAGCGACCAGTGTAGATACCTGTCATAACGTTAACTGCACCTAACTCTGTCTGCTGACCCTTCTCGTAACCCTCGAGACCAGCCTTTGTCTCCTCCTCGAACAACTGCTCGTAAGAAGGATTGTGAGCGATTACTGTAGCACCAGTAATGCCGTACTTTGTCAAATCTAACTTTGCCATTTTTTCTAAATGTATTTAAGTTGTGAAATATTTCTTTCTGAAACTTTATCCTAATATTCAAAATGGGATTTCAAAAACCCTTTTTCCTAAAACCGCCGCAAAGTTACAAAAAATATGTTTTATAGCAAAGATTCTTAGATAATATTCTTGCTTTTTAAAACCTTTTTAGGTTAAAGAATTAAAAAATCGACCAATTCATCTATAATTTGCCATATTGACTTTGCAAATATTCGCTGCAAATCTGCTTCATCCAAATTCATTTTTCCACCTATTATATATATAGGGCTTCAGAAGACACAGAAAAGCACATGGATGACACCAGGAAAAGGCGGAGGAAAAAAATAACGGAAAACATTTTGCGGTTTCCGGATTTTACCTTATCTTTGCAACACCTTTGCTGCATCTTGACAGATGATTTCAGCAGGAATAAACATCGATTGAAATAACAAGAATATAAATACTACGACTTATGAAAATTAATAATCTGAGCGAGCATAACTGCATCATCAACCGATATCTGGCTGAGATGCGCGACTGCGAGTATCAAAAGAACCGACTCCTCTTCCGCAACAACATCAAGAGAATCGGCGAGTATGAGGCCTTCGAGATTTCAAAGACACTCAATTACGAGAACAGAGACGTGACTACCCCTCTTGGTGTAGCCCAGGTTAATTTCCCTACCGACAAGATTGTCATCGGTACCATTTTCCGTGCCGGTCTGCCTTTCCATGAGGGTTTCCTCAATATCTTCGACCACTCCGGCAATGCTTTCGTGAGTGCTTACCGCGAATATACCAACAAGGAGCATACCGAGGTGGGGGTGCATATCGAGTATCTGGCCACTCCAGACCTTACCGGCAAGACGCTCATCATCGCCGACCCTATGCTTGCCACCGGCATCAGCATGGAGATGGGTATGAAGGCGCTCCTTACCAAGGGCAATCCTAAGCACATCCACGTGGCTTGCGTCCTTGCCGCTCCTGAAGGCATCGAGCACGTCAAGAAGACTTTCCCGGAGGATAAGACTACCATCTGGTGTGCGTCCATCGATGAGGGACTGAACGAGCACAAATACATCGTTCCTGGCTTCGGCGATGCGGGAGACCTCTGCTACGGAAGCAAGCTCTAAAGCGAAAAACGGCTGCACAGAGAGCCACTTTCGCTTTTACTCTTCACTCTTCACATTTTAGCGTTAATCTACTAGTTATCAACACATTAAATGTGTGAAGAGTCAGACATCACTCTTCACCACTCTTCACCACTCTTCACCTTATCACGGTAAGCCCAGCCTTCATTGAAGCCTGGAGCTGTTCATCATTGAAGACAGAAGCTGATCATCATAGAAGCCTGGAGCTGGTCATAATAGATGACCAAACGTTGTTCCAGAAATGATTTCGCCCCAAAAAAATCAGGGTGAAGAGTGGTGAAGAGTGGTGAAGAGTGACACCTGACTCTTCACCTACAATACTATCTGTATATCAGAAACTTACACTCAAAATGTGAAGAGTGAAGAGTAAAAGCGAGAGTGTCGCTTGATACGCAAGAAAATGAAGCAGCAGCGCTTATCTTCAAAACTCCTTCACGACATAACGAATCTTGCCTCACCACGGCAAGATATTGCCCTGGCAGAGGGCAATATTGTGCCATAGTGAGGCAAAAAACACAAACTCCTAATAATGGAACGAGCTGCCGCCCAGGAACTCTCGCAAGAGGGAGGTTGGAGGCAGATTATTATAAGGTATTCCCTTGAAATACTTCAGGAACTTCAGCAGGCGGTAAGCCTCAGCAAATTCCTCACAATTCTCCGGCACCTGCTGGAGCAATGGTTCTGCCTGCATCTTGAGTACCGACAACTCATAGAGCATCGCCGTATTCAGCATGGCATCGGCATTCTCCTGGAATGGGAAAATCCACTTGTTTTCTCCGGCTCTTACCGATGGCCAGCGGCGGATGGTTTCCTGGGCAGATACACCTCTATATTTATAGTCGCGGATGATGCGGCGCAGCAGACGGTTATCCGTTGTAGGGATGTAATTGTGATTATCCAGCAGAATGGTGGTCAGCGCAGAAGCATACACACGGAAGATCTGCTCTTCAGGAACATGCGCCGTAAGCTCCGGATTCAGGGCATGGATTCCCTCTACCACCAGAACATTGTTAGGCTCCAGCTTCAACTTCTTTCCACTCTTCACACTCTTGCCCGAAGGGAAATCGTATTTCGGCAGTTCCACCTCCTCGCCACGGAAGAGCGCATTAAACTGCTCGTTGAGCAAATCGAGATTCAGGGCATAGATGCTCTCAAAATCATATTCTCCATTCTCATCCTTCGGTGTCTTATCCCTATCCACAAAGTAATCATCGAGCGAAATCTGCAGAGGCTTCAGTCCGTTTACGGCAAGCTGGATGCTCAGACGCTTGCAGGAGGTAGTCTTGCCCGAAGAAGACGGACCCGCCAGCAGCACCAGCTTCACCCCTTCCCGACTGGCAATCTCCTCGGCAATCTTCGCCAGCTTCTTCTCCTGCAGCGCCTCGCTGATATTGATGATATCCGTAGCATGTCCCGCATCGATAGCCTGGTTGAAGTCGCCCACGGTTCTGATACCCAGGATTTCCTGCCAGCGATGATGCTCCTTGAAGATATCAAACATCTTGTCCTGTCGGGTCATTTCGCCCAGCACATCCGGGTTGCTCACCGATGGAATGCGCAGCAACATGCCGTCATAGTACTTCTCCAACCCGAAGAGATAGAGCTGGGAGGTATTGGTGAGCAGGGTGCCATAATAATAATCCACATATTCACCTATTTTATAATAGGTGGTATAGATGGAACCCGAAGTCTTGAGAAGCTTCACCTTCTCCACATCGCCCTTTTCCTGGAAGAGGGCGATGGCCTCCTCGGTAGGCACCGAGAACCGGCGTATCGGCATCTTGGAGTCGATGATCTCCTGCATGCGGCGGCGGAGGATGTTCACATCCTCATCCACTACCGGGCGCCCCAGACGGATATCCACATAGAATCCGTTGGATACCGGAATATCGATAACCACATCCGTATTCGGATAAATATCCTGCACCGCCTTGCACAGTACAAAGAAAAGCGTCCGGGTATAGGCACGCGAACCCGACGCAGAGGTCATATCCAGGAATTCCACATCCTTGGAGTTATAAACACGGTAATGCATGCCTTCCACCTTGTTATTTACCCTCGCAGACACCGGTCCATGGGTCATTTTGAGGTCAAATGAAGAAAAAACATCAAAAAGTGTGCTTCCGATTTCGACTTTCTGAGATTTTTTATTATTTTTGCAACGGATTTGTATCTTCTGTTTCATTTGTGTTAAAACTATGTTACAAAGTTAATAATCTACAGCCTAACGAAGACCTCCCAGGAGGACGTTCACCGGGCCTGAGCAAGCCCTCAAGCGGAGCATTGCTTACAGAGCGTAAAGTTACGAAAAAAAACGTAAACTTGATGATTTTGACAACATTAATTAAGTTATAATATGTCGATTTGGATATTTTTTAGGCTTATCGGAGCACTCGCCTTACTGATGTTTGGTATGAAGACCATGAGCGACAGTTTGCAGAAGATGGCAGGACCACAGCTCCGCCATGTGTTAGGAACTATGACCACCAATCGTTTGACGGGCATACTCTCGGGTACGCTCATCACGGCTGCCGTACAGTCTTCTACTGCTACGACAGTGATGACGGTATCATTCGTAAATGCCGGTCTCCTCACCCTTGCCCAGGCCATTTCGGTTATCATGGGTGCCAATATCGGTACCACGCTCACCGCCTGGATCATGAGTGCAGGATTCTCGTTCAACATCACCGACTTTGTGTGGCCGGCGTTCTTCATCGCCATCATCCTCATCTATAGCAAGAAGCGCAAGATCATAGGCGACTTCATCTTCGGTATCTCCTTTATGTTCCTCGGCTTGGGTACACTTCGCCAAACCGGTATCGACATGGATCTGGCTCATAACCAGCCGGTTCTGGAGTTCTTCTCCAGCTTCGACCCTCACAGTTTCCAGACTACCATCACCTTCCTGATCATTGGTAGTATCCTGACCATGTGTGTGCAAAGTTCGGCAGCCGTCATGGCGATTACGATGATTCTCTGTTCTACCGGCGTACTGCCTATCTATCAGGGCATTGCGCTCGTAATGGGTGAGAACATCGGTACCACCGTAACTTCCAACGTAGCAGCACTCACCGCCAATACGCAGGCGCGAAGAGCGGCGATGGCGCACATGGTGTTCAACATCTTCGGTGTGCTGTGGATACTCTGCGTATTCCGTCCGTTCATCCATCTGGTTTGCGGCTGGGTAGGTTTCGACGATGCCATGGAGAAGACTGATCCTCACTTCGTAGCCAATGCTGCGAAGCTGTCGTTCGTGCTCGCCGCCTTCCATACCACCTTCAACCTCTCCAATACCTTTATCCTGGTATGGTTTATCCCACAGATAGAGAAGCTGGTATGCAAGATTATCCGTCCTAAGAAGAATGCCGACGAGGATGATTTCCGTCTGCGTTTCATCCAGAGTGGTATCATGAAGACTCCGGAAATCTCCGTGCTCGAGGCTCAGAAGGAGATTCACTGCTTCGCCGAGCGCATCCAGCGTATGTTCGGTATGGTGAAGGAGCTCCTGGGCGAGACCAACGACGACAAGTTTATCAAACTCTATACCCGTATCGAGAAATACGAGGGAATCTCCGACAACATGGAGATTGAGATTGCGAAGTATCTCGACCAGGTGAGCGATTCTCATCTTTCTGATGAGACCAAGGCGAAGATCCGCGCCATGCTGCGTGAGATTTCAGAGATTGAGAGTATCGGCGACAGCTGTTTCAACATTGCCCGCACCCTCAACCGCCGCATCCGTGGCAAGGAAGACTTCATTCCTTCTCAGTATGAGCACATGCACCAGATGATGGAGCTTACAGATAATGCCCTCACCCAGATGAACATCACCCTGGTGGGTCATAAGGTAGATAATGATGCCAACCTCTCTTTCAACATCGAGAACGAGATCAACAACTATCGCAATCAGTTGAAGAGCCAGAACATCAACGATGTAAACAATCATCTCTACACTTACGCCATCGGTACCATGTACATGGATATCATCCAGGAATGCGAAAAGCTCGGCGACTACGTGGTAAACGTAGTAGAGGCTCGTATGGGCGTAAGACAGCATGAGGCTTAAGCCCTCAATGAAATGAGCTGCATGAGGCTAACCCCCAATGAATTTATTGAAAAAAGCTTGGAATCGCAATCGTGATTCCAAGCTTTTTGATTTTTTGTCTTTATGTTTCTGGAAGGTCCAAAATCACCCCCCCAGATTCCACTTGATTCCTCCATTCTGCCCTGCTACATAGTTGCAGAGCGGGATGCCGGGATGGCTGAGGTTGGAAAGATAAAGCGGTTGATCCTCAACAAACTGCGGACAGGTGAAGGTATCCCCCTTTGCCAGCTTGCTGTTGATACTCTCCACCACCTCGAAGCTATCATTGCCACGGTACATGATGGTGAGCACTCTGCCTGGGCACCAGGTCAACCTTACCTGCTCCCCCTTCTGCAGGGCATCCGCTATGAGCTTACTCTTCACGAAGAAGCGGCTGGAAGCCAAGCCCTCCTGTCCACCAACAAAGGAAGCCCAGTCAGGATAGCCCACCATGCGGGAAAGCAAATTGAGATTATACTTGCTCGGATTACAGTTGGAAGCCACATAGCCCCACATACGCTTCAGGGTACTCACCGAGATGGTCTCCCGGGTATAGCCCTCTATCTGACAAGAAAGAAACTCAAAGTCTTTAGGGGTCTTGATAGGCCTTCCCACCAGGGTTTCCACCTCCAGCTTCAGTTGCTCGAAAATATCAGGATTATAATTATCTGTCATATCTCATATCTTTAACTTATTTAATGCAGCAAAGATACACATTTTTTCGGTTCCCATTCTCTTTTTCCCGCATTTCTTCACAATCTTTTTAAATTGAACCAATTTGAACCAATGCATTTTCATATTTTTTAGTTAATTTTGCCCACAAAAGTAAATGAAATAATAACTAACACAGATGATATGATGAGAAGACTTCTACTCTTTTGCTTCTTCGCCTTTGTAGCGGTGGCAATGTCGGCTCAAAACAATCTGGTGATACGAGATTTCAAGTATCAGCAGTACGACCAGACTGCCAACCTCAAAGGTACTCTGAAGAAAGACAACAACGGCAGGACAGCTGCCTTGCTGAAAATCGAGACCAACCTCGATGATCTCGCCTTCGATGGTGGTTCCTACGGTATTGTAACCACCGAGCACAAGACGGGTCAGTGGTGGGTCTATGTTCCTGAGCGTGCTCAGAAAATCACCATCCGCCATCCTAAGTTCGGTGCCTGCGAGTTTTATTATCCTTCTGAAATCAAAGCCGCACGCACTTACTCCATGCAGCTCACCCTGGAGGGTATGGATGTTGCCATCGAGACTTCCGTAGCCGGTTCGAGCATCTTCGTAGATGACGAGAATGTGGGCAAGTCCCCTCAAACCGTCTATCTTACCTACGGAATCCACCACATCACCGCCCGCAACGGTAACATGTACTATGATGAGAACATCAACATCACCAAGGATGGAGACAAGTTCCTCTCCCTGCAGATGAAAGATGAGAATGAGCTTTATGGCACCGTGAACGTAACCGTGGCTGATGGTGCAGACATCTATTTTGATGGCAAGAAGGTGGGTATCGGTTCCTGGTACCAGCGCCTGAAGGCAGGTACCTACGTAGTGGAAACCCGCAAGCAGAACTGCGAGAGCCAGACCACCTCTTTCGAAGTGGAAGGCAAGAGCGACAAGACCGTAGAGGTGAAAGCCCCTATCCCATACACCGGTTCCCTCACCGTACTTACCACTCCTAAGCAGGTAGGTATGTACAGCGACACCAAGCTGCTCTCGGAGAACGGTTTCGCCAAACTGCCTATCGGCAAGAACGAAATCACCTACAAGCACGAAGGTTACCGAAGCATCACCCGCACTTATGATATTCCTCGCGACGGCGAGCTCAACGATACCATCAAGCTCAAGCCGCTCACCTACATCAAGAAGAGCGGTATCTATGCTGGCGTTGCCTTCACCTACGGAGGAAGCACCATGGGTGTAACAGGTACCCTGGGTTTCAGCATCTCCAACTTTGACGTGCAGGCATCTTACACCATGGGACTGGCAGAAAGCGACCCGGTACACTGGTATGCTAAAGAGACCAACGTAGAGCAGGAGGTAGATACCTACAAGCTCAATACCATCAGCGTAAAGCTGGGTTACCAGTTTGCTCTCAGCATGCGTGTAGGACTCACCCCACAGATTGGTTATATGACTCAGACCTTATCCAGCAGCGGTCAGTATGGCGACGGAGCCAACTGCGGTTCGTTCACGGTTGGAGCCAAGCTGTTGATAGCTCCAGTGCCTCATCTCTGTCTGATGCTGAATCCGGAGTTCGCCATTCCAAACAAGAAGAGCGAAACTTACAAGAGCATTGTGGATGTAGGTGGCTTTGCCGAGGGCGGTTTCTACGCTCACGCCGGCATCATCGTGAATTTCTAAGATTGATTATATAATCATCAAACCTCACATTATATAATATAATAAGGTATATGAAGAAGAAACAATTATCGATATACAGCCTAGCCCTGGCAAGCCTCCTGCTTTTGCCTCTAGGCTCTCTCACCTCCTGTTCCGACAAGGAGGAGACGGATGTCTTCGCCTCGGAGGAGCTTTCGCTGACGATGTCGCTGACTCCTACGGTGGTTGATTTGCCAGCCAAAGGTGGTTCGCAGGTCATTACCATTACTTCGAACACGGCATGGGGAGCCTCAGCCAATGTAACATGGGCGAATCTGAGTGCAACGAATGGCGTAGCAAACAGTACGCTCACTGTGACGCTGGAAGACAATACCACTACTTCACCCCGTGAAGCAATAGTCACTTTTACGTATGGTAAGGATCAGCAAACGGTAACGATTAACCAGGCAGCCGCCTCTCCTACTACTTTTGCCAAGGTACAAGCCAGCAACATAGGCAGATATCAGGCAGACGTATCAGGTATGTTCAATGCCGACTTCAACGTTTCGGAGTATGGCGTCGTGTATTCCCTCACCGAGCGAGAGCCGACCACAAGTATGAGCGATGACAAGGTAACAGTGTTGAAGGTAGGCACTACCGCCACCACCCAAGACATTGTATCTGCAACGCTGACAAACCTGAGAGCCGGCAACACCTATTTTGCAAGACTCTACACCAAAGGTCCTTTGGGTACAGAGTATAGCAATGTGATTAGCTTCACCACCTCGGGTGGTGCACCGGATTCGGGAGATAATCCTACGCCGGGATATTAAGAGGTTGTTTGGGTTCCAGGAATTCAACGCAAGTTCTCTTTATATGAGAAAAAATGAAACATTATTTGATTTAACAAAGAAATCATAAATACATAAAAGTATGAAACGATTTACTATTTTTATAACACTGCTTGTGCTGTCCATAATGCAGATGGCAGCGCAAGATACCTCCTTCAAAGGTACGATTACCCTATCGCACCAGGGGAAAACTACGGACTTTGCCTATAACCAAATGGCAAGTGTTATGGAGGCTGCCGTAGATGGTGATACTATATACTTAAGCTTGGGTTACTTCGAAGGAGATTTCGTGATAGATAAGAAAGTTTCCTTCATTGGTTCTGGAGCTGATTCAGACAATGGATGGCAGAATTGCACCAGTTATGGCAGCAACTACAACAATAAAATCATTATTAAATTGCCGGAAAACACGAAGCTATCTGCACGTTTATTCGAAGGTATTTATTTTGGGGACATCTCTTTTACATATCAAACTTCCATAGAGAATGTAGTGTTTAAGAAATGCAGGGTATGTGGATACGCCCTTAGCATAGATGCCGTCATCAAGAGCATTCTATTCGACAGATGCTATATTAATGGAAACAATTACTACACCGGCAATGTGAAAAAAGCAATATCAAGGAACTGCCAAATTGGCAACCTAAACATTGAAAATTATGCTGGTAATGATGAAAACATTTGGCAATTCATCAATTGTACCATAAATCCATCAACCTATGGTTACAATGATGAAAATGGGATTTATCATACATTCTGTCCTATATATCGTGGTACCTTTATCAATTGCATTATAGACAATGACGAAAATCAGGATGAAATCAGGAATGCAGGATATTGGCTCTACGACCCAAGAGATACAGAAACGAAATCATCCGCATCTTTCGCCAATTGTCTATTCTATAAGCCATTAGAAGGAAGAGAAATATTCAATGGAGCAACCGTGCAAAACGATATGTACTTTGATGCTTCAAGCTTAGATAGTAATTGGGACAATAAAATCAGAAACTTTTCAAAAGAAAAGTTGCAAGAAAACAACTTCTTTGGAAATGACGGAACGGTGGTAGGTTGCTATGGAGGCAAAAAATCATATTCCCTGAAGCAATATCTAACAACCATTACTTCCAGCAAAGTTCATTACGACAAGGATAAGAAGCAGATACAAATCAAGCTGAAAGTTTCATCAGAACTATAAACGATAGTAATTATGAAAAGATTTACGATATTTATAACAACCCTGCTGCTAACATTCGTGCAAATGGCAGCTCAGGACACAAACATCAAAGGCACCATTACCTTGTCACACCAAGGTAATGAGACCGACTTTGCCTATAATGAAATGATAAAGGTGATGGATGCTGCCGCAGACGGAGACACGGTATTCCTCAGTACAGGATATTTCCAAGGAGATTTCATCGTGACCAAGAAACTTGCCTTTATCGGATCCGGAGCAGACCGCGATAAAGGATGGAACAACTGTACATGTTACGAAGGTAAAATTGTCATCAATTTACCAGAAGAGACAAAACTGACAGCACGTTTATTTGATGGTATTTATTTCAATAACAGCAATACAAACATTGCCTTCAAATCTTCCATCGATAATGTAATCTTCAGAAAATGTTATTGGGACAATAATATTATCAGCATAGATAATAATATCTCTTATCTATTAATAGACAGATGTTATTGCTGCTTGGAGTTTTGGGGGGAGAATTTTCAAAAAATAATTGTAAGAAACTGCATCGTACATGGAACTCCCAAATCATCAAATATGTCAACAAATATGTTTTTTTACAATTGCAACATTAATTCAAATGGAGGCTATGGTATTAGTGGTTTCGACAATAAATTCAGTGCCCGCTTATTTGGGACATTCTACAATTGTATTCTAAACAGCTACAGTTACTATATGACTGACCCTGGAGATTCTTCTGCTATGACTGTATTAATCAATTGTTTGTACTCTGTGGAAGAAGATTACGTTGATGATGGATGTACTATACAGAATTGCTATAAAAATACCAGCAATAAAAATATATTTAACCTCACAAAAGAGGAGCTATTAAGCAAGAACTATCTTGGCAAAGATGGAACTGTAGTGGGAATATATGGAGGCAAGAATCCATATACATTAAATTTAGGAAATAAAGAAGTTACCAATAAGGTTCATCTTGACAGAGACAAGAAGCTGGTACAATTCAATATAAAAGTGACAGAAAAATAATAAAACGAAAGATTATGAAAAAGATATTATTTATGATAGCTTGCTGCCTGATGGCAACAGCACAAACTATTTTTGCCCAAGACAACTATAGCGGCAAGGTATTCTTACAACACAAAGGAAACATCACAGCTATGTATGGAGGTGGTGAAATCGACAAGGCTATAGAAGCAGCCGTCGATGGCGATACCCTTTTTCTCAGCAAGGGTCGTTTTAACAGTAAATTCACCATCAATAAGTCTATCAGCCTAATTGGCAGTGGTGCAGAGACTGAGTACGACGAACGAAGATCCACTTTTATAGAGTGGAATAATAGTCCACGTATAAACGCAGGAGATGGCAAGATTATTTCTTCAGTAACCATTGAAGGAATATCATGCGGTTCTAGTTTTTACGTAGAAGGCAAGATTGAAAACTTGGAATTAAAAAAATGTTACTTTTCAAACACTTTAGGCATTAGCAACAGCAGCAACAATGGCTATACAAAAAAAGTAACCATAGATAGATGCCGCTTAAATGACTTTTCTACTGATGGCAGCATAGCAGATGCCACCATCAAGAACTGCAAGATCAGTAATGCCTATGGCCAAGGTGGACAAAACAATTCTTCTTGTAAATTCATCAATTGCAATATCCGCCGAGTAAATATAAACACCAAAGCTATGTTTGTCAACTCCATCATCAACGAAGTGGGTAATGGAACTGACGATTATCTCGGCAATAATGCCATCTTGGTGAACACTCTATATCATAATATGAATGGTTATGATCCAATGGAGAAGACTTCACTACAGGACTGTTGGGCAACGACAGAAACTGTCATCAGCAGCAACAACGGTGATTTGGAATGTCCAATGACCGTCGAGCAGCGACAGGCTGCAGGTTATCTCGGTGTGGATGGCACGGTTGTCGGTATCGAGGGTGGCGTTAACCCATACTCTCTCACCCTCCACGCTCCTTCCATCAATTCCAGCAGTGCAAATGTAGATTTGAACAACAAGAAGGTGACCATCAATGTAAACGTAACAGCAAACTAATCATTACATCGGCTTATGTATAAACGTTTATTACATATATTTTCACTCGCCTTTGTGCTGACCAGCTTCCTGCAGCCAGCACAAGCGGCTCCCGACATCAACATAGACGAGGATGTCGCAGAAGAGCCAGCCAAGGCTACCGCCTACCGCTACTGGATAGACGATAATACAAACCGGACAGAAGCTTCTCTCTATGGCGAAGACATTGAGAGCAACATCGATGTATCCTCCCTCAACGTCGGAATACATATCTACCACCTCCAGTTGAAAGACCAATATGGCAGATGGGGAGTAACTTCAGACATTCCATTCTATGCAGGATACCAGAATACAGATGTGAAAGAAGACGATGCCACCATACCTCCTGTAGAGAAAATCATCTACTGGATAGACGAAGACTACGACAACAAGGTGACGCAAGCCTACAAGGAGGCAGACATCTCTATAGAAAAAGATATCACCAACTTGGCTGGTGGCAAGCACAGTTATTCGCTGATTGCCATCAACAGCCAGAACCGTGCTGCAGCCATAGCCGGTTCCTTCTATCTGCCAACAACAGATGGAAGTGACGACAGCGGGGAAAAAGAGGTAACGACCATCGTATCTTACCAATACTGGGTGGATGACGACAAGGCAAATGCCAAGACCTTGCCTTATACATCCGATGACATCAGCCAGCAGATTGACTATACCCAGCTGACAGGTGGTGTCCATACTCTTCACTTCCGTCTGAGAAACAACGAAGGCTCATGGAGCTGCTACGAATATCCATTCTATACACCCGAGAATAACACAGAGCAAGCTGAGACCCAACAACCAATCACGGGTTACCGCTATGGCGTAAATGGAAAGAGCGTAACCAAAGACCTCACCGAGGTGGATAATGTACCTTCGCTGGCTGTGGATATCTCCTTCCCTACCGCCCAAGAATTTGCAAGCGTGGAGAACTACGAATTTACCACAGACAATGCCTCAAAGGATGTGAAAGTGAAACGCATCGGCGACCTCACCTATTATATCCAGTTTAAGAACAAGGCTGGCAACTGGGGTGAACCTGTCTTCATCGACTCCCTTGCTTCCGACTCTACCATCCGTACTGCCAAGGAGCTGGAGTTGCAACATACACTCGGCATCCGCAAGCTCGGAAAGGGAGACTACGACATCGCCAAGTTTACCATCGCTGACAATAATGGCTACTACTTTGGCTCATCATCCAACTGCAACGTGATGCTCTATCAGGACAACAAGCGCCTGATGACCTTCACCCCAGAACAGATGGTAAGCAACAAGAGTACCCTGCTGGCACCAGGTACCTACTTCGCCATCATCTACAACCAGGACCAGGATGGAAGCATCCGACTCACAGGCAGCAAGAACTGGGTTAACGACCCAGTCTTCGGCTATACCAACCACCAGTTGAGCATCAGCAGCGATACCCCGGGAGCCACTATCCGCTACACTCTGGACGGAACCATGCCGACAAGCGAGAGTGCCGTTTACACCGCTCCACTTGATATGACACAGAATACCCGTGTCAAGGCGATAGCCATTGCCGATGGAATGAGCGACTCTTATATCCAAAGCTACCTCGTTGGCGACTTCGACCCGCTGACCTGTGCAGACCCTCAGGTAAACTACGATGGAAGAAAGGTGACCCTGACTTCATCTAGCAAGAATGCCGACATCTACTACACATTGGATGGCAGCGATCCTACCACCCAGTCGCAGCTCTATAACATAGATGCAGGTATTGCCGTAAGCGAAGCAGGAACCATCAAGGCTTTCGCCACCATGGATCTGATGAACAATTCCAAGGTCATCACCTACGACATTCCATCTTACTACGATGGCAACAACAAGGTAAGCGTCAAGATTGCAGGTAACCTTGCCACCGCCTTCGGCTGGTGTGGAGGAAAGCCTCAGCAAGATACACTGAATGTTGTTGGAAATGTAAACGCTGCAGATTTCGCTGCCCTTGCCAAGATGAGCAACCTGCGCTTACTCGACATGAATGCAGCCAATACAGAAGGCAACACCATCAACGAGCAGGCATTTGCAGGAATGAACATCGTATCGGCAAGTCTGCCAGCTACCCTTACCACCTGTGGCAAGGAGATCTTTGCAAACTGTCCTAAGTTGGCTGCCGTAATCTGGAACTCCAACTCAGCCATACCAGCAGATGCGCTCAACGGTATCAATAATCCGAACCTGCTGCTCTACGTAAACACCAAGAGTGCAGCACCTGCAGGTATCAACAATGTGATAGCCAGCGGTATCGCTGAGAACGTGGTGATCTCTGCCCCTAATGGAGAAACGGAAAGCAATTTCTTCTGTCCAAAGGCATTTACTGCCCAGAAGATTTCCTATACCCGCAACTTCACTCAGGAAACAGAGGTAGGTGTCTGCCAGGGTTGGGAAACCATCGCTTTGCCGTTCGACGTAGAATCCATCAAGCACGAAACCAACGGCGAGATTGCTCCATTTGCCAAGGGAGACAAGAATGCGAAGCCATTCTGGCTCTACGAGCTTTCACCAGAGGCAGGATTCCAGGCAGCAGCAAGCATCAGGGCAAATACACCTTATATAATAAGTATGCCTAACTCGATGGCTTACTCGGATGAATACATCCTGGGAGGCAAGGTGACATTCTCTGCCAACAATGCAAGAGTGGCTGCCACTACAGCTTCCAGCAGCAAGAACCCGAACCGCGAGTTCATCACCACCTTCGAGCAGATTGCCAAGGGAGATGGTATCTACGCCCTCAACGTAGGGGAGGAGTATCAGGGATACAGACCGGGCAGTATCTTTGCAGACAACTACAAGGATGTGAAGCCATTCGAGGCTTATCTCACTACGGCACAGGCAGCACAGGCATTCAGCCTGCAGTTTGGCGGTGGTGTTACCGGCATCGACAACCTGCCTGTCAAGAACGTAGAAGGCGTGAAGGCTTGGACCAACGGTTCTACCCTCTTCATCCTGAGCGACAAGGCACGCAAGGTAATGGTATTCAACACGATGGGTATGCTCGTGAAGACTGTGGCTGTAGAGGCTGGCGAAACCGCCTCTGTCAACGACCTGCCTTCAGGCATCTATATCGTCAACAACAAGAAGGTGGCTATCAAACGATAGCCACCCTTTTCTGAATTTTGGGCGCAAAAACGAAAATGAACCAATTTGAACCAGCCGGATTTCAAAAACTTTTCGTATCTTTGCCCCAAAGTTAGAAATGATAATAGTTTCAATAGAATTTTATCAAGTAAAGACAATGAAAAAGATAATAATGATCATGGCTGCAGTCCTGGCTCTCTCTACCAACTGCACCGTAGCTCAGGCACAAAGCGCTGATTCGCAGTATAGTCAGCTCCTGGCAAAACAGCTCAAGAAGCAATACAAGAACAAGCTCAAGGAGCTGAAGAAGGAAAAATGGCAGATCTATGGTTCTTCACGTACCCTCGAAGTGGCTTTGCTCTCTCATTACGACAAACTCGCCAAAGGCGGGGAGGATGCGCATGAGATCATCGGAACAGCCACCAAGTTCAAGTCAAAGAACATCGGACACCAGACTGCCATCAACAATGCCTGCAACATCTACGCCCGTCAGGCTGGAAGCCATGTGAAGGGAAGAGTAGTGAGCGATATGGGTGCCAACAGCGACAGCATCGTCAACGAGTTCGACCACTTCTATGGAGCCTATCAGTCGCTCGTAGAGAAGGAAATCAAGGGCGAGATGCAAGAGAGCTTCAGCCTCATCCGTCCTTACAAGGATGGAAGCTTCGAGATGCAGAGCTTCTTCATCGTGAACGAAGCCGAAGCCAGCAAGGCTCGCATGCGCGCCTTCGAAATCGCAGCTAAGGAATCTGCGGTAGCCCAGAAGTATGCTTCCAAGGTAGGAGAATTCATCAAGGAAGGCTTCGCTGCCCAGTAAACCGGAACAAAAAGTAAATGATCGATAATTCATAACAGAAGATAAAAGCAAAGACAAGATTTATGCATAAGACGATTTGGATGATCTTGATGCTCCTTCTGCCTCTCACCTCTCTGGCACAAACGGCAGAGGAAAGGGCGGAGCAGATGAAGGCTAACGCGGAATACATCTGCGGAGAGGGATGGGGAGACACATACAACTCTGCTGACCAAGCCGCACTGGCTGACCTCATCAGCAAAATCTCTCTCAACATCTCCAATTCCTTCGAGATTAAGGAAGAGGAGTTTAATACAACCAGCAGCTTCGACTCGAAGACGGCGATAACTTCGGTGATGAACAGCTATGCACAGGCTACGCTGACCAACACCTTCAACCTCGTCATCAGCAATACTCCTCAGACCCACGTGCTGAGATACATCAGAAAAAGCGAGGTAAACAAGATCTTCGATGAGCGAAAGGAAAAGGTGTTCGACTACGTGCGCTCTGCCATGAGAGCCGAAGAAAAGGCAAAGATTGACGATGCCCTGCGCAACTACTACTGGGCGTTCGCCATGGTGCGCAGTCTGCAGTATCCAAACAGCGTGAAGATGACCATCGATGGTGTACAGCGCCTGCTCGTTACCTGGATTCCACAACAGATAGAAGAGATCATGAGTAATCTATCAACAAAAATAGCCAGCAAAGACGGCAACGAAATCAATCTCTTCATCAAGTACAAGGGCGAACCGGTAACGAGCCTCGACTACACTTACTTCGACGGACAGACCTGGAGCAACCTCTACAGCGCCAAGGACGGTATGGGTATCGTAGAACTGAGACCGGGAGTGGAGATCAACAGCCTGCAGCTGAAGTACGAATACGAATACGCCGACCAATGCCAGATAGACAAGGAGCTGGAAAGCGTGATGCAGCTCTTCAAGGGAACCTCTTTCAAGAATGCATCCGTCTATATCAACAACCTCGACAAGAAGTCGGCTGTTTCAAGCGAAGCCAAAAAGGAGTTCGAGAAATCGGTCAAGACAGAATCGGCAGCCAACCTGGAAACCCTGAGCAAGGTGGAAAACGAAAAGGAACTCGCCGGCATCATGACAAGAGTCATCAACGCCATCAAGGCAAAGGAGTACGACAGCGTAAGCGACTGTTTCTCGGAGGACGGACTGGAGATGTACAAGAAGCTGCTCAACTACGGACAGGCACGACTGCTGGGAGACCCTCAGTTCTCATTCTACACAATGGGAAAGCGAGTCGTATGCCGAAGCATCCCGATGGCATTCTCGTTCAAGAACAATAGACGCAAGTTTGTGGAGGACGTAACCTTCACCTTCGATGAAAACAAGAAAATAGAATGTGTGGCATTCGGACTTGGCAGTCAGGCCAAGACCGATATCTTCAACAAGGGTGTGGGAGCCTGGAGCGACTACGCCAAAATGGTGATTGCCACCTTCCTGGAAAACTACAAGACTGCCTTCGCCCTGAAGCGACTCGACTATCTGGAGAGCGTTTTCGATGACAACGCCACCATCATTACGGGTCACATCATCAAGAAGGCTCCGAAAGTAGCCATGGAGGGAGAAAGCTTCATCAACAGCAATAACAAGCTGATAAAATATACCCGACAGACCAAGAGCGAGTATATGAGAAAGTTGAAGATGTGCTTCCAGAGCAACCAGTTTATCAACATCCGCTTCGCCGGCAACGACGTGGTGAAGATGGGAGCCGGAGGCGAGACTTATGGCATACAGATAAAGCAAGACTACTATTCTACGAACTATGGTGACCACGGTTACCTGTTCCTGATGGTAGATTTCAATGATCCAGACAATCCATCTATCAAGGTACGTACCTGGCAGCCGGACAGAAACCCTAACATCAATTCGAACTTACCTCGTTCGAACAGAGACTGGGGAATCATCGGTCCAGGTAATTTCTAGGAACCAACATAAAATTAAAGATAGGCTCTCCTCCCAATATTTTAAGGTAGGAGAGCCTTTTTCCTTAAAAAACTTGGGCGATTAAGAAAAAAATCGTATCTTTGCCCCATATCTATCAATCATTGAAAGTGGAAATCTTAAAATTACAGATTATGAATAGAATTTATCCTACTCTCAGTTTCATATTGCTGCTCGGTTTGCATGCAACACCAAGCTTTTCGCAGAACGATGACTTTGTGAAACAGTTCCAGCAGTCAAGACAGGCGATGCTGGATGATTACAACAAGTTCCGCAACACCATACTTACCGACTACGATAAGTATATGCAAGGCGTATGGAAAGAATACAAGAAGTTTAAGGGAGATGTGCGCTCGCAGGTGCCTAAGCCTAAGACGCCTCCAACATATACAGCTCCGAAACAGCCGGAGAAACCGGTTACCGTGAAGCCTAAGATGCCGGTAAGCCCGATCCTGATTCCGGAAGGCGGATTCGGAGATCTCGTAAACAGACCCGACCTCTCGAAGATACCAGCCCTGCCAGACGATCCGCTGGCTAAGGTTCCTGCCATGCTCATGGAAGCGAGACGGGTTGCCTTTTGCA
>OCLL01000126.1_pt1 | contig 18727 bp, 15 predicted proteins | sample 1538931 | NCBI WGS metagenome assembly OCLL01 (sample SAMN03418270, study PRJEB22391) | human gut metagenome | biome: human-gut; feature: organic feature; material: feces | host: Homo sapiens | place: Tanzania | collected 2013-01 | reverse complement strand
AACTTATTACAATAAGAACTGTGGATTAATTATACAATTTAATGTTAAACTCACGAAATTATGGTTGCAATATTACAAGTATATTCTCGCCGAGTCAAGTTCATATCGGTTCATTTTCAGGGCGGTAGGTGAATTAATAATTAAACGCTCCGCCTCTCGTCCTTGATGCTTTGGACGGAGGGGCGGTCTGGCGGTGTTCCGCTTTGCGGGTTATACTCATATTCATTCCCATTGTCTTGTGCTATTACCGTTAATGTCGCATTTCCTGAAAGGTAAACCGGAAATTTGAGGAAAGATGATATGGCAAAACTGACAGAATACGCAAAATGCGCTGTCTGGCAATTTTGTCCATTCTCTTTAATTGTGAGATATTCTTTTTCGGCTCTATGCACTTTAGGCTTGCTCCGAATCCCTTCGGTAACACTTTCGGCCTCTTTTGTTCCTCAAGAGTGCAGCCTGCACTCTTGGGAAACGTTTCCCCAACTTTATGTCTCCCGAGGGGTGCGTCCGGACAATCAAGGGCGGCCTTATTAACCATTTTCGCATCCGAGAGGCTATCCGGCATGCGCACGAATACTTCTTCCGCACTTTTGGGATGCATATACGCCTCTTTTCGTTCCCCGAGAGTGTCGGATGGCGCTTTTGAGTAACGTTTGTCCTCATTTTTGTCTCTGAAAAGCTTGACAGTGAAAGGCTATGGCATTCATTAATGTCAGCGATGACCGGATCCTGGCTTCATAAATTCTTGTAAAATCCAAATTAAGAACCTATTTTTGTAGAAAAATTACAAATTACAGAGGGTATGCTCCTGAGAATAGAATTAGAGAACTTTTTCTCAATCAAAAACAGAATTTGTCTTGATTTCATTGCGGCCAAAAGTAATTCCGCACAGGCACGTGATCTCGCTTATAATGTCATTGATTGGAATGGTACAAAAGTCTTGAAGTCCATCGGCCTTTTCGGACCTAATGCGTCAGGAAAGTCCAACATTTTGAAGGCAATCACTTTTTGCTGCGGGATGATTCTAGAGTCCCATCTGCATAATGAAGGGGTGATATTCAATTTTATGCCATTCAAGTTTGATGGTTATGATAAGAAACCGAGTGAGTTTTTGATTGACTTTGTGTGTGGGGGAATTGAGTACGAGTACTCTTTTGCATTGACGCGCAATGAGGTAATAAGAGAAAGCCTTTATTATTACCCCAAAGGAAAAAGAGCGAAAATCTTTACTCGCGATGAAGGTTCAGACAAAGTTTACACATTCACGGCAGGAATCATCTTGAAACCGAACGATGTGGCGGTGAACACAAGCCGTAAGAATTTATTCTTGAGCCGGGCAAGTTCAATGAACAGAGACCTGGCGCAGCGGTTGTACCGCTACTTCTTGAAAACATTCTTGTTGGGAATGGTGGATCTGAACAATGTCTCTGCAGTAGAAGAGAACTTTAACGCATATAAGAAGGTCATATTAAAGGCTCTGGCAATTTGTGATACAGACATAACCGACATAAGGGTCAGGCACGAGCAGATTCCTGCCCCCATGATGCCATCAGCGGGAAACCCGGATTTGAATTTCAGGATGGTCGATATTTTACGCTTCCAGACCATACACAAGAGGTCTCCGGAAGTGGTTTTTGATCTGGATGTTGAAGAATCCAATGGAACGAGGAAACTATTCCAGATTCTGCTGCGTCTGTTGGATGTGGTCCGGAACAAAAAGTCTTTGATTATGGATGAGTTCGATGTCGGTCTGCATACAAGGCTTGCGGATTTCATTCTGGATCTCATACACGCGTCCGAAAGCTCGCAACTTCTGTTCACGTCTCACAACACGAACCTGATAGATATGAAAAGACTTCGAAAAGATCAGATTGTGTTTGTCAATAAGCAGGAAGATGGATCAACTGAGGTCTATTCATTGTATGACTACAAGGATTTTCGAGAGAATATGGATGCGGAGAAAGGATATATTCAAGGACGCTTTGATGCTGTTCCTTTTATCGATTCCACGGTTATGAACCTAAAAAGTCTGATGGAGGAGTGAGTATGGCTAAGCAAAGATTGGAGTCGCCAAGGCGGAAGATGAAACCTGTTTTTCTTGTATTCTGTGAGGGTGAGACGGAAGAGACATATCTGGATCATCTGAAACAGGCTTATCGTTCGCCTATCAAGATAATTCCCAAGGTGGAAGGAGGAGATATTTCGCAACGCCTTATCGATGCCAGAAGGAGGGAACTGAAAATATCGAAGAATGACAAGGTTCTGGTCTTTCTGATGTACGATATGGATGTTCCTGAAGTCAACGCAAGACTTGAACGCTGCAGAGCATTCAAGTTGCTGAGCAATCCTTCCATAGAATTATGGTTCTTGCTTCACGGCAAGGGATGCGTTTCCAATATTACCACGGATGAAGCGTTTGACGAATTGGTCAAATTGGAAAACTGTTGGAATGAATATGAAAAAGCGGCACTGACGGAAACGCAAAAATCGTATTTGTGGAATAATCGTCTGGCGGCTGTGGAAAGGGCCAGAAAACTACAGAAGTTTTGCAACCCCTCGTCAGGAGTGTACAACCTGATTCTTGCTTTGGAGAAAAGCATAAGATAATAAAACATACGCGTTTTTTATCGAGTCGAGCTCTTTCCGCTTATGTCCAATTGCTGATAAACACCAGTCGTTTCATCGCTTCCAGAGTGAGATGGTAATCAGGAACGTTGCCGCCGCCTCTTGGTTCGTTTGGTACACCGGAAGTGCGTTTCCTGCACCAAAGATGCATACCGGAATATTCTGTACGCAGAAAGGCCTTCTCACGCGCAGTTTCTATCCGGTAAAACAACAGTGGACAGCTCTTCCGGGTATGCGGAACTATGCGCACCTGAAACAGCATCCGTCTGATGACTAACGAGTTGGCGTTCCAGGTGCGCGCATATTCGCACACCTAAGAGTCGGCGGCCCCGGTACAGAGCGTTCTATCGGTGTTCCGGACTTCCAGGTGCGGGAAACCACGCGCACCTGAAACGCCATTGACCTGACAGCCAGCGAATTTCTCTTCCAGGTGTGAATATGTTCGCGCACCTGAGTGTTAGGGACATATCATAGAAAAGCATGCGGGGCCTCGGAGCCGCGCTATATGTCTCGCTGATCTTAAAGGTACGTGTTGCCATTTTGCAAAACGGCGGCATACGGTTATGCTTCCACGCCATAGTGAGGCCGGGCCGTATGCCGCCTACGGATCCAGAAACCATAGGCGGCATATCCACAGGCCTCTCGCTGTACTCAGGGCTGGTTTGTATGCCGCCATATTCACAAAATGCAGGTGTCGCCAGCTCGTATATAATTGTTCGGCGACGGCCTGACTGGCTTGAACGGGGAGCATCCATCTGGGAATTAGTTATATACCTCGGTAGAGAGTCATCAAATTAGTCTATGATTACGTCGTTATGCGTTAAATTTATTGCATATTGAATTAATTTGTTGTATTCGTATAACATATCAGTGATTATGGCTCAAGTTTCAATGACGGTTAGGATGGACGCTAGTCTCAAGTCTTCATTTGATGCGCTTTGTTCCCAGTTCGGGATGAGTGCCAATACGGCGATGAATGTGTTTGCCAGGGCTGTGGTTCAACGAGGAAAAATCCCTTTTGAGATACGTGGGGACAAGACGGAGGCTACCTCTGATGGCCTGAAGGCTTTCAAAGAACTTCGTGCTATGGCGGAGTCCGGTCGATTCCCAGAGATGACCCTTGACGAGATTAAAGAGGGATTGCGCTGACTCGGGATTGAAAATAAGATGGTGCTTGCGGTAGTGGACACGAATGCTCTGTATTTTATGCTGATAGTTGTCGCCGAATCAGCGGCAAATCACGCTTTCCGGAATGTCTTGCCGAACGGCATGGCGGAAAGCAGCGCCATCTTGAAATGCTGAAGCCCGAACGGGATCCCAACAATCGTGATGCAGCAGATGAGCCCGAAGACAAGGTGCGTCGCAGCGATCTCCCACCATCCCAGCAGAATCCAAATCACATTCATGAATATGCTGAGGCAGCCTCCGGCGTTGTTCCCGTCCACCACGTCCGTCCCGAACGGCCATAGGGAAAACACCCCGAACTTCCACAACTGGTATCCGAATGGAATGCCTATGATGGTCACGCAATAAAGCAGTCCTGCGATGAAGTAGCCGAGGGAGACCAGCAGGCCTCCAAGAATCAGCCAAAGAATATTCCCGATAAATTTCATAAAACAGTTGTTGGTTTACATATTGCCTGCACCTATGGAATGCTTATAGTCAAGATCTTAAGTGACAGGCGGTTTATGGATGACGGCATGCGGTAAAAATTATTCGATGGCGGAAGATCATCCTCTGAATATGACTTCCAATCCATCGTAAGCGGCACGGAGAGGCTGAGGAAGGTTTGCGTCGAGCTGTGCCTGGGTGCCGTGGAGTGTCCTTGCCATGTGGGTGAGGTACACAGGCTGGCCCTGCGGAGCCTTGAGTCTTCCGGTGTCCAGAAGGACATGGGCGGTCCTAAGGACAGTTCCCACGCTCGAATGGGTGAATATCCTGAAATCCTCATCATGGTCGATTCCCATGGTGGCTTCCATTATAAGTCCGGTGATCGGCTTCCCATCCGCGATGTGGGCGTCTATCCCGACGATTCTGGCGGCTCTGACTGGAATCCCGCCGGTGTCGGTGGCATACAGGACACGCACGGAGCCTTTTTCGATCAGGTAAATGAGGGTCTGCTCATTGTCGTCCTTTGTCGCATGGTTGCCTGGCAGAGCCGTGATCGTCAGGTCTCCGCATTGTGTCCTTTGGCCGATCGCAAGGCCGATGACTTCTGGCGTGGACTTGCCGAGTCCTGAGGCGGCCGCGGCGAGATCCGCCTTTGCCCTTTCAACCCAGGTGTCACCTACATATACCACATTTGCGTGGAGCGTTTCGATGGCGGCCCTGGTGTTGTAATGGTCGGAATGCGAATGAGTATAAAACACGGCGTCAGGTTTCTTGAATCCCGGCGGCAGCATGTCCGCGTCAGACGGGGTGAAATCGATAAGGATGCGGTTGTCAAGGAGCACGCTCGAAAGCCGCCTCAACTCGCCTCTCTCGTCCATGCCGTTCCAATCCGCCGCTCCTGTCCCCAGAAATCTCACGAGAAGATCCTTCCTGCCGGCTTCCCCGATTTCTGATGAATATCTGGCCGTTGAATATTCCGATGCGGAATCACTCGCCGCTGAATATCCTGCCGTGAGGTCGTCCGAAGCCTTGTTTTCGGCGGAAATTTCAGCCGCCCGCAAGACCACGGACCCGGACATCGCCCCGACAGCAACCGCGCCGGTCCCTATCTTTATGAATTTTCTTCTGTCCATATTATGCCAGTTCTATTCGGAATTATATCTTTAGGCTATCTCGTTATCTATGGCCTAATCATCGTCTTCAAGTCAAAAATGGATGGTTTTCTAATTCCAAACTATTAATATACGACTAATTTAGATAATGTGTGCATATTGATGGTAAAAAAACAATTTTTAAAAAACAATTTTTAAAAAACAATTTTTAAGTCTTGTTCCGGTGGCTACCGTCCCTTATCAATTGTTTCCGTCACGGATTCTCCGGTGCTCTTAAACGATAAATACCAATTATTCGCCACAATCCCTGAACGGAAACCGTGCAGAATACCGAAAAATTGCGATTGCCTGACTTCTGTGGTTACTGTACTTTTGCCGTGTCAAATTGAAAAGATAAAAATGAGACAAAAGATTTTACTTCTGGTAATACTGATTGCGACAGGCTTTACGGCTAACGCTCAGAGACTTACAATCGGTGGTTACGGCGAGGCGATGATGACCCGCAACTTCTACAGCGACGCTTGGCAGAGGTATAACCATCCGGAACAGTATAAGGACGACAAGAGTCACGGACGGTTCGACATCCCGCACTTCGTCATCAATCTTGGGTACGACTTCGGAAAAGGATGGACGCTCGGCGCGGAGATCGAGTTCGAGCACGGAGGCACCGAAAGCGCGGTCGAGCTCGAGGCTGACGAGGCAGGTGAATATGAGAGCGAGATCGAGCGCGGAGGCGAGGTCGCTTTGGAGCAGTTCTGGCTCCAGAAGGCTTTCAGTGACGCGTTCAAGGTCAGGACAGGAATGATAATCATCCCGGTGGGACTGACGAATGGTCACCATCTTCCTACCGAGTTCTTCACAGCCTACAGGATGGAAGGGGAGAACACTGTGTTCCCTTGCACCTGGCACGAGCCGGGAATCGAGATTCTGGGCAACATCGGCAAATGGTCCTATGAACTGATGTTCCTTCCGGGACTTGACTCGGACAGATTCAGCACCGAGAACTTCATCCAGGGCGGGGCCGGATCCCCTTACGAGTTCAAGATCGCGAACTCCTACGCCGGGGCGTTCAGGATTGACAACCACTCTGTCAAAGGTTTGAGGATGGGGCTTAGCGGCTACTTCGGATCAAGCTTCAACAACTCCCTCACGAAGAACTCAAAGTACAAGGACTGCAAGGGTGAGGTGATGATCGGCTCGGCGGACTTCACCTACTCGGGGCACAACCTGATCGCCAGAGGATGCTTTGATTATGCTCATCTGAATGATTCCCAACAGATAACGGCGTTCAACAAGAACAATATGTCTAACGCTTCGCCTTCCCCTCGCAACGCGGTGGGAGCGGATGCGATCGTCGGCAGCGTCGAGGTGGGCTATGATATTCTTTCACTCTTCAAGAAGGAGAGCAAGTGCTACGCTTTCGCCCACTACGAGTACTACGATTCGATGTTCAAGGTGGCCGACGGCGTGCTGGACTACAAATGGTGCGGGAAGCATCGCATCGCCGCCGGCATCAACTGGTACCCGATCAAGGACATCGTCGTGAAGGCGGAATATTCAAAGCGCTTTTATGTCGCTCCGTTCAACAACGAACCCTCAATTACCCTTGGAATCGCATTTAGTGGCTGGTTTTTGAGGTGATGATGCAAGTAATATAGGTGATAAATATTCAAAAAATACAACAACTATGAGACAAGGTTTTAAATTCGCGGCTGTGCTGATGGCTTCAGCTCTCGCCGTTGTGGCCTGCGACAAAAACTCCACAGACCCGACCTCCGCTAAGGAGGAAACGCTCCAGAAGGTCAACGAGACTTTCGTGGACAACACTGTGATCCCGACGTACAAGAACCTCGCTGACAAGTCGCTTGAGCTTCAGGCGGCGATCGAGAAACTTCAGACCGCCCCGACCGACGCCAATGTCAAGGCAGCCTGCGACCTCTGGAAATCCGCCCGCCAGTACTGGGAGTGGAGCGAGGCCTTCCTTTTCGGAGCCGCTTCCAAGTACAGCATCGACCCTCACATCGACACCTGGCCGCTTGACAAGGTCGCACTTGAGAACCTTCTTGACAGTGAGAAGATGATGTCTGACATCGAGAACACGGTCGCCAACCTCAACAACGGACTTGTAGGATTTCACGGAATCGAATATATCATATTCCGTGACGGCAAGGAACGTGCGGCTTCCGCCATTCCTGAGAAGGAGCTTCTTTATGCCGCCGCTGTCGCCAAGGATCTGTCCCTGAGCGCCGCGAGACTCGAGGCCGCCTGGGCTGGACTTGACAACGTCAGCTATGCCAAGAAGGCTTTGATCGAGGATGCCGAGATGGAGCCGGAGGATGATTTCGGTGAGCAGATGAAGCTTTGCGGTCAGGCCGGAAGCGTCTGGAAATCAGTCACTGCCGGAAGCGAGCAGATCATCGAGGGCTGCAAGGACATCGTGGACGAGGTCGGCACCCAGAAAATTGGCAAGCCATACACCGGAGAGGATGTGAACTACATCGAGTCTCCTCATTCCTGGAACTCCATCGAGGACTTCTACGACAACATTGTCAGCGTCCGCAGCGCTTATTTCGGAGCTCTCGGGGCGACAACCGCTCAGACATATTCAGTGAGCGCCTACCTTGCAAGCGTTGATCAGGCCGCCAATGAGGGTGTCATCTCCGCGATCGAGAAATGCCTTGAGAAGATCGGTGCGATGCCTAAGCCGTTCGTAAAGAACTACAAGGATGCCAAGGTCAAGGAGGCCATCGACGCCTGTAATGATCTTAACGATGCCCTTGAGGTCGCACGCCAGGCTTTGATCAATGACTAAGGTTCTTTGAGGTGGTTTTTCACTCTCGGAATTTCTGATGAATATCCAAGGATTGGCCGACAATGCCGGCTGATCCTTTAACCAATATAAAATTGAAAGATTATGAATAAATCACTGCTGATACTTTCAGCCACCATTTTTGCCTTCACCGCCTGCAACGGCAATGGCGGAACGGACGAACCTGAGACTCCGACCGAGCTGAGTGATGAATGGTATGCCGGCGGAAAACTCGGAACGGCTTTCAATTCAAGCGCTTCAGCCTACGAGCAGCCGACTCCGGTGATTGAGAACTCCGGAATGATCCAAGCCTTCAAGAACGGAGAGATGTTCTTTGAAAGGGATTTCAACGAGAACAAGGACGGGGCTTTCAGTGGCCTCGGCCCGTTGATGGTCCGTCGCGGATGCCTCTACTGCCACCCGAACTACAGTCACGGCAAGCGTCAGACCGAGTACAAGGCTGACAAGAACGGCAACGGCTACCTTTTGGTAATCACCGACGACACAGACACTTACCTCAGTTCGGTCACCGGAATGCCGCAGACTCTTGCGGTGGCTCCTTTCAAGGCTCCTATCGATGAAAGCAACATCAAGATAAACTGGCTTGAATATACCGATGAATGGGGCAACCAGTTCCCTGACGGAGAGCCTTACAGTTTTATCTATCCGGAGGTCATCGTCCCTGAGGATGCGTTCTATGTGCCGCTTGAGGTGACGAAGAACGGCGAGACCACCACGGTGCCATATTCAAACGTGCGTTTCAGGGTTGAGTCCACGATCGGCGTTTATGGAGTCGGGCTTCTGGACGCGATTGATGACGATGATCTCAAGGCGCAGTACGCCAAGGAGGAGGCGGCTGGTGCCAAACTGAATCCGGCCATATTCGCAAATGGCGAGTGGACAAGCCTTTACGGCAAGACTACCCATCCTAAGCGTTTCACTTACGCGTTGAGCCGTGGTCCGTTGCAGGACGCCGCCGGAGCGAACGCCATCTGGAACATCACAAACGTGACCCGAAGCGACAGGCGTTACCATTATATGACGGCGACCTACGCCAAGGTGGCTTCGCAGGATCCGGATGTCCAGAAGGATTTCTACAAATATTTCCCTGACCAGAACAAGACGGGGAATGTTCAGGAGGATATTTATAATTATTTGATGGCCAAGGATCTCAAGCCGGAGATGACGGATGAGGAATATGCCGACTTTATGATCTGGCACAGAGGGTTGGCTGTTCCTGCGGCCAGGGATCTGGACAATCCTGAGGTCATCAAAGGCAAGGAACTTTTCACTAAGATCGGTTGCGCCACGTGTCACCGTCCAAGCTGGGTTACCGGAGAGGACAATGTCACGGATCCGAACGGTTTCTTCAAGGACAACGATCCGAGGCTTCCTCGTTATCCTCACCAGACTATCTGGCCGTACACCGATATGGTCCAGCATCGTCTCTTTATGAAGAACGACATCCGTACCGGTTGGTGCAGGACGACTCCACTTTGGGGACGTGGCCTGAGCGAGCTGGTCGCCGGTGGTGTTGACAGGCTTCACGACTGCCGCGCCAGGACTGTTGTGGAGGCGATTATGTGGCACGGAAGCGCCCAGAGCGACGCCCGCAAGTCCGTTGAGAATTTCCGTGCCCTCTCCAAGTCCGAAAGGGATGCGGTAGTTAAGTTTATCGATTCGATATAATGACAAGACTTTTTGCGGGGCGGCCGGCGGCCCTGGTGCTGCACCTTTCGCTGGCTCTGATTCTGGCGGGAGCGCTTGTGACATCCTTTTCCGCGAGGAAGGGGATGCTTCACGTGCGTGAGGGGGAATCCGTGGAGACTTTCGAGACCAATGACGGAAAGATTCTCGAACTGCCTTTCAGTGTGGAACTTGAGGGCTTCGAGGTGCTTTACCATTCCGGAACGGACGCCGCATCGGATTACAGCTCACGGCTGCGTTTCACAAGGAACGGCTCGGTTCTCCGCGAGGGCGAGGTGAGGATGAACCGCATCCTGTCCTGTAAAGGTTATCGTTTCTATCAGACTGACTATGACAGCGATGAGGCCGGTGTGACATTCACCGTGAGCCACGATCCAGTCGGCATCGCTGTCATTTACACCGGCTATGCTCTGTTGCTTCTCGGACTTCTGGCGTTTTTCTTCACTGACAAGAGGTTCAAGAAGTTCTTCGGGAACGCGTTGAGATATTCATCGGTCATAGCGATTCTTCTGTGCTTGGAGGCAACCGCTTCTGCGACAGGGAATTCCGTAGGTGGGCTGCCTCAAACGGAAAATGCTTCCGTCAAAGGGAATCAGGTAAAACGTGGCTCAGCCTCTCCGAAAGTCCTGCCGAAAAACATCGCCGCCGAATTCGGAAGACTCTACGTTCTGTACCACGGACGAATATGCCCGCTCCAGACTCTTGCCTCGGATTTCAGCGCAAAGCTCTATGGAACATCCGGTGTGAAGGGACTGACTGACGAACAGGTACTTACAGGCTGGATGTTCTACGGCGCAAGTTGGAGGAATATTCCTATGCACAACCGGAAAAAGGCGGTTGACGCAATGGATAAGGAGGCGACTGTCAAGGCTTTATATTCAGGAGACCTGCTGAAAATCTACCCTTTGCGGGACAGCACCGGGCGGCTTGGATGGTACTCGCAGAGCGACCGGCTGCCGGAAGGAATCGCTGATGAGGAGTGGCTTTTCGTCCGCAAGTCGATGGACTATATCTTCGAGCTGGTGGTGAACCGTGAATATTCAAAATTAGAAGAGTCGATCGGGAAGCTGCGCCGCTTTCAGGAGAGCAAGATGGGGGAGAGCCTTCCGCCGGCGTACCGCATCAAGGCCGAGAGGGCGTACAACGCTCTGCCTCCGCTGTTTCCGATCGCAGGAACTTTCCTGATCATCGGTCTGGTGATGCTGGCGGCGGCGATGCGTAGGATGATCCGGGGAAATTTCTCCTCTACAAGGGTTGGTAAAAAATATGTTCCAGAAATATTCAAGATCGTTGGAGTAGCTGCGGCTTTCGTGTTTTTCCTCGTGTTGACCATCGTGCTTGGGCTCTTCTGGATCGCGAGCGGACATATTCCTTTCTCCAATGGTGCGGAGACGATGCTGACGATCGCTTGGACGGCAATGCTGGCTTCCGTGTTGAGTTTCAAGAGGTTTTCGATTATGCTCCCGTTCGGGATCATAGTCGCGTCGCTGGCCGCTCTGGTTTCCGCGATGGGCAACGCCAACCCGGCCGTCACCCAACTGATGCCTGTGCTGTCGTCCCCGCTGCTGAGCATCCACGTTTCTCTAATGATGCTTTCCTACACCGTTCTCGCCATCATTATGGTCAACGGAATTTGTGGGCTGGTTGCATCACTGCGCCATACTTCAGTCTCTGATTCAGCCTCCGCGAAGATGGCCCGGATGTCGGAAGCGTTGATGTACCCTGCCCTGTTCTTCTTAGGCTCAGGCATAATCGCAGGCTCCATCTGGGCCAACGTCTCCTGGGGCTGCTACTGGAACTGGGACCCGAAAGAAACCTGGGCCCTGATCACTTTCCTGATCGCCTCCCTCGGTGTTCACCGCACCCGTCTCCCGTTCCTGAGGAGTCACCGTGCCTACCACATCTACACCCTGATCCTCTCCGCCTCCGTTCTCTTCACCTATTTCGGCGTCAACTACCTTCTCGGCGGAATGCACAGCTACGCTTAACCCGCTTCCCGTCCCGTGCGCGGAGCCACCCTGTTGACGCACGAAGACCCCCTGTTTGCAAAGTCGTTGCGTGGAAATGCTGTCCTAACGCACCGACAGCTGAACGCTCGTTGGGTATCTCGGGAATATTCGTAAATTTGTACGCTGGAGTAAATGCTTAGGGATGATCCTGAACCAGATGCCTCCGGCGTGATTGTATGACAGTATTTCAGATAATATCATTGGCCTTGATGGCCGGATTCTATGGAGTCTATCTGGCTAAACAGCTCAGTCAGAGGAAGCAAGGGATCCGGACCAACCAGATGGGGCGCGGGAATAAGGAACTGCGGACTTTGACTGTGGAGCGGTTGCTGGCTGCCTTTTCCGTCCTGATTGTCGTCGTGGAGGTGTGGAGCGTCGTCCGGGGATATTCATTCCTCCCGCGGTGGTGCGGTTGGATCGGACTGGCTTTGACGGCTCTCGGAGTGGTGTTCTTCACTACCGCCGTGCTTCAGATGCGGGACAGTTGGAGGGCCGGAATATCCCCGGACGAGAAGACCGGACTGGTCACTTCCGGCATCTACAGAATCAGCCGCAACCCGGCTTTCGTCGGTTTTGACCTGACCTACATCGGGCTGCTTCTCTGCTTCGCAAACTGGCTTCACCTGCTCGTCGTGCTCTGCGCGGTGACGATTTTCCACCTCCAGATCCTTCAGGAGGAGCGGTTCCTGCTTTCAAGGAAAGACATTGACTACAAGGACTATTACAACCGTGTCCACAGGTATTTATGAATATGCCGTAGTGGGAAACGTCAGAGTTTTGAATAAATATTGAGATATTCAGGAAACATAATATTTAAGAGATAAAATGGAAATATTCAAGAGATATGTGATGCTGTGCGTCGGACTGCTGATTGTGGCGTTCGGGGTGGCTTTTTCTATTCTGGCGGATCTGGGGACCTCGCCGATCTCGTGTCCGCCTTATGTGGCGAGTATGCTGTGCCCGCTGACGGTGGGGGAGGCAACGATCGTGATGCACTGCATATTCATTCTGATTCAGATGGCGCTTTTGCGGAAGGACTATGAATGGGTGCAGTTGATGCAGTTGCCGGTCGCTTTCGTTTTTGGATACATGACGGATTTCGCTTGCTGGTGCATAGCGGACGTGCCTTGCCCGAACTACCTTATGCAGGTGGTGTGGTGCCTTGTGGGCATCGTTCTCGTGGGGGTCGGTGTGGCGTTCGAGGTCGTGGCCGGAGTGGTGACGCTGGCGGGCGAGGGACTTGTGCTGGCGATCTGCAAGGCGTTCAAGACACGGTTTGACGTTACCAAGGTCGTTGTGGATGTGTCGCTTGTGGCTCTGGCGTGCGTCGCCTCGCTTCTCTGGCTTGACGGAAGAATCCACGGTGTGCGTGAGGGAACCCTCGCCGCTGCCCTGCTCGTGGGAGTCATCGCACAGTGGTGCAACAAGCCGGTCGAGAAGCTGGCGGAAAAGATTGGTGTGAACAATGCCGGAAGTTGATGCGAAATTGATGCGAAGTTGATGAATATTAAGGCTTAAGCCTATGCGCCTCATCGAAGATTACATATCTTACATCAAGGACATCCGGAGATATTCGGCGAGAACTCAGGCGATATATTCAGATGCCCTGAAGGTCTTTGTGGAGGATTGCGGGGCGGCGACTGATGAGGAACTGCTGAAATCGCTCACGCCGCAGATCATCCGTTCGCACGAGGTGTATCTTCTTGAGAAAAGAGAGGATAGCCCGAGGACAGTCAGGCTGCATCTGTCGGTGCTGTCGGGGTTCTGCCGCTACCTGATGAAGGAGAAAAGGCTGACCGCCAATCCAGTGCGGACGGTGGCGAAGCCAAAGGTGGAGAAAAGGCTGCCGGTGTTCTATAGGGAAGAGTCGATGAATGAATATTTCGCCGCGACGGACTGTGATGCTTCCGAGGAGAATCTGGCGCTGATCACAGGGAACGACAAGGCCTCCGAGGCGGCATATTCAAGAAGGCTGGAACGGCTGATCGTGTCGATGCTTTACAGTACGGGGATGCGCCGGGCGGAGCTGATAGGGCTTAGGATCGGAGATGTGGATTTCGCCCGCGGGACGATGACCGTGAGGGGAAAAGGCGACAAAGTGAGAGAAATTCCGCTTGTTTCTTCGCTTTGTAAGGAAATTTCATTATATTTACAAGCAGTTGAAACGATGGTTGGTCGCGAAAGATCGGCAAGCGAGCCACTGGCGGTCACCGGCAAGGGCCTGAAACTCTATCCGGTTTTCATAGACAGGGCGATAAAAAGAGCGCTTGGGCGGGTCGGAAGCATCACCGGGAGAAAGTCTCCACACGTGTTGAGGCATTCCTTGGCCACGGAACTGCTGGACGAGGGGGCGGATCTCAATTCGATAAAGGAGCTTCTGGGACATTCCTCGCTCGCGGCGACGCAGGTCTATACGCACAACACCATCGAGAAACTGAAAAAAGTTTATGTTAACGCCCACCCAAGGGCAAAAAGCGGAGGTAAAAATGGAGATTAGAGTAAAATCCCTGAAGTTCGACGCGGATCAGAAACTGCTCGACTATGTAGAGAAGAAGGTCTCGAAACTTTCCAGATTCAGCGACCATCTTGACGATGTTGAAGTGACTTTATCTTTGCTCAAGGAGCCTGACAACAAGAATGTCAGGATCCAGTCCAGGGCCTACGGCCAGGATCTTGTCATCGAGAGGAACTCGACATCGTTCGAGGACGCGGTGAGCGCCGCCGTCGATCTGATGAAGGAGAAGATCGTAAGGACAAAAGAAAAGAAATTTGACGCATAGGATGAAAAAGAGATCGATCTTGAGTCTGATAGCCGTGGCAGGCATCGCCGCCGCGTGTGGTCAGCAAAGAGGTGTTGGAAGACAGGCCGCCGGAGATGGCGGGCCTGTCTTTCTTGATGAAACGAGAACTATCGAGGAGAGGGTGGAGGACGCTCTCTCAAGGATGACAACAGAGGAAAAAGTGGCTGTGCTGCACGCCCAGTCCAAGTTCAGCTCGGCCGGAGTGCCGAGGCTCGGCATCCCTGAGATCTGGACTTCCGACGGCCCTCACGGAATCCGTCCGGAGGTGCTTTGGGACAAATGGAGTCAGGCCGGGTGGACAAGTGATTCCTGCACGGCTTTCCCGGCGTTGACCGCGCTGGCGGCCACATGGGATCCTGAGATGTCGGCTCTTTACGGCAAAAGCATAGGTGAGGAGGCCCGTTACCGCAAGAAGGACGTGCTTCTGGGACCTGGCGTGAACATCTGCAGAACCCCGCTGAACGGGCGCAGTTTTGAATATATGGGTGAGGATCCTTACCTTTCAGGCCGCATGGTCGTGCCTTATGTCAAGGGTGTGCAGAGCAACGGCGTGGCTGCCTGCGTGAAGCATTTCGCGCTGAACAATCAGGAATATAACCGCTTCACCACCAATGTGACAGTTGATGACAGGACTCTCTATGAGATCTATCTTCCGGCCTTCAAGGCAGCCGTCACCGAGGGGAAGGCTTGGGCTATAATGGGTTCCTACAATCTTTACAAGAACCAGTGGTGCTGCCAGAACCAGTACACTTTGAACGACATCCTTAAAGGAGAGTGGGGTTTCGATGGAGTGGTGATCAGTGACTGGGGCGGAACCCATGACACGGAACAGGCTGTGAATAATGGTCTGGACATGGAGTTCGGCACGTTTACCAACGGACTTAGCTGGTCTCTCTCAAACGCTTACGCCAACTACTACCTTTCGGATCCTTTCCTCAAGGGAATCAATGAAGGGAAATATACCATGGATGTGCTTGACAACAAGGTCCGCAGGGTCTTGAGACTTATGTTCCGCACGGTGATGGACAGAAACCGTCCTTTCGGATCGTTCGTCAGCCCGGAACACATCGCGGCCGCCAGAAAGATCGGCTCGGAGTCCATCGTGCTTCTCAAGAACGATGGCGGCATTCTTCCGATAAAGAACGCGAGGAAGATTCTGGTTGTCGGCGAGAACGCTGTCAAGATGATGACGGTGGGCGGCGGAAGTTCCTCTCTGAAAGTCAAGAACGAGGTTTCCCCGCTGGAGGGAATCAGGGAAAGGTTCGCGGATGCGAAGGTGGTTTACGAGCGTGGTTATGTCGGTGATGCCAGCGGCCAGTTCGACGGGGTGACGACAGGTCAGGATCTTAGCGAGAGCCGTTCGGCGGAAAAGCTGATCTCCGACGCCGTGGCGGCTGCCAAGGATGCCGACTACGTGATATTCATTGGTGGCCTGAACAAGAGTGACCATCAGGACAGCGAGGGCAACGACAGGGAAAGCTATGATCTTCCATATTCACAGAACGCTGTGATTGAGGCTCTTGCCGCAGCCAATCCGAAACTTGTGGTTGTGAATATCTCCGGAAACGCTGTGGCGATGCCGTGGGCTGACAAGGTTCCGGGAATAGTTCAGGACTGGTATCTTGGGAGCGAGGCCGGACATTCTCTGGCGGACGTGCTTTCAGGCGATGTCAACCCTTCCGGAAAACTACCGTTCACGATCGGGGCCACGCTGGCGGATTATCCTGTTCAGTCTGAAATCCAGTACCCGGGAATCCCTCGCAAGGAGACCGTCAAGATGGGCATCCAGGACAAGATCATCTACGACGAGACCTACACGGAAGGAATATTCGTGGGCTACCGTTGGTTCGAGCATAGCGCCATCAAGCCGACCTTCCCGTTCGGCTACGGACTCAGCTACACCACGTTTGAATATGGCGAGCCTAAGACTTCTGGCTCAATCGAAAAGGGCTTGACCGTCACTGTTCCGGTGAAGAACACCGGCTCTGTGGCCGGTGCTGAGATCGTGCAGATTTATGTCAGCGCTCCGGAAAGCTCAGTCGAGCGTCCGGTAAAGGAACTCAAGGGCTTCGGAAAGATATTCCTTGAACCAGGCAAGTCTGGTGAGGTGAAAGTGACTTTGGACAAGGCGGCCATCAGCTATTTCGACGCTGAAAAGCATGATTGGACGGCTGAAAAAGGCAACTACAGGATTCTTGTCGGGGCTTCGTCCGAGGATATTCGTAAAACATTGGATTTTAAATACTAACCAGGCCTTGAATGGCGAAAGGAACAGTTGATGCCGGCACCCGTTGCCGTGAGATAATAGCCTCTGTGAGATCAGGGCAGTTCGCCCCCGTCTATCTGCTGATGGGGGACGAACCGTACTACACGGACATGGTCTGCGATGCTGTCATCGAGAACGCTCTTGACGAGGCTTCGCGGGATTTCAACGAGACGATCTGCTACGGGGCGGATGTCGATGCGGACACCGTTATCACAGCTGCCCGCAGGTTTCCGATGATGGCTGAGAGGCAATTGGTTGTGGTGAAGGACGCACAGGCAATGCGTGATCTGGAGAAGTTGGCTGTTTATTGCGAGAAACCTTTGGACTCCACGGTTCTGGTGCTTTTGATGCGCGGGGCTTCAGCTGACAAACGGAAGGCGTTGTACAAGCAGGCCTCCAAGAACGGGATTGTTGTCGAGTCCAATGCATTGAGGGACTACGAGATGCCTTCGTGGATCGCTCAGTATTATTCCGGAAGGGGACTGTCAATCGATCCCGAGGCCGCAGCTCTGCTGGCTGAGTCCGCCGGCACGAATCTGAGCCGCATCGCCGTCGAGACCGACAAGATGCTGAAGAATCTCCCGGAGGGAGCGAAGCAGATAACTGTCTCGGACATCGAACGGAATGTCGGCATCAGCCGTGAGTTCAGCGTGTTTGAGCTGACCAAGGAACTTTCGGCGAAAAACGGGGCGAAGGCTTTGCGCATTGCCGCCCGGATCGGTGAGGCTGCGAAGTTCGCCATGCCGATGGCCGTCAGCGCCCTCTACACCCATTTCGCCAGAATCCTGAAATACGCCGCGTTGAAGGAAAAGAACCGATACCCGGACAGAACCGCCGTCGCTGCCGCCCTGCAAGGCGTGAACCCTTACTTTTGGAAGGAATATGACATTGCGGTGGCCAACTACCCGGTCCGCAAGGCGATGGAGGTGATCTCCCTTCTTTGTGAATATGACTACAAAGGCAAAGGAGGAGATGCCGGGGAAGCCACTCCGGGCGAACTGCTCGTTGAATTGACAAGCAAGATTTTAAGTATATGAGTGAGAATATTATCGAGTGCAGGAATGTCTGCAAGAACTTCGGGGAGAAGGTCGCGCTTGACAACGTCAGTGTGAGCGTCCCTAAAGGCGGAATATTCGGTCTGCTGGGGCCTAACGGTGCCGGAAAGACCACGCTGATCCGCATCATTAACCGGATAACTATTCCTAATGGTGGAGAAGTTTTGTTCGACGGTCGTCCGATAACGCAGTCAGATGTCGAAAAGATAGGCTATTTGCCTGAAGAGCGGGGACTCTACCGCAAGATGGAGGTCGGCGACCAGGCAATGTATCTGGCCCAGTTGAAGGGCATGAGCGCAGCCGAGGCCCGCAAGGCCTTGAAAGAGTGGTTCGTGCGCTTCGGAATCCAGGACTGGTGGAAGAAGAAGGTCGAGGAACTGTCCAAAGGTATGGCCCAGAAGGTTCAGTTCATCACGACCGTTGTGCACAAGCCGTCACTGATGATCTTGGACGAGCCGTTCTCCGGTTTCGATCCGGTGAACGCCGAACTGATCCGCAAGGAAATACTTCGTTTGAAGGACGAGGGAGCCACGATCATCCTTTCTACCCACAACATGGAATCCGTGGAGGAACTGTGCGACAACATCGCCCTGATCAACAAATCTCATCTGGTGATCACCGGCGGGGTCAATGAGATCCGTCACAAGTACGGCAACAACAACATTGAGCTGGTCTACACCGGCGAGGACAGGGTCAAGGATGCCGAAGGAATATTCAAAGTCCTCTCTGACG
>OCLL01000125.1_pt1 | contig 18882 bp, 8 predicted proteins | sample 1538931 | NCBI WGS metagenome assembly OCLL01 (sample SAMN03418270, study PRJEB22391) | human gut metagenome | biome: human-gut; feature: organic feature; material: feces | host: Homo sapiens | place: Tanzania | collected 2013-01 | reverse complement strand
GCTGAAGCTCCTGCATGCCGAGTGTGGCACGACGCCCTTCTCCCTCCTCGCCCTGATGCGCATGTACGTAAAGTATCGCCACGTCATCTTCTACACGTACGAGAAAGACCCCATAGCCATCCTGCGTGCCTTGATGCACCCTTTCATGCAGGTGTATAACTACAGGTATCTCGTCCCTAAAAAATAATAAGTAAAAAATAATAAATACTAAATACTAAATAATAACTGATGCACGTCTACTTCTACCACACGCAGAACATCCAGTATTGTCTTGACAGAATGAAGGACGGCGAGTTTCCCTCGCACTTCCTCTATGGTGCATGCCACCTCAAGGACAACGGCATCGGCGTTGTCTGGCACCGTTCGCCGAAGAAGACACTCTCCCGTATAGCCACCGCCATTAGTACGGCGTGGCGTGTGCTCACCTGCCGTGAGAAGTATGACGCCGTGTATGCCACGCATTACAAGGGACTGGAACTCGTGGTGTTCCTTCGTGCCCTCCGTCTCTTCCGCAAGCCCATCATCGTATGGCATCACCAGCCCATTGTCACCTCTAAGAGCCGGTTGCGTGAGCTGGGAGGACGACTCTTCTATCGTGGTTTCGACCGCATGATTTTCTTTTCGCAGAAGCTCGTTGACGATTCTCTTAAGTCGCGCAAGGCAGACCCTCGCCGCATGGTAGTGGGACATTGGGGTGCCGACCTCGACTTCTACGACCGCATCTCGCGTTCGGTGGCTGAGGCTCGCCAAGCGTCTGCTCATGAGGGTGGGGCAGAGGCTCCCGTCTTTATTGCCACGGGTAAGGAGCAACGCGACCAGCCCACGCTCATCGAGGCGTTCCGCAACACTCCTCACCACCTTATATTATATATAGGCATCAACGCCGACCCCTCCATCCCCAATCCCAACCTTGACGCCGTGCGCCGCTGCCATCCCTCTGCCAACGTAAAGGTGGTGGAGATATGTGGCTTGCTGCCTTACGAGATAGCGTGCGAGGTGGCAAAGGCATCGTGCGTGGTGGTTTGCTGCAAGGAGACCCGTTACACCGCCGGCTTGACCACAGTGGTGGAGGCATTGGCATTGGGATTGCCCATCATCTGCAGCCGCAACCCCCAAATCCCGGTGGACTTCTCCCGCGACGGCTGCGGCATCTCCGTTCCCTACGGCGACGTGGAAGGCTGGCAGCGTGCCGTCGACTACATCGCCACGCATCCAGAGGAGGCGCGTCGCATGGGAGAGAAAGGCAGACAGATAGCCGAGCAGACGTTTAATGATAAGCGCTGCGCTGAAGAAATTGCCAATATCATTAAGAGTGCTCTTTAGTACTCATTTAATCCTTACCTTTGTCAGATGTTTCTTTATCAATACTGAATCTTCTGAGATATGCAAGCATGGTATGTCTATACCCCGCTTTTATATAAATGTATAAGTCTACTAAATCAAGGTACCTAATAATATAATGAACAAGATAATGAATAATAGAATGAAGCGTTGGTTAGGAGCTTCTGTTCTCTGCCTTGTCATTGGCAGCGGACAGAACGTCGTGGCACAGCAGGTGATTTTTCCGCAGGAAGTGCAAGCCGACAAAGCACAGCTGGTAAGCCGCTCTAAGGAGTGGACACTGAAGAACGCATTGCTGACAGCCAAGTTTGTCAAAGTTAAAGGCAAGCTGATCTTTAATGGCTGCGAAGAGATGAACCTTAAACCAGGCACCGAACTGTTTAAAGTGGTATTGGGTGACGGTAGCACCTTCACATCCTCAGAGATGGAGTTGGTAAGCGTCGGCACCGAGAACCTTGTTGGCGACGAACATGCCGTGAAGGGGTCGGACCGCTTTAACGGTAAAGCGCTCAAAGCAGTGTTTAAGAAGGGAAATCTCAATATTGTCTGGCATGCTGTGCTGCGTGACGGAAGCCACTATCTGCGCACCACCCTTGACGTGTCTGCCGATAAAGATATTGCCATGCAGTCCATAACACCTATGATCTACAATGTGGACGGGTATAAGGCACAGAGCGTGCCGGAGGTAGTCGGTAATACACGCGGCGCGCTTATTGCCAGCAATAAGATATTTGCAGGTCTTGAAACTCCTATGGGCGTAAACTCCGTTGAGGTGGAAGACACTATGTCTGCTACAGCCGAGGTGCCTATTCAGGGTTATTGGCGTCGTAATACTACGCTTAAGAAGGGTCAGCCGTGGGAGGTCAGCTCCGTTGTCGGATTGGTGGCTCCCGGTCAGGCACGTCGTTCGTTCTTAGCTTATAGCGAACGCGAACGTGCTGTGCCTTGGCGTGCATTCCCACTATACAATTCGTGGTACGAGCTGAACATCGACCGCAACAATGCCGTAGGAAATAACGGTGTATATGATGCTTCTGACCTCAAGAACACAAAGGGCGACTACTCGGAGAACATGACATCCACACAGTGCGCAGACGTGGTGAAGCACTGGAAGGAAAAGTTCTATGATGTGTATGGCAAAGCCCCATACGCTTTCGTCTTTGACGACGGTTGGGACGCTTATGGCACTTGGACTTTCAATCCGAACTTCCCCAATGGCTTCGCTGATGAAGACAATTTGGCTAAGAGCATGGGCGTGGGCATCGGCGCATGGCTTGGTCCGGTAGGCGGTTACGGTGGCAGCGGCACTTATCGTCGCAAATACTGGGAGAACCGTGGAGGCATGCAGTTGAGCAATGAGGCATATTACAACTACTTCATTGACTGCTGCAACAACATGATTAACAATTACGATTTCCGCTTCTTCAAGTTTGACGGCATCAGCGCACAAGGTACAGCCTTCGGACCTGATGAGGGCGACACCGGCATTGAGAATGCTGAAGGAATCATCAGCATAGAACGTGCCGTGCGCAATACACGTCCCGACATCTTCTTTAACACTACTGTGGGTACATGGGCTTCGCCCTTCTGGTTCCATTATAGCGATGCTATATGGCGACAGGATGCCGACTGCTCGTATATCGGCAATACGGGAACGGACCGTGAACAGTGGATAACCTATCGTGACCACATGGTTTATAAGATCTTCACGCAAGGTTCGCCGCTCTGTCCTATCAACACTTTGATGACGCACGGACTCATCCTTAGCGAATACGGCAAACCATACACTCCGAGCGACTATAGCTATGACGGTGTGTTGCGCGAGATGCGTTGTGCCTTTGGCTGTGGATCGGGTATGGTGGAGCTATACACCGACTATAAGTTGATGGACCAGATTGAGGACAACGAGGGCAAGGCTGGCGCTCTGTGGAAAGACTTGGCAGAATGTATGGATTGGCAGCAGCGTAATGCCGACGTGCTGCCAGATATTCACTGGGTTGGTGGCAATCCATGGGACGGTACTCAGGTGAATGTCTACGGTTGGGCTGCTTGGACCGGCAAGAAGGCAACCGTCACCCTTCGCAATCCCGACGTGAAGGAACGTCAGTTCACCACTACGCTCCGTGAAATGCTCGACATCCCTGCATACATTCAGACCACCGTCACGCTCCGCAGTTCGTTTGCAGACCAGAAGGTGGCGGTAGAAGGAGGACTGAAGGGTATAGAGGTGAATAAGCCCATCAATATCGATGACCAGCTTACCCTAAGCTTCCCCGCCTCCACTGTCTTTGTGTTTGAGGGCACAGACAATGGCAACTTCAACTTTGCTGCCGTGCATTAAGATATATATAGGCGGCTACGGCAAGCAGCCTCCTAAGTTTGTGTTGCTGCTTATTGTTATACAAACAACAAAGGATATAATCACCCACGGACGCGAGCAGATTGAGTATGAGCTGATGGTACTAAGTTACGTATTACAGCTGCGGGTTCCGCTGGGCGGGACCTGGTGTTTTGTTATAGTAGGCTGCGTGGCTACGGCGAGACGCCATAGCCTCCTCAGTTTGTATCTGCCTTGGTGTAGACGAAGCCGAGAACAATTCCTAATTCCTAACTCCTAACTCCTAATTCAAAATTCGGCACGCAGTGCCGCTAATGTTAATAATGTTAATAAAGTTAAATATATTACGTGCGTTTGTTTTTGTTACGTGCTTTTTGATTAATTTTGCAAAAGAAAACGATATAATAATAAAAACCTAAGAAGCTGACCAGTACTTTTCTGAACTTTTTTAAGAACTACTAAAGTAAAAATTAGTGGTATAGACTGAATGTGTATTGAGAAGCCTCTATATAATTTTCGCAACATAGAATTATCTTGTATGAGATCTGTGTCGAGCATCTAACCGTGCAAGACTAACTCAACAAACTGAATATCTATAACTTAAAACAAATCGAAGAATGGCGAATTTTACTCGTAAAACCCTTACGCTCGCAGCAGGACTGATGCTCAGCGTAATGTCTTCAAACGCGCAGCAGCTGCGCGAGGGTTACATCGATGCCGGTAAGGACACCGGTAGTGAAAAGTTCCAGTTTGCACTTCAGAACTGGCAGAACAACCATCGTTTGTCTAAGGATGACAATTTCTACATCTCACGTGTTAAGCCCCATGTTCGTTTCCGTAACGCCGCCACACAGGTACGCGACCTTACTGCTGAGAATGATAAGAAGCTTATCGCTTGGATTCCTGTAAGCGATCCTGCTTTCAACGCACTTCCTAACGGCGTTTTCGACTCAGAGGTGTTCTCAATGTGGTCGTACGTAACACACTACGGTGACTGGACAGCTTCATTGGGACGCATCCCTGCAGCTTTCCTTGACGCAGCACACAAGAACGGTGTGGGCGTATCGGGTGTAGCTTCTATTCCAAACGCAAGCCTTAGTGGTGACTGGCTGAAGATGATCACAGCTATGGGATCTGCTGACGCGGAACTCGCTGCCAAGTTCTTCCGCTACTATGGTATCAACGGTATGGGCTACAACTCAGAGTTCTATGATCAGACAGGTGTTGTTGAGGATCTCCGCGACTTCCACGCTGACCTCGTAAAGGCTGCCGAGAAGAACGACCCGCTCTTCGAGAACTTCTGGTATGACGGCACCAACGACGGTGGTGGCATCTCATTCGACCAGGGTCTTGGTACGCACAATGAGGAGACATTCGGTGACGGTGAGAACCGCCGTACATCACTCTTCTTCAACTATAACTGGAACCGTACATATCTTATGGATAAGTCGGTGACAAAGGCTGAGGAAATGGGCCGTGATCCGCTCGACCTCTACTGCGGTGTAAACATGCAGGGCGGTGAGCCGCGAGGCACTTGCTGGTCATACCTTCCTTCACGTCGTCTCTCTATCGGTCTCTGGGGTGCTCACTCCAACAACATGTTCTGGGAGAGCCGTGGTGAGAAGGGCTCAAACCCCGACGTTAAGCAGAACACATACCTCCAGCGTATCGAGCGCTACTTCACCGGCGGTACCCGCAACCCGGCTAACTGTCCGTCTATCGTAGACCGTCACGCTTGCAACGCTGACAACTTCGCTTGGCACGGTATGTCAACATTCATGACAGCACGCTCAGCCCTCAGCTGGAACCTCTCTGAGGAGCCGTTCATCACATACTTCAACCTCGGTAACGGTAAGTTCTTCAACCTCGAGGGTAAGCGCCAGAACAGCAACTCATGGTATAACGTAGGTATGCAGGACTACCTCCCGACATGGCGCTGGTGGTTCGCAAGCAAGCTGCTCGGCAACAAGGCTACTGACGTTCCTGAGAACGGACTTGACGCTAACTTCACATGGGACGACGCTTACTTCGGAGGCTCTACCATCCGTCTTACCGGTTCTACAGCTGACGAGTATCTCCACCTCTTCAAGACAGAGTATGCTCTCAAGGCTGGTGACGTCATCACATTCAAGTATAAGCTCGCAGGTGGTACTTCAGACATCGACCTCTTGCTCTCTGCAAAGGGCAGCGAGACATCTGCAACAGCATACAACGTCCTCGAGACTTCTCAGAAGGCAGACGACGAGGAGTGGATTGAGAAGAAGTTTGTCGTTGGCACTGACTTCGACAGCAAGGACCTCGCTCTCGTAGCTCTCCACTTCAAGAACGCCAAGAACCTGAGCCTCCTCCTCGGTGAGTTCTCTATCGTTCGTGGCACATCAGCTGCTCCTGCTGCTCCTGTCATCACAAGCAGCGATATGCTCTACAACAGCTACACCGGTATGGACGCCAAGCTCATCTGGAACATGGAGAACAACAAGGCTGTTGACGAGCCTTGCTACAACATCGACGTAAAGACCTCTTACTTCAAGCTCTATGCTCAGGAAGAGGGTCAGGAGCCGGTTCTCTGCGGAACAACAACCTCTTGGGCTGGTATGTATTTCTCTATCCCCGTAACAAAGAACACTGCTAAGGTTCGCCTCGGTGTTTCTGCTGTTTCTCTCGACCAGAAGTCAGAGTCGCAGATCTCTTGGACAGAGTATAACACTCCGACTTCATACACACTCAGCGACGACATTGAGATTGACAAGACCACTATCAAGCCGGGTGAGAAGTTCACTATGGGCTATGTGGATTCTGAGCACAAGGAAGGTGCATGGGAACTCATCGACGAGGAAGGCAACTCAGTATACTCTGGCAACGGCAAGACAGTTACTGTTGAGAACGGTATTGAGAAGATCGGTTCTTACACACTGAAGCTTACCGGCACTGTAGCAGGTCTCGATAAGGTACGCGAGTATCCGGGATATGTTCAGATTACAGACAATAGCGTGGGTGCTCTGCCTGAGATCTACACTCTCACAGCTAACGACAGCAATGAGCCTATCTCTATCAAGGTCGGCGATCAGGTGACAATGAAGTACACCGCTCGCGAGGCTAACGGTGCAAGTTCACAGGGTGTTGACCTCCAGGAGTATCGTTACGGTGCTAAGTGTGCAGATCTCGGTCTCACAGGCGCTAAGTCGTTCTCTGTAGCATTCTGGTTGAAGATCAACGAGCTTGCTGGTGGTGAGACACAGCTCTTCTCTGTAGCTAACAAACTTGACGCATGGCCTAAGACTGACTGGGGTTGGATTTGGGTGAACGTAAATGAGGATGGCTCAGTAGGCTCATTCACATGGCGTGGTGCAGACAAGACCAGCAACAACGAGATTCGCTATAAGTATGCTAACAGCAAGCTTCCTGTAGGTACATGGGCACACGTTGCTCTTACATTCGACTATAATGCAGAGGGTGCTCTCCGTGGCGAACTCTATATTAATGGTAAGAAGCAGGAGATAACAGGCTGGAACCGTCAGAGCAATGGCGATACATACTTCAACACAGACCCGGGCTACCAGGCTAATCCTTACAACATCACAGACGGACAGGTAATCGCTGTAGGTGGTGATGCACACGGACGTAACGGTATCAAGGGTGCTGTTGACAACCTCCAGGTTTGGGATCACGCTCTTACAGCCGATGAGGTACAGACCACTATGGGAACCATCGACTCTAACAATGTTCCTGCAGGCATCATCGCATTCTGGGACAACGAGAAGACTGCCAACGACGACTTCACATTCGCTTCTGTAGGTCAGAAGAAGGGTGTTCAGGCTGGTCTCCACGCTTACACTCCGACAGGTGATGAGGGTCAGGGCGAGTTCGTATGGGTTGCTCCTAAGTACACCTCAGGCTGTCCGTTCATCACTGGTACAGCTTACCAGGTGGAGACAGTTCCGACATGGAGCGCTCCTAAGGCTGACATCATCTCTCAGTCAGGTAACGACACAGAGGGTGAGGCAGTTCTTTCTTACGAGAAGGAAGGCGTTCGCAACGTAACTCTGACACTTGCCAACTCACTCGGTAAGGACCAGCGCGTATTCTCTGCCATCACAATCGGCAGCGGCACTGGCATCGACCAGCTCGGCAACGGAGAGCTGAAGGCTTACACAGTAGGCGAGGACGTTATCGTAGAGTTTGCTGAGGCAGGCAACTACGACGTTCAGATTGTTAACGTGGCTGGACAGGCTCAGGCTCGCAAGGCTGCTGCAATCGCAGCTGGCGGCAACATGCAGGTTCGCCTCGCTAATGCAGGTGCTTACATCCTCACCGTCAAGAAGGACGGCAAGGTGGTTCGCACTATGAAGCTTATCAGAAAGTAATAATAGGCATCACTATTGACAATTTGTCATATAAATGCAGAATGAGGTACGCCAGCCGGCTCTCTGTAGCCGGCATGGCTTACCGCATTCTGCTTTCCATCAACTACTCAGAAATCATCTAACTATTTTTTTATCTAAAACCTCTATCTGTATTATTTATGACGAATAAGAGAAATTTGCTCCTTGCGTCAGCAATGCTCTGTGTAGCCATGGGTTATGCCCAGCGTACACCGACTCATCCGCTCGATATCAAGGACACCAACTTCAGCGACATTCTCGCTAACTTGGAGACTTGGGAACCGGGCAATCAGCCCATTGGTGTAAGCCGTATCGACGACGAGTTCTATATCTCTCGTGTACGTCCTTTGAAGCGCATCACCGACAACGTTTATCAGGCCAACAACGTGGCAGACCCGAAGCGTAAGTTCTGTCTCTGGACTCCGCTGGACGATCCTACCTCTTCTTGGAAGGCTCTTCCCCGCTACTGCTTCGAGGGTGACAACTTCTCAATGTGGTCTTACCTCGACATCCACGGCAACTGGACAGCTCCTTGGTTCCGCGTGACTGCAGGTCTGTCTGACGTTGCTCACAAGAACGGTGTAAAGGTGGGTTGTGTGCTCTCAATTCCTTGGGCAGCTTCCGTTTATCTTGACGGTGGCAACATCTATTCAAAGATTTTCACTAAGCTGACAGAGCGTGACGATAATGACAACTTCAAGAACGTTGACCGTTTCGTTCGTCTGCTCAAGTACTACGGCATTGACGGCATTGGCGTAAACTCAGAGTTCGGTTCTGACTACGACACAATGTCTGAATTCCAGGAATTCATCGCTGAATGTCACAAGAAGGCTGAGGAAATAGGCTGGGCATTCCAGCTTCACTGGTATGACGGTACCAACGACAACGGTGCTATCACCTTCGACCAGGGTCTTGGCAGTCACAACAAGGGTATGTTCGGTGCTGCCGGTCATGTGGTTACTGACATGATGTTCTCTAACTACAACACCGGCAAGGGTACGCTTCAGAACTCTGCCGCTTATGCTGAGTCGATGGGTCGCGACCCGTACGACTACTATAAGGGCTTCGACATCCAGGGCCGCGACCTTTCAAACTTCTACAACGCCGACTGGCGTAACCTCGAGGGCGTAAAGGCATCCATCGGTTTCTGGGGCGCTCACTCACAGGGCCTTATCCATCAGAGTGCTACCGACTACGGTACATCTGACGTAGCCATCCAGAAGGCATACCTCGAGAAGCAGGAACTTATCTTCTCAGGTGCTAACCGCAACCCGGCTAACGTACCCGCAGTAAACGGTACTACAACACTTGCAAACGCAAGCCTGAAGAACAACTTCCATGGTGTGGCTCGCTTCAATACAGCCAAGTCTACCATCCAGGCAGTACCGTTCGTATCACGCTTCAACCTCGGTAACGGTCTGAAGTTCCGCAGCGAGGGTAAGGTGACATTCGACCACAAGTGGCATAACCTCAACACACAGGACATCCTTCCTACATGGCGTTGGTGGGTGGTAAATGCAGCTGAGCAGGCTCCCACATCAGGTCTCGTTAACGCAGAGCTTACATGGGACGACGCTTACTGGGGTGGCTCTTGCCTCCGTCTGAGCGGCGCTACAGATCTTTCACGTGTAAAGCTTTATCGTACATCTCTCACAGTAGAGCCTACATACAACATTTCTGTAACATACAAGATGAATAACGAACTTGACACACACGCCAAGCTCTTCGTTGCTCTCAAGGACAATGTTACATCATATAAGGAAATAGACATCCCTGCAGCTGAGAAGTTCGGCGAGTGGACAACATTCACCACAACTCTCGACAAGCTCGGCATCAAGTTAGGCGACAACATCGCCCTCATTGGTATCACAACCGAGAATACAGCAGCTGACTACTCGATGCTCGTTGGTGAGCTTGCAGTCCGCAACCCGCAGCAGCCGTTCGCTCCGGTAGCTCCTGAGGTTAAGGAGGTGGAGGTTCTTCGTGGTAAGGGCAGCACCGTTGACTTCAAGATGCGTTATGCAGCCAAGGAGGAGACCGGTGGTGAGAAGACTTACAACGACGAGGTTGACACATGGTACTACGAGATCTGGATGCAGCAGAAGGATCAGGAAGCTCAGTATCTCACAGCCACAACATCATGGGCTGCCTACGTAATCGACGCTCCTATCAAGAGTGGTTTCGAAGGTCGCGAGTGCCGCTTCGGTGTACGTGCCGTATCGCCGGACGGAATCAAGAAGAGCGACATCTCTTGGAGCGACTACAAGGAGATAGCATACGACACTCCGTCAAGCGAGGTGGTTCTCGACCGTCAGGTTGTTAAGCCGGGTGAGACATTCACCGTAGGTCTGGAGGACGCAATGGCAGATCCCGCACAGTCTTGGAAGGTTACAAACGCTGAGACTGGCAAGGTGGTTAAGACTGCTGAGAACGTTAAGTCGTTCGAGCTTGCTATCGACGAACTTGGCGTATACGACGTTACTATCGTTGACTCTAAGGGTGTAGAGCAGGTACTCCGTGGTAAGATTCACGTATCTCCCGAGGAGACTGGTGCTGTTCCCGTTGTCAACACTGTAAGCATTGACAAGACCAAGGCTGAGACCTCAGAGGCTCTCAACATCTCTTACACATCTCGCGACGGCGAGGGTAAGGTGTCACGCGGTGTTCAGGTGAAGGACCCCAACATGCTTATGATTCCTGGCGAAATCCAGCAGGGCATGTCTTATTCATACGCTCTTTGGGTGAAGGTGGACAACTATGCACACGACAAGCAGGGTACAAACCTCATCAACAAGAACACTGTTGCCGACAAGTGGCCCCACAATAACTGGGGTGACCTCTGGGTACAGGTTCGTCCGGCTATCCCCGCTGGTCAGAACGAGTGCCGTCAGGATCACGCAGCCAACGAGGTTTCGTTCAACACAATGGGTTGGGAAGGTCATGATAGCCCAAGAGAGTCGATGATGACCACTGGCTACAGCCTCAATCCTGGCGTATGGAACCACATCTGCGTTACTCAGGGTGCTGACTGCCAGCAGAAGATCTACTTCAACGGCAAGTGCGTAGCTGGTCCTAACAACTTCGCAAACTCAACACGCCGTGAGGACAATCCTGACAGCCGTATCGACAGATGGACTACTGCAAACATCTTCATCGGTGGCGGTGGCGTTTACAAGGCAGGCCTTAACGCTACAATCGATGAGGTTCAGGTTTGGAACAAGCCTCTTACTGACGACGAGGTGAAGGCAGCCATGAAGGGATTCGCTGACGGCTCAGTGCCTGAGGGTCTCCAGGGCTACTACACCTTCGAGGATTACAATAAGGCAGACTCTACATTCGCTAACCACGGTCACGCAGGTGCTGAGTATGTTGCCAAAATGGTGTTCATGGACGGCAGTGGCGGTGAGAACACAGCCAGCGCTGCTTACAAGAAGGTGGCTTCTGACAACAACCTCACCGGTTATCCTGGCATCCCGGGTACACTCGAGGTTAAGACAGACCGCAAGTGGCTCCTCGCCGGTGCACGTATCTCTTCTGAGACAGACAAGGCTGCTGTCATCACTTACGCTCGTGAGGGATCTTACGAGGCGGGCGTACAGCTCACCAACTTCTGGGGCGAGTCATCTAAGATGGCTGACGACGCAATCGAGATTACTGAGCCTACAGCTATCAACGGTGTAGACCGCGACGCTCAGTTCTCAGTTTATCCGAATCCGTTCGTAGAGAGCGTTAACTTCCGCTTCGCAGAGGGTGGTGCTTACACCATCAACATCGTAAGCGCAAGCGGCGCACTCCTCCAGACCAACTCATTCAACGCTGGCGCCGGTGAGGCTGTCAACGTGGCAGTGACTGGTGGTAAGGGTCTCTACGTCGTTCAGGTATTGAAGGACGGCAAGCTCTACAAGGCTGTAAACGTGGTTAAGAAGTAAGCCGCAGACTCAGGCTCTTCTTTAATGTATGACCACTAAGAAAGAATAAATAATCAACAACGAAAAGGCGAGTCGGTAGTTCAGTAAAATCTTATTTTTTATTTGAGCCGCCGACTCGCATTATAGAAAACAGCTATAACTTTTCCATTTTAAATCAAATCAAAACAATGAACAACAATTCCAACGAAAAAGGACAGATGTTCTTGAAGGCTGCTTTCGCCGCCCTGCTCGCAGCAGGTGTGCCGGCTCAGTATGCTTCTGCTGCAGGAACAACCGCTCCCAACGCTTTGATTCAGGCAAATGAGAATCTGGTGCAGGGTTGCGTTACTGACGCTACTGGCGAACCCCTCATTGGCGTTAGCGTAGTTGTAAAGGGTGCCACGGGTCTCGGTGTAGTTACCGATATCGACGGTAACTACAAGATTAACGTAAAGGACAAGAACGCAACACTCGTATTCTCTTACATCGGCTATACTGCACAGGAGGTTAAGATCGCTGGCCGTACTAACGTAGACGTTAAGATGGCTGACGAGAGCTCAGTGCTTAAGGAGGTCGTTGTTACCGCCATGGGTATTAAGCGTAAGGAAACCTCTCTTACATATTCAACACAGCAGGTTAAGGCTTCTGACCTCAACCGCGTACAGGACCCCAACGTTGCCAACTCTCTCGAGGGTAAGGTGTCAGGTGTGACCATCACTCCGTCTGCCGGTGGTGCCGGTGGTGCTTCTAAGATCCTCCTCCGTGGTAACAAGTCAATCATGGGTAAGAGTACTCCGCTTATCGTCGTTGACGGTGTGCCTATGAGCAACAACACACGTGGTGAGGTAGGTAGCGGCTCAATGCTCGCAGTAGGTGCTTCTGAGGGTGGCGACGCTCTCTCAATGATCAACCCTGACGACATCGAGTCAATCAACGTCCTCAAGGGTGCCAACGCTGCTGCCCTCTACGGTTCAGAGGCTGCCAACGGTGTGCTCATGATCACCACAAAGAAGGGACGTGAGGGCAAGATGGCAATCACTGTTTCTTCTAACGTAACTTTCGACAACCCGCTCCTCACTCCGGACATCCAGAACGTATACGGTGCTTCTGTTACTCCGGTTAGAGATGCTGAAGGCAACATTACCAGCGGTAAGGTAGGTATCTACAGCTGGGGTCCCAAGGTTTCTGAGATGAGCCAGTATAAGATGACAGGTGCTGACGGTCAGTCATACCTCGGTCTGCCCGTTACTATGAACTCGGAGAAGTTCTCTGGTCAGATGAATAATGTTCATCTCCGCGACTATGCTAAGAACGACCTCGACGACTTCTATCGCACTGGTGTAACGACCAACAACTCTATCGCACTTTCAGGTGGTACTGACAAGATGAGCAGCTACTTCTCTTACGGTAACTCTCACTCTGACGGTATGCTTCCTAAGAACTCATACAACCGTCACACTCTGTCTTTCCGTCAGGACTTCAAGTTCTTCGACCGTTTGAGCGTTAACGTATCAATGAACTACATCCAGACCAAGACAAAGAACCGTCCTGGTGGTGGTGTTGCAATGAACCCGATTTACCACATGTATACGGCTGCCCGCAACATCGATATGGACTATTATCGTAACAACTACGCCAACGCTGAAGGCACATGGCGCAGCGAGCCGACTGGCTACTACAAGAAGAACGCCGACAATACATATTCTTGGACAACTGACCGTGTAGACCTTACAGGTCCGCAGCAGAACTGGGCATACCAGGAGAATGGTCAGAACAACCCGTACTGGCTGCTCAAGCAGAACAACGGCGTGAACAAGGAAGACCGCTTCTTCGGTAACGTAACCGGTACGCTCGATATCTACGACGGCCTCTCATTCCAGGCTCGTATCGGTATGGACTTCTCAAAGTATGAGACAGACGCACGCCGTTACGCTACAACATGGCTTCCTTCAGGTATGGAGGACTACGGACGTTACTGGTGGGGTTACAGCAAGACCACTGAGATCTACACCGACTACATGCTTAACTATAACAAGACATTCGGCGACTGGGATGTTTCTGCAACTCTCGGTTGGGTAGGTCACACCACTAAGGGCGAGGGACACTCTTACGACTCTGGCAACGCTACATACTACTATGCAAACCGCCAGCAGCTCAGCACACTCGTCAACTACTTCTCAACATCAGCAGGTGGTCCTGGCGCTCTCTCACAGAGCAAGTCTTCAGACTGGAACAAGGGTGCTGTCTTCACAGCTCAGGTAGGATGGAAGGACAAGATCTACGTCGACGGTTCTTACCGTGAGGACTGGTATCGCTCATTCCGTCAGTTTAAGGATCGTGGTACGCCCGAGCACTACGGCTACTTCGGATTCGGTGCCAACGCCATTGTCAGCTCATTGGTTAAGCTCCCCGAGTGGTTCAACTACTTGAAGTATCGTGCTTCTTACTCAGAGGTAGGTAACTCTATTCCTAACCAGGTGTACGGTTCGCAGAACATCAACCTCGAGACTGGCGCTTACACACCGTCACAGTGGGCTACCTTCAAGAACCCGCGTCCTGAGAAGACCGCTTCATTCGAGACCGGTATCGAGTCATTGTTCCTCAACAACCGACTCAGCCTCGACCTTACATACTATAACGCTACGATGTCTAACCTCTACCTCGTTGGTACCAACGCTTCAGGTAAGTCAATCCCGATGAACACCTGTAAGATCCGCAACCAGGGTGTTGAGGCTACTGTAGGCTACGACTTCAAGTTCGGCGCACAGGGCCTCCGTTGGAAGACATCTTACAATGTTTCTTACAACAGCAACAAGATTCTCCGCACCGCTTATGATGAGAAGACCGGCAAGGAGAACATCATCGCAAGCTATGTAGGCGGTGTTCAGGTGCTCTATAAGGAAGGTGGTAAGTTCGGCGATATGTACGTAACCGACCTTAAGCGTTACAAGGCTACTGATGCTGCCGTTAAGAACGGCACTGCTAAGGAAGGCTGGTATGTACTCAACTCTCAGGGTGGTGTACAGATGGACTCAGAGAACACCTATGGCAAGTATGTCGGCAATATGAATGCTGACTGGCAGATGGGTTGGACCAACAGCTTCTCATATAAGGACTTCACACTGTCGTTCCTTATCAACGGACGTATCGGCGGTAAGGTGCTCTCTATGACTGAGTCGTTCCTCGACGGTTATGGTCTGTCACAGCGCTCTGCAGACGCTCGTCTCAACGCTGAGGCTAACAAGATTTATGCTGACGCAGTTTATGGCGAGAATGTTCTCGGTGTCAAGCTTGACGACGGCAGCGGTCGTATAGTTCCTGTTTCGGCTTACTATCAGTCAGTTGGTGGTGTGGCACCTCAGGATATCGAGCGTTACCTCTACAGCGGAACCAACTTCCGTCTGCGTGAGCTCTCTCTCGGCTATACCTTCCGTGACCTCTTCGGAGCGAACAAGAACCTGAGCCTGTCGTTCATCGCGCGTAACCTCTTCTTCCTCTATAAGGATGCTCCCGTTGATCCGGACGTGTCGCTCTCAACAGGAACTGGTCTTAGCGCATTCGAGGTATTCAACATGCCTTCTTCACGCTCATTCGGTTTCTCTCTGAACGTCAACTTCTAATAAACAACATCATCTATAATAAGAATAGAAAAAATCGAATATGAAAACATCTAAGATATTTCTGATGTCTGCCATGGTCCTCTCGGCTTTCGGTCTGCAGTCATGTCTTGACTACGACACTCCGTCTGACGAGTTCCAGAAGGAAACGACGATTGTCACACCTCCTACCATCTCTACTGGTAAGGCAGACAGCATCAATTATAATGTAGAAATCACCGAGAAAATGTATCAGAACGCTTACAAGCGTCTCCGTTCACAGCTCGGAACAGCCCTCACCGGTATCTACAGCATCCGTGGCGGTAAGGAAGGTGGCAAGCCTAAGGCTCATGCATACCAGTTCCAGTTCTGCCTTGGTCCAGACAACTACGTTCAGTACAGCTGCGTACCTCACTCGGACTTCCCTTACTCTAACGCTGAGTTGAAGTCAACATATCACCTCTCTAAGGGATTCAATGGCGGTCCTGGCGGTGGCTTCTCTTCTTGCAAGACCTGTATCGCTCCCATCCTCAACAACGGTGACCTTGACTCTATCCCTGAGCTGAAGGCAGCTTATCTCTTGCTCTATAACTATGCTGCAATAGAGAATGCTGATATGTTCGGTCCGATGCCTTACAACGATTTCAAGAAGAACCGTGACGAGTCGCCGTTTACATACGACGATGTCCGTACCATCTACTACAGCGCAAAGGCTAACATCGACTCTTGTGTAGCTGCTTTCAAGCACTTCCAGAAGCGTCCTGAGTGGTATAAGACCAAGGTTGTGAAGAACATCTTCATCAACCGTCTGCCGTTGCTTAAGAATGCTGATCTTTATGAGGCAGAGGGTTTGCAGCCTTGGATTGAGTTTGCCAACTCACTGAAGCTTCGTATGGCTATCCACCTCGCAAAGGTGGAGCCTCAGACAGCTAAGGAATGGGCTGAGGCTGCCGTTCGTGACGGTGTTATCTCTCAGACATCACATGAGTTTGCTCTCTATGCTTCTGTTCTTGGTTTCGACCATCCTATTGTTCAGATTTCAGAGTGGGGTGACTCACGTCTTGGCGCTTCTTTCTGCAGCATGCTCGAGAGCCTTGACCACCCGTACGTTAAGTACCTCTTCAAGAAGAACACTGAGGCTATTGAGAAGACCGGTAACAAGGGTTCTGCTCCTAAGACCACACCTGCTGAGTCTGTAATCGTAGGTATGCGTGACGGTACTGTTCCTGGCATCGGTCAGAGTGCTGGTACCAACTCGTACATCTCATTCTCTAAGCTCGACAACCAGTACATGAACTCACACTTCCCGCCGTGCTACTTCATGAAGCTTTCTGAGGTTTGCTTCCTCCGTGCTGAGGGCGCTCTCCGTGGCTGGAACATGGGTGGTTCTGCACAGCAGTTCTATGAGGAGGGCATCCGCTATGCTTTCCTTGAGGACCGCGACATGGATGACATCAAGTACAAGGATATGCTTGAGGACTACATGAACGTAACAAAGGCTAAGGACTATACTTACGTTGACCCGACTGGTGAGACTCCAGATATGCCGAGCGTTACTAAGATTCCGGTTAAGTGGGACAACTCTCTTGACAACGAGAAGAAGCTTGAGATGATCATCACTCAGAAGTACATCGCTTCTTATCCTTACAGCTATGAGTCTTGGGTTGACCTTCGTCGTACAGGTTATCCTCGCCTCTTCCCCGTCCTCAACCCTGAGGATGGTGACGGTTCGCTCACAATGGGTGATAACGCTGACTACTGCTCAGGTCTGAACATCATCCGCCGTCTGCCTTGGTTCACTGACGATCCTCAGACCAAGGAGGACCTCAACGCAACAGGTCTGCCCGCACTCGGTGGTCCTGACCAGCAGGCTACACGCCTCTGGTGGGATGTTGACGCTCCTAACTTCTAAACATCGCCCGACACGCCGCAAGGCGTAAGGCAATAAACAATAAGAAAGCCGTGGCGCTCCGCAAGGAGACAGCCACGGCTTTCTTCGTTCTTAGACATGAAGACATGAATTTTGACATGAAGACATGTAGACATGAATTTTGACATGCAGACATGTAGACATGTTTTTTAGACATGAAGACATGTAGACATGATTTTTTAGACATGTCTTCCTGTCTTCCTGTCAAAAATCATATCCAACGAATCATGTCTTCATGTCAAAAACCTGTCTTCCTGTCAAAAACCAGAAAACGAAGAAAGCGGATGTGGCGTTCTTTTGGGGAACGTCGCATCCGCTTTCGTGTTTCTTTTTATGCTATTAAGCTTTGTCAGCTTGCTTATGCCTCAGCGTCCTGTGTGTGGAACGGAGTGGCAGTGCGAGGCTGCTGCTGCTCGGGGAGCTGGATCTTACCGAAGTTCTGCTCATACTTCTGGATGTTGTCGTTGAGGGCCATGAGGAGACGCTTAGCGTGCTCGGGAGCCATTACGACGCGGCTGCGTACCTGCGGCTGCTGCAGTCCGGGGAGCATGCAAGTGAAGTCGAGGATAAAGTCGCTTGAAGAGTGAGTGATGAGTGCGAGGTTAGCGTAAACGCCTACACCGATTTCCGGCTTCAGTTCGATCTGAAGACCCTGGGGCTGCTGGTTCTTGTTTTCTTCCATTTTGTTATTTTGTTTAAAGTTAATATTGTGTGTTTTCAGTATTTCTATATGCAAAGATAATATTTTATATGGAGTCTCACAAATTAAATTTATTAAAAAATTATTGAGAGCCTAAAAAGCTTACGAACCAAAAAAAATGTGTAAGTTTGCATATACAATTAAAAAGTATGCCCAACTATTAATAAATGACGTTATGGCACGATTCTATTCGCTGAAGAAAAAGGACGAGGAAGACGCCCGCATCGCCGATCCGTTCGGTGTATTGCGCTCCGTTCCCAAGACGTCCTCAGGTAAGCAAACTAAAGAACAACATATTATGACAAAAGTGTACGTATTTCTTGCTGATGGCTTCGAAGATGTCGAGGCATTGGCTCCCGTTGATGTCCTTCGCCGTGGTGGTGTTGGAGTGGTTACTGTCAGCATCAACGGATCTGAGATGGTAAAGTCTGCCCACAATGTATATGTAAAGGCTGATGTCCGCTTTGAGGAAGCCGACTTCTCTGATGCCGACCTCCTTATGATTCCCGGTGGTATGCCTGGTGCCAAGAACCTTGACGAGCACGAAGGTGTGCGCAATGCTCTTCTCGCACATGCCAAGCAAGGCAAACTCCTCGCTGCCATCTGCGCCGGACCTATGGTGCTCGGTCATCTCGGACTGCTTGACGGTCTGCGTGCCACCTGTTATCTCGGCTTTGAAGGCGAGCT
>OCLL01000119.1_pt1 | contig 19280 bp, 18 predicted proteins | sample 1538931 | NCBI WGS metagenome assembly OCLL01 (sample SAMN03418270, study PRJEB22391) | human gut metagenome | biome: human-gut; feature: organic feature; material: feces | host: Homo sapiens | place: Tanzania | collected 2013-01 | reverse complement strand
TTAACTTTTTATTAAATTCATCTTTATTCATAGACACGCCGCCAAAACTCCGCTATATCCCGGGAGAAATAAGGATACTTAAAGTTCTGCATAAGGTCTATGCCAAATAACCGGGCACAGCCGATCGCTATATCCGAGTATCCGGAAAAATCACCGTAAATCTGTATCGTAAAGAAGAAAGCCCCCAGAAACAAGGTACTCCCATCCAACGTCTGGTAATTCTCAAACACACCGTTCACGAACAAAGCGCAGTTATCGGCAACCACCACTTTCTTGAAAAATCCCCAAAGCATCTGGCGTATACCATCCAACGCCAGATCACAATCGAAATTACGAGGCCGGAGAAACTGAGGCAACAAATGGGTAGCCCGTTCTATCGGGCCCGCCACTAATTGGGGGAAGAAACTGATATAAGCGAAGAATGCCACGATATCATGAGTTGCCTTGATTTTACCTTGGTAAACATCAATCGTATAGCTCAAAGCCTGAAACGTATAAAAGCTGATCCCGACAGGGAGCAAGATATTCAACGTCACGTAATCGGCATCCCAGCCCAATAGGTGAAGGACATTTACCAAATTCTCGGTAAAAAAATCAAAGTACTTAAACACACCCAAGATCGAAAGGTTCAGTAAAATATTACCGGCACTTATCCACTTTTGGACCGACCGGTTGCCAGCGCATTTCTCCAAATAGACTCCACTCAAGTAACTGCATAACGACGTAAACAGGATCAGCAGCAAAAAGCGCGAGTCCCACCATCCGTAGAACAGGTAACTAACAGCTACCACAAATAGATTTTGCCACCGCAAAGACTTGAAAACAAACCAGTAACCAAAGAAAACCAATGGCAGGAATATAAGGAACTCTATGGAATTAAATAACATAAATATTTAATTTTCAGACTCAAGAATATGTATCATCAAGGCGCAAAGATAAGGAATATCAAGCATTGACCAATAAATATTTCGTATATTCGTAGAACAAATATCGCATGCCCGTAATGGCACCTATGCTGCCGCCAATCATTGCAACAGAAAGCAAAGTCCTTTCGGAAATACGTCTTTGCGATTTTCTCGCCCTTCGTTTGTCCGCTCCGTAAAGCAGAAATGCCAGAATATTGACTGCAACCAAATAACCGGCAATGTAATCCATCATCGGCAAAGTCTTTTATTCAAGTACTCTTATTTGGAATTATCTTTCTTTTCCGCCTCCTCGATGAACCAATCCGCATATTCCGGCAAATCGTTCAAAGGATAAAAGCCTTCTTCTTTCGGATTGCTGCCGAGAGGACAGATTTCAAAGTACTCCAAGTACATTGCAGCATCATATTCTCCCAACATCTCTTCCAGAAGAGAGTAAACAGCCACAAGCAAATCCTCATCGTCTTCCCTGCCGCCCTCCAAGGCAATACGCAAACCCAATTTTCCTTTCTCGTCTTCGCTTTCCAAAGGAAGAAACCAAAGATTTTTGCTGCTCAACCGGTATTTGCCGAAAGTAATGCTCACATTTTTTCCTTTTGCAGGCTTGAAGGCGATGATTTCCCAAAAATCCAATATGGGAGCTTCCTCACAAAGTTCTTCCACATAGCCGAAAAACTCCACATCCCCCTCTGCCGTGAAAGTCAAAGTACGTCCCTTCTCCGTCAAATCGCCCAAAATAAACTCCAAACCCTCGCAATATTTCTTCAAATCACCGTCCAATCGTTTCAAAAGTTTATCCGCTTCCATTTTTTCCAAGGAATCAATATCCATCAACAAATCCTTGTATTCCGTAAACGCCTTCCAAAATTCTTCTGCACTCATCAGTCTTTCTATTTTAGTTGAATAATATTTCTTTCTTTGCTTTTATACTATGTGAGCCTCGATTTCCAATTTTACTCCGTACTTGTCATATACGCTTTCGATAATCTTATTTGCAAAAGCCACAATCTCTTTTCCCGTAGCTCCGCCGTAATTCACCAATACCAAAGCCTGTTTGGAGTGCATGCCCACATTGCCGACCTTTTTGCCTTTGAAACCGCAGTGTTCTATCAGATAAGCCGCCGAAAGTTTCACTCCCTTATCCTCTTTGAACGAAACCAAATTTTCATCTTCGGCTTTCAAACTCTTGAATACCTCTTCGCTTACGGTGGGGTTCTTGAAGAACGAACCTGCATTGCCAAGCACCGTTACGTCCGGCAATTTGGAATTTCTCAAATTCGTAATCATATCGCACATTGCCAAAGGCGTCAAATCCTTCACTTCTTTTCCTTCCAACATTCTTGCAACCGCAGCATAGCCTGTCTGAGGCACGAAATGCTTCCGCAGACGGAAAACAACGGAATAAATCAACTCGTTTCCGGTTCCCTTCTTCCAGCGGGAATAACGGTAATCGAATTCGCAGTCCCTTGCATTCACACTACGCATTTCCCCTGTCGCCATGTTGAAACACTCGACCCGTTCTATGTAATCCGCAACCTGCACACCGTAAGCCCCTATGTTCTGCACCGGAGCCGCACCTACGGTTCCGTAAATGGCAGCCAGATTTTCCAAACCGCAATACATCTTCTCGCAACACCACCTCACGAACTCCCTCCACACTTCACCCGCTGCAACTCTCAGCACGACAAAATCCTCATTCTCTTCCAATACTTCGATACCCCTGTTGCAAACCCTCAAAACGCAACCATCGAACACCTCTTCGGTAAACACCGTATTGCTTCCGCCGCCCAAAATTCTCAAACCGCCTCTTCGAGCATACAATTCCTGCACCATATCGAAATCCTCCGCACCCTTGAACTCCGCATACTCTCTTGCAACGCAGTCTATCGAAAACGTATTGAACTCCTTCAAACTCTTATTTGCTTCCGCCATCATATTAAACACTTGAAATACCGTGGCAAAGATACGAATTATTTCCCTACCTCCGCAAAAGCACGAAACAAGTCCGCGGAAACCCACTCTGCTTTGGCGAAGCGGCGTTTCGTTTCCGGCTTTGCAGAGTTTGATTTCCTGATTCTTGTGAACGGCTTTTTCAAACCGGTTTTGTAATGCTTGGTTTCGCATCGCAACTCATTGTTTCGGTATTGGAAGTTTTGCTGAAAGTGCAACATCGGAATATATCGTGAATTGCCGAAAAGCGAGAAAGACAGAGCGGAAAGCAAGTGCGGAATATATGGAGTGCTTGTTTTGTTTGGGTGCAATGAAATAATTTAGTAATTTTGCCGCTTCAAACAGAAATACCGACAATATGAAAGGTATAAGAATAAACCTCTCGTCCGGTTCTCCCTCTCCATTGAAGAAAGGGTTTTGGACAAGGACGCTCGTCATGGCTCTTGCCATCTTCATAGCATCGTTGCTTTTTAAGTTCGTCGATGTGAGTTCCATTTTCTCGGCTGTTGCGGCTGCTTTGGTGATAAGCCTGTTGAATGCTTTCTTGAAGCCACTGCTTATGTTGATTTCGGCACCGCTCATATTGATGAGCCTCGGGCTTTTTCAGTTGGTTATAAATGCCGTGATAGTTCTTCTTGCTTCGCATTTGGTCAAGGGATTTCATGTGGACGGACTTCTCGATGCCGTGCTGTTCAGCATAGTAGTTACTCTCATAGGCTTCCTTTTGGATTTGCCTCAAAGAGTGAAGAGGATAAAAGACACGTTGACTTTCGGCGAAAAGGAGGAAGAAGACGGAAAAGAGGTGTTCACCGATTATGAAGAGGTGGAGGACAAAGACGCAACCGGCGATACGGACGAAGAAAACAAGAATAAGGATTAAACAAAAAAGCTATTATGCAGGTTTGTCATAAGATAGATGAATTGCTCTCTTGTGTGGATACATTCAAGAGAGAAGGAAAGACAATAGGTTTGTTGCCCACGATGGGAGCTTTGCATGAGGGACATCTCTCTCTTGCGAAAAGGGCAAAGGAAGAGAACGATGTTCTGATATGCAGCGTTTTCGTCAATCCTATACAGTTTAACAACAAAGAGGATTTGGAAAAGTATCCGAGAGATTTGGAAGCCGATGTGGCATTGCTTGACGGTATAGGTTGCGATGTGGTGTTTGCACCTTCCGCGGAGGAGGTCTATGCCGAGGAACCGACGGAGAAATACAGCTTCGGAGCCTTGGAACAGGTGTTGGAGGGACCGCAAAGACCGGGACACTTCAACGGCGTTGCCACGATAGTGCATAAACTCTTCAAATGGGCGAGACCCGACCGTGCATACTTCGGAGAAAAGGACTACCAGCAGATTGCAATCGTCAAAGACCTCGTAAGACAATTCTCCATTCCCGTTCAAATAGTGGAATGCCCCATATACAGGGACGCAGACGGTCTTGCAACGAGTTCGAGAAACCGCAGGCTTTCCGCCAAAGCAAGAAAGATTGCACCGAAGATACATGAAATCCTCCTTAAATCGGCAACTTTGGCAAAGGATATGTCGTATTCCCAAATCAAGAGCTATGTGGAGGGCGAGTTTGCGATGAGAAAGGATTTTGAATTGGAGTATTTCGAGATAGTAGATGCCAAAACCCTTCAACCGATCAGGCGTCCGAGCGAGAACGGAGCCGTAGGCTGCGTGGCAGTCTGGTTGGACGGAGTGCGATTGATAGATATACAAAAATATTGATATGAAAGCGTTTTTCGCATTTGCTTCTCTGCTTTTCGTTGCGGCGGTTGCCGTTTCGCAAAGCAGTGTGGAGGAGTATCGTTTCTTCACGGTACCGCAAGCCGACGACTATGAAGGAAAAGTAGTCAGCACGTTCATCGCCCATAAAAGCAACGAACACCGCAGCAAAGCGGTGCTTTACCTGCATGGTTACAACGATTATTTCTTCCAATACCAAATGGGAGACAGCGTCATAGCCCATGGCATGGACTTTTACGCCGTGGAATTGAGAAAATACGGCAGAAGCAAATTGGAAAATCAAACATGGTTCGAGGTGAAAGACCTTTCGGAGTACTACGCCGACATAGACAGTGCGATAGCACGCATAAAGGCGGAAGGCACAAAGGACATTTACTTCCTTGCACACTCGACCGGAGGTTTGATAGCCTCATTGTATTTGAACGACAGACAGGAAGAAAGAAGCATAAAGGCAGCCGTCTTCAATTCTCCTTTCTTGGATTTCAACCTTTCGGGCATTGTACGCAACGGATTGATACCCACCTTGGCTTTTTTCCGCCCCGTGGCAGGTAAGGTGAAGATATCGCAAGGCAAAAGCCGTGTCTATGCCAACAGTCTTTTGAAAGACCATGAGGGAGAGTGGGAATTCGATACGCTGATGAAGTTTCCCGTTTCCCCATCTGTCAGCATAAACTGGTTGAGTGCCATAAAGAGGGGACACCGCAAGGTTAAGAAAGGACTGAACATAGCCTGCCCGGTTTTGGTATTGAGTTCCGATGCCTCGAACGGCGATGCGGCAACAACGGATCGGGTTTTGAATTACAAGCATATCATGAAACGTGCCGACAAATTGGGCAACAGCATCTGCAAACGCACCATTCATCACGGAAAACACGACCTTGCATTGAGCATAAAGCCCGCAAGGGACGAATTTTACAGGCAGATGTTCGACTTCATCGCCGCTCACTGAGCTTTGATAAGCCTTTGCCTTTGTTCTTTCAGCCTTCGATGTGTATTACTTTCTTGGTTGCGAAAAACTCGTCCTCGAAGTAATCGCTTATATTGAAGACTCTGTATTTCTTTTTCACCTTCGAGAGTTCCTCAGTCAAGTCTCCGCCTTTCAGATAGAGGATACCGTTCGGCAGGTCGTGATATTGAATTTTTGAAATCCTGCCTTGTGTCCACGGAATGAAGTCTTCGAAAGTCGTAACGGCACGGCTGACTATGAAATCGAACTTTCCCTGCACCGTTTCGGCTCTTGTCTGTTCGCTTCTCACGTTTTCCAAACCCAAAGCTTCCGTAATGGCTTGCACAACCTTTATTTTCTTGCCGATGGAATCGACAAGAAAGAACTTCGTTTCGGGAAACATTATCGCCAAAGGAAGTCCCGGAAACCCGCCTCCCGTACCTATGTCGAGAATTTCGCAATTCGGTTTGAACATGCACACCTTCGCTATTGCCAAGGAGTGAAGTATATGATGTACGAAAAGGTTCTCCGTATCCTTTCGGGAGATAAGATTTATTTTCTCGTTCCATTGCAGGAACTCTTCGCAGAAACGTTCGTACAAATTCAGTTGCTCTTTTTCCAGAAAAGGAAAGTATTTTTTCAGTTCTTCTCTCATGTCTTATTTCTCTATGGTTGTTTCAGGGTACATGCTCTTCCAAAGACCGGCATCGTCCATCAGATACTTCTCGAACCAAGCAAAGATGGTCTTATTCCAAGCAAGGCGTTTCTTATAGTCCGTTATGCCGTGATTTTCTCCCTTTACGCTGATGAACTGAACCTCTTTACCCAAAATCTTCAAGGCATTGTACATCTGAATGCTTTCTCCTATCGGTACATTTGTGTCGGAGGTTCCGTGCAAGAGCAGGAGCGGCGTGTCGATTTTGTCTGCCGAGAAAAGAGGGGAGTGTTCCGTGTAGAGCTTTGCCGCATTCCACGGGTAGGAGTTCGCACTTGCCGCAGCCGAATAGCTGTATCCCCAATAGCCTTCGCCCCAATAAGAAGTTATGTTCGATATTCCGGCATGAGAGATTGCCGCCGCAAAAATATCGCTTCGGCTTATAAGGTATTGGGTCATGAATCCGCCGTAGCTTGCTCCCATGCAACCGATTTTATCCTTGTTTATGAACGAATGTTCCTTGCAGAAGGCTTTCACGCTTGCTATTATGTCGTCAGCCGTGCCTTCTCCCCAAGAGTTGACGTGCCTTGCGGCAAATTCCTGTCCGTATCCGATTGTGCCGGAGGGGTTGAGAACATAGACGACAAAGCCTCTCGCCGTATAAAGGTAAGGACTGTAACGAGAATTGAACGTTCTGTCGCTCGGTAATGTGCCTCCGTAATAATAAACTATCAAAGGATATTTCTTTTGCGGGTCGAAATCGCTCGGCAAATAGTATCTGCCCTCGACCGTTCCGCTTTTCGTCTTGTTGTTCCATACTTCCATTCTGCCTAATGCCCAACTCTCGTATTCTTTCTTTTGAGGGAAATAAATCTCACGGCTCTTTCCCGAAGCATACTCGAACAAACGGTCGGGCTTATCGTAGTTCTGTCCGATGAAAAGGCTGAGAGAACCGTCCTCTGTGCAAGAATATGAACTCACGACGTCGCAAGGCAAAGGCAGTTTCTCCACTTTGTTGTTATTCTTCGGGTAAAAGGCATAAATGTTTACGGAATCCTTGTCCGTACAAGTCAATATCACCCTGTCTTTCTTTATCTCGAAGTCGTTTATCGAGGGATTGAAATCAGACAACACCGCTTCCGCCTTGCGACTTTGCCTGTTCCATGAAAGTATCGTCTTTTGGAACAAATTAGGTGTCTGATTTTTCTTCACCCTTGCCGCAACGGAGTTGAACGCCTCGCAGGAAGCAAGTAGCAAAAGGGTGTTCTCGTCGGCGTACTTAGCATTCTCCACGAAAGCATCAGTGAACAAAGTATCAAGAGTCATGGTTTTGAGATTCAACTCGTAGAAGCTGCGATACAAGAAAGGTCTTTTGGTATAATCCTCTTCGCCAAGCGATATAAGCAAGCGCTCGTCATTCCAAATATCACACAAAGCCACCCCGCGATGAGAAAATGTCAACCTTTGCAAACTCTTATTTCCCAAACGGTAAAGCCATAAATCGCTTCTATCACGCCAATTTGCATTTGCCCTGTCTTCCGGAGAAAGTAAGCGATTCAAATCCTCTTTCTTTTTTGCGAACTTCTCACTTACCGAAACGATGAAAGCCTGTTCGTTATCCAAGAATTTGATTTCGCCATACGGCACATTTTCCGCCACGACGCTGCTTTCCATAGTCTGCGGATCGAGAACCACCAGACTGTTGCAGCTGTTTATCTCCTCCGTGTGGTAAAGCAAATCGCTCTCAGGCAACCAAGCCGTATGGAAATGCTTGTCGCTTTCCATCAAGAGCCTGTCTCCATCTGTGCTTCTCAGCTGCCAAGCCCATCGGTTCCTGCCTTGTTTGTCCGTATCGTAGAATTTCAAAAGGTAGTACTTCGCATTGGGAGACAATTCCACCGAATAAAGATGTCTGCCGCCCAACATCGCCTCCAAGGACAAGGCTTGCTTCGCTTCCATTGGCTTCGCCTCCGCATGCTCAGCCTCATACAGGAGTTTCAATTCGCTGTCCTTGCCGCATGAAAGAGCAATACATATATCATAAACACCGCTCTCGTACTCTCCCTCGAAGGTGAGAGTATCCTTTCCGTCGTTTTTCTTATCCTTTTTCCCGATGGCGAAATCCGCCTTCAAGGCACAAGAGGCAATAATCGAGAACTTGATGTTTTCCTGCTTGGATACAAAGAGTTTGAAACCTGCTGCGATAATCTTCCTGCCCTCACCCGCTTCGTTAAGACGAAAGAAACCTGCTTCATCGGCACGAATGCTGCGAATGCAGTCCTTGTTGTTTCCGGCAAAAGCGAAATCGCTCAAAGCGTCGAAGCCCTTGCCGTTATTATCCGTTGAATCCAACATTATCGGAAGCACAGCCGTATATTCGCCGAAGACGTTCAACTCTTCCACAACCCTTTGTCCGAAAACGCTCAGCATGCTTACGCATGACAAAAGCAACAAACATAATTTTTTCATATCCGTTGAAATTTACCGATTTGCAAAGGTATGGATTTTTTCGCAAAGCCGACGAAGCCGATACGGCAGGTGGATTGTAGGCAGTATGAATGCTTCCGGCGAAATGCCGAAAAGAATTTTTTATTACGCCGCTTCGTAAAATTCTTACGCCGTTTCGGTATTCGGCTGTTCGAGAAAGACTTGGAAAAGAAGCCCTACTGCACGTCTGTTTGTTCGAGACGGCGGAGAAGTTCCTCGGTTCTGTCCTCCACCTCGTGCAGTCTTTGTTTGCAAAAGGCTATGAGTTCTTCCGCACGCTCGATTTTCAGTTCCAACTCGTCTATCTTGGTCTCGCTGTTCTCCAAACAGGCTGTGATTTGCTTCAATTCTTCGTATGCTTCTTCGTAATTCTTCGGTGTTGTGCTTTCCATCTGCTTTCTTTCTTGTTATTGTATTACGGAAACGAGTTCTCCGTCGTGAAATCTTGTCTTTATCTTCTCGCCGCTCTTCAAATCGGGCTTGTCGGTCAGCAGTTTGTCGTTGTGATACGTCAGAGTGTAGCCCTTTTGCAGCAGAAGGGCAGGGTGGAGCAGGCCGATGTACTTCTCGTTCATGCGGATTTTCTCTTTTTCGGCTTCAAGCCTGTTGCGGGTTCTCATCGTCAGCAGGTTTTCAGCCTCTTTGATGTTTTGTTCCGCCTGTTTGTAGAACGATATTATGTAGTCTGCCAAGTCTGTCGGCGTTATTCCGTTGTGCCATGCCGTTTGCTCGGCAACGGTAAGATTGGTCGCATGCCCTATTCCTGTCAATACGGGCAACGGACAAAGGCTTATCGCCCGGCAAAGACGGTAATCGTTGTAGCAACTCAAGCCTGCGTCGCCTCCTCCGCCTCTTATGATGAGTACTGCGTCGAAGAAGTCGCTCACAATGTTGATTTTGTCGAATATATCGAGCATATTGCTGACGGCTCCTTCGCCTTGCAGAAGCGAAGTGAAGAGATGGTGGGAGATTTTGTATTTCGGAGCGTAAGCATTCAGAACATTGAGAAAATCATGGTAGCCCTTGCTGCTTGTAACCGATATGACGGCAAGGCTCTTCGGCAGCGAGGACAGAGTGCGACGTTTGTTCAACTCGAACAAACCCTCTTTTTGCAAACGCTCCACGCATAAACGTTTCTCCTTTTCCAATTCCCCGAGAGTGTAATTTGTATCTATGTCCGTTATTCTCAGGCTCAAACCATAGAATTCGTCGAACATTATGCAGACACGGCACAGGACGTTTATGCCGTCGCATAAATCTCCGAGAGAGCAGGCAATGAATTTCTCGCGTATTCGTTTCAAGTCGGCGTTCCAGATAACCGACCGCATTTGAGTGCTTATTCTGTCATCGTTCTTCTCTATCAAATCGGGAAAAGCATGACCGCTGTAAGGGTAATAGTTCAATTTGAGCATTTCTGCCCTGACCCAGAAGAATGAAGAGTAGCGATCGTTCAGCGTTCGCTTGATACTCGATGCCACTTCCGAGAGAGAGAACACCCTTTCGCCGAGGAATTCGTTGAATATCGACATATCGTTTTCGTCTTTTGCCGCTTAAAGAAAAGAAGGAGGCAGATTACTGCTCCGCCTCCCTCATACATAAAATGAAAATTTAAACAAAGAATTCGGCATTTGCCGATCGATTTATTCTGAAATCTGCTTCAAAACCCTTGCAGTGAACTCTTTCTCTATTGCTTCTGCCTTATCCACAATCGCCTGACCTTTTGCAATGATGTCTTTGACGAAAGCTTTGTCGTTAAGGCTGGAACAATTTATTTGCATGTTCATGAAAGCTCCTATGCAGGCAGCTCTTGCACATAGAATGCCGACTGCGGCGTCTGTAACGGAATTAGGATTTCCGGTTTCTACCATTGCCTTGCATACATCGAAGACTTCAAACGATTTGCAAAGCGTTCTGTACGGTACTTCTATGGCATATTTCGTTGCGGCTTGGATTGCTTCCGTTCTCTTGGCTTTGTCCTCGTCTGTTTTCTTAGGCAAGCCGAGTGCTTCCATAATCAGGTTGAACGAATGAGTGTCTTCATCGACCAAGAAGAGCAATTCGTCCTTTATTGCCTGACCTTTTTCAGCCACTTTGGAGAACTCTTCCCATCTTTCGTCCCAACCTGCCTTATGAGACGACAGATTGGCAACCATTGTTCCCAATGCTGCTCCCAATGCTCCCATGTAAGCAGATATGCTTCCGCCACCCGGAGCAGGGCTTTCCGAAGCCGTCTCGTTGGCAAAGCCTGTGCAGGTCATATCGACAAGTTTCTTTGCAGTCTTGTCCTCTATCATGTACTCGATAACCTTCTCTTGCGGATTGAAAGGTTTCAAATCGTCCAATCCCATGGACTTTACGGCTATCTTTATCAACTCGGCCTCATCTACACCCAAGGAACGTTGTTGTTTTGCAAGGTAATATTTTCCTGCATCTATGAGTGTTTTCTTCGGAACGAGACCTACGATTTCCACACCGGTAACTCTCACGCCTCTTGCGGCAGCCTTGGCACATACTTCATCGAAGCAGATATGCAAAGGTGAAACATTGGCGTCCGTGATGTTCATCGAAACCTGTGCGATGCCGTATTCTTCGATGAACCAACCTATTGCCTTTGTTCCTTTCAAAGTTCCGGGAATCATTATCGTCTTTCCGTTTTCGTCCTTCATCGGTTTGCCGTTAGGCTTTCCGCCTTCTCTTTGCGGACGACCCTTTTCACGAACGTCGAACGCAATGGCATTGGCTCTTCTTGTCGAAGTGGTGTTGAGGTTGTAGTTTACCGCCAAAAGGAAATCCCTTGCACCCACAGCCGTTGCACCGCTCTTTGCCACCTTTTCGCACCATGCGTTCGGTCCGAAGTCCGGTTTCCAATCCTCTGTAACGATTCTGGCACTCAAACCCTCGTATTCGCCCTGACGACAAGAAGCAAGGTTCTTTCTTTTCGGCTCGAAAGCTGCCGATTCGTAACAATAAACAGGAATTTCAAGCTCTTTGCCTATTCTTTCGCCCAAAGTTCTGGCATATTTCACCACTTCCTCCATGGTGATGTCGGCAACCGGAATAAGCGGACAAACGTCCGTTGCACCGAAACGCGGGTGGTCGCCGTGGTGATTTCTCATATCGATAAGCTCTTGGGCTTTTTTCACCAAGCGAAAAGCCGCTTCGCAAACGTTTGCAGGCTCTCCCACGAAGGTGATTACCGTTCTGTTCGTCGAAGCACCCGGATCCACATCGAGGAGCTTCACTCCGTCAACTTTCTCAACCTCGGCAACAACCTGATTGATGATATTCATATCTCTACCCTCGGAAATATTGGGTACACATTCGATTAGCTGTTTCATCTTCAAAATCGATTTTGTTAGTCAATAATATTTTGCAAAGGTCGTAAAAAAAGCCCGAACCGCAAAATCGAACTGCAAATATAAGATGCCGTTCCGACAAAATGAAACGGCGGAAGGATTTTTTTGAGATGGCGTTTTATTTTCGTGGAATGCCGAAAAACGTCGGAAAGAACTGTTTGGAAGTGCTTTGCCAAGTCTTCCGAGAGTTTGGAAGGAGTTGGCTTATCGGCTCTTGGGGCAAGTGTACGGAGCAGAAAGGTTTTGTGTCAGTGCGATGTTGTCGGAGGGGTGTATGAAGAGATGCAATGACGGATAAGGTAGGGAAAGCAAAAGAATGGAAATGAGCGATGGGGTGGGAAATCAGAAAATCGTTTTGAAAAGATGAATGAGGACGAGTATGTTTGTGGCGTTGAAGAGTATTGCCCAAAGGAGGGGCGGGATACGGGTGGTTTTACCGAGTATGGCACAGTCGCCGCTTTTGGAGGGATTGAGCAGGGAGAGTTGCAGGATATGGAGGCAGGCGGCGGTGTTGTCCGTTGCAATAATTGAAATGCAGGCATAGTATATGTATGTGTTGACTGCGGTAGGTATAGGCAGGAGATAGAGCAGCAGGTTGAGTGCCGCAAAAGCTGTCGTCCAGACAAGGGAGTAGGTGTTCCGCATGTATAGAAGCAGGACGGCGAAAGCGAATATAGCAATCAGAAGAAAGCCGATTTCCGTGTGGTGTCGCTCTATCATGTCGAGCATAAGCAAGGGTAGGAGGGAGCATGAGACATAACCGGCAAGGGCGACGAATACCGTTTTCAGGCGATTGCCGCTCAAACTCTTGCAGCTGCCCTCGGCGGTGGGTTCCAAACGGATTTCTTTCACTTTGTTCCCGACGAGCAGTGCCGTCAAGGCATGGGCGGATTCATGAAAGAATGTGTTCATGCTTCTTAACCATAAGCCCAAAGGCTTGGTGTACATCAGCACCAACAGCACCATTGGTATTGCCACTCTGAAAAACAACGGTATGTTCTGCATTCTTCTTTTTCGTTTACGAATAAAGGGAGCAGACATGCTCCCTTGTTGTATTATACGGTCTTTTGCCGTTTTGTTTCAGCCTTTCGGAATTTTCTTTCGACCTTTCGATATTGTTATTTCGGTAATTGGGCTCCGTATCCCGACATTGCTCCGAAGAGTTTCAAGGCTTCCTGCCAAGGGTAACGGTTGGCGAACATGGTACCTTCGCTTGTCATCGTGCCTGTCATGTTCAAGCCCATTGCCTGACGGAATGTGTTGGCGGAGGAATTGTAATCGGCGTTGTAAGACTCCTTGTATTCCAAATTGATGAAGCCTTCCAAGTATGCTTTGTCAATCTTTCCGTCGAACACCTTGGGGTCTGTAAGCGATTTGTTGCCTTTCGTTCCTGCCAACTGTTCAATATCGTCAAAGTCATTGCATTTTACTCTTAACAACATGCCCCCTCCGGGGAGTGTAAGGTCTGTTTGTCGGTTGAGGAAGAAGATATTGTCGTTCACATAGTCCTTTCTCAAAGCCTCGCGGTTCTTATCCGAGTCTATATGCGTACGATCCAATCCGGAGAAGACGGAACAACCGATGATGTTTCTTTCTATGGTGTTGCAAGTGCCGGGTTGCATTCTGTAACCATAGCCCATGCTGGCAAGGTCTTTCAATCTCGACCATGTGAAGAGCATGGTGTTGTTGCGTATCGTTACAGGGGTCATCACCTTCGGGTCTGAACCGCGAACGTCCATTGTTGACATACGCACATTGACGAATATGCAGTTCTCGACCGTGAGTGAACCTGCTTTCAACAAGCCGAGTATTGCATAATTCGGAGCATTCAGAAAAGCACAGTTGCGAATTATAATATTGGTATTGTTCAAAACACCTTTTTCTCCATTGAAGTAAATCTGTGAGGATTCTTTGGTGAATGTCTTTTCGTTCAAGCCTTCGCCGCCTACGCCCTCCGTGCCTATCGGGTTCATCTGTGCGGATTGCACTCCTTGCGGTTGCCCCTTGCCGTTCTTGTTGTAGGAAACGGTATTGCCGCGGTCGATAATCAAACCGTCCAAAACCACCTTGTTGTTCGGAGCGACGATGCTCGTAAGAGTGATTGTACCCTTTAAGGTGTGCGAACCGTTCGATTCCGGTGTCGGTTGAATCATTGTTCTGTATGTCAAGATGTCTCTCTTGGAGAAGTCCGAACTATAACCGCCCATGATGGTTACCGGCTTGGTGATATTGATGTTGCCGCAATTAAGCATACCATAATAATTTCCTTCTGCAACCATGATTACAGAGCCTGCAGGTGCTTCGTCCAAGGCTTTTTGAAGGTTCTTGTAAGGAGCGGATTTGCTACCGTCGTTACGGTTGTTGCCGTTATCCCGACTTACATACACCGTCTTTCCGTTGCCCGACACGACAGCCTTGTATGCCGTTCCGACATTGCTTCCCGTGGATTTGGCAGGTTTGTTAGATGTATCGGAAGACTTCTCCGTCGATTTTGATGACTTCTCGGCAGAGGTGTCATCATCTTCCAAAGCTTTGGCAACCTTGTTTACTTTTTCTGCCGCATTTTTAAGTTTGTTCAAAATCTGTGCCTCCGCAGTGCCTGCAAGCAATACCGCAGCACAGATACATAATACTTTTAGTTTTCTTGTCTTCATGTGTAATTTGTTTAAGATTAAACTTACTTTCGGTTTGTAAAGATACATCGAATTTGTGGTTTAACCAAACTTTTGTATATGTTGGAAGTAATCTAACCATGTTTTCTCGCTTAAACTCCTGAAAGCACAGTCGCTTCACCTTAAAAATAGCACAAGAAACTTTATCAAACCTCATCGACAAGTTTTGTCGATATGCGGAATTTTCAAATCGTTTCTATCGTAATCGTCTGTCTGTTTTCCATAAAGCAGGATATGCGTTTTTTTTTTCGATCACAATCGAATGATTGAACAAACGCCGCAAAGGTACAAACAATTCGCAGCCCCGCAGCCTCTTTCGTTTCAGGAAATAGGTGAATTTGCTTTATCATCTTCGCTTTGGGAAAAGTTTTGCACAGTTTCGATTGCAAGCGTTTTCCGCAAAATATGTCGCTATGTGCGGAAAAGTGTGATGAAGAGCCGTATATTCGTGCGGAAAAATGTAACTTTACTACGTTTATTCGTGCGAAAAAATGTTGTGATGAGAAGAACAGACCGCTTTATGCGGTCGGGTGTTGGTTGTAATCCGATGAACAATTTCATGTTCTATCTTAAATACATTTTGAAAAGTAAGTAAGCCATTGCCGTTGTTTGCCGGCAGGGTCTTTTGAGACTTTCCTGTTAAAGTCCGATGAAAAATCCTTGCTTGAAATTTGCATATCCGTTGAGAAGTTGTACCTTTGCAGACTGAACGGAGCAATCCGTTCATATTGATTTGTTAATAAGCGAAGCGTTAGTGTGCTTCTTCTACATCTGAAAACCTAGGAAATTTTCAAAACTTGTAGAGGGAGGCACAGCGGGTTCACGCCACAGGCGTGGAACTGCTGTTGTTTTTCTATTACTACTACAAGTTGGGTTTTCCTAGGACCTTCAGATGTTGGTATTCAAGCAGGTGGTTCCACGCTTCCTAATTGTTGTGTTTGAATATTAACGTTCCCCCGGAGCCATCGGAACAAGCAAAACATATATTACGATGGGAAGAAAAACGCCCTTTCAAATCGTTTGTCTGCTTGCCTTCGGTGCATTTGCAGCAGTCAGTTGCCTCCTCACGGTAGAGAGTATCCACCTTTCACTTCCGAGTGTGCCGCGATGGTGCTTTTGGATAGCCATTGTCGGGCTTTATGTCCTGACTTCCTACGGAACGAAGATGATTATGGACAGCTTCGATAGGAATAAAATCATGGATAATCGCACGGGTAAATTTGTCGGAGGACTTATCATTGTTTTGATAACATGGTTGTTCGTTTCTTTTCCGACGAACACCCACTCGTGTTTCTATTTTAAGATGGCAAAACCGACTGCCAAGAGCGAACAACTGTACTTTATAAACCAGTTCAAGCAGTTGACCAACGAGGAAACGGCAATCGGAAAGTTCAATGAAGATTTTGTAAAGAAGGTAGAAAAGGTGAATGCTGCAAAAACGGCTCTTGAAGCAGAGATAGAACACCCTGAACGCCCCGGCGTGGGAGACCAAGCGGAGAGATGTTTGCAGAAAGTCGAGAACGAATTGGGCGTAAAGGTTGGAACAATCACCCGTCTTTCGCATATAGGACGCAGCCAAAGGGAAATAAACACCGCAATCAAGTTTTACTCCAATCAGATAGCCACCCAACTGAAAATACAAGAAGAACAGCAGGCTCAACAGTTGGCAAGCCATTTGAAGAACTTCCGAAAAGAAGCGGGAGAACTGAACACTCAAATCGCCAACATGAACGCCAATATATCGAATCTGGATAATCCGGAATACGATGAGGAAAAGACCTTGGCTCAATCCCGTCAGCTGATACGAACAGCCGCAGGAACCCTTTCCGCAAAAGGTATCAAGGACGACTACAAGGGATACCGTTCGGAAAGATTGACCAACGTCACGGAGGTATGGTCGGACATGTTCAAAGGAGAGTTCAAAGGCAAGAACTATGGCTTGATTTATTGGATACTTTTCTCCTTGGTCATCGACCTTGCGGCTTTCTGCTTCTTCAATGTGGCATTCAAAGAGAAGGATTAGTGCAAACAGAGTAATAACAGCAAAAAATACGATAATGGCAAATTTCTTTGATAACGACGAACGTCCTACTGCTACAGAAGAGGTAAAGGAAGAGCAGAAGGAAGAAGTACAAAATGGTCAAAATGAAGAACCTTTGGAAAATGAAGAGATTGTAAACGATTACGGACAGGAGGAATCGCAGACAGAGGCGGCAACCGTGATGAAGTCATACGGTGGTTTCAATGACATAAGCGTTACTGTCTCAGACCGCAAAACTCCTATCGTCATATTGTTCGGTCCTCCTTCCTGCGGAAAAACGATGACGCTGATAAGGTTGTCCCGATTTCTGAAAAATATTCAGGGAGGTTCTTACATGGTTAAGCCCATTCGCACATTCCGTCCGAGCGATGACAAGGACTATGACCTGATGTGCAACGAATTTCCACAAATGCTGAATAGCGATAGTGCAGCCAAGGGTACGGATAAGATGTCTTTCATGTTGGTGAGTGTAACCCGCAATGCCGGAGAGCCTGTCTGCCAAATCTTGGAAGCTCCGGGCGAATTGTATTTTGACCCCAACAAACCGAACGACGACAGTCCGCGATACCTTAACAAGATACAGCAGATGCCTAACCGCAAGGTGTGGGTTATCCTTTTGGAACCGGATTGGAAAGAACCCGAAGACAGAAAAAACTATGTCGATAGGATAAAACGATTGAAAAGCAACATAAGTCCGAAAGACAGAATAATTTTTCTCGGCAATAAGGTGGATAAGGCAGATGAGTTCATCGAGGCACAAGGCGTGGTGAACACGGATAAGTACAGAGAACATCTTTCTTCTCTCGATGGTAACGGAGGATTGTACCCCGGCTTGTTCAATCTATTCAGGGAGAACCGTCCAGTCATCAGTTGGTTCAAGCCATACAACTGCGACTTCGTACCCTTCATGACAGGCATTTACACAGAAGCAAGCCAAGGCAGGAAGTTCGATGAAGCCAGCGACAAATATCCTACCAAACTTTGGAAAACGATACTCAAAAACGTAGGCAAGTGATGGAAACGAAAGATATGGCAATCGCAATAAGCGGTGTGCCGAAAGGGCAGAGCATCCATGGAGACGAGCCGGTTGCGAATTATGCCAAAGGTTTGTATCGCAAGGAATATACTTCTGCGGAATATAATCTGTTTATCATAAACGTAAGAGAGGAAGAAGGCAAATACTACTTCTATTACAGCTACCTGATACCCAATACATCGGATAGCGACAAACGCAGCGGAGGTTATTTCGCCCTTACCCTCAAAATGAAGGAGCATTACTGCGAAGACCTTTCGCGTCTTTACCAACTATTCAAGCAGGTTTGCGACAATAAGGTTACAGGCGTTTTCCTGAATAAGAACAAGAAGTTTCTTATCGACACCTTTGCCTCACGGAAAGACAAATGCGAAGAGTTGATCAAGCTTTTCAAGCAACTGCTTGCAAGCAATTTCAGCGGTAGTTTCACCAAATTGGAAAGCAATTCGGGCAAAATAAAGACAGACGGCTCAACCTTGCAACGTCATGTGTCGGAAAACGGTTGCGATTTGTATTCCGATGAATTGTTCGCTTGCGGAAATGTATCCCTTGCTCCCGAAATTCCAAGAACAATCTCTCGAATAGCACCATTGCAAAAACAACTCGACAATACGAAACTTCAATTTGAAAACACCTCCGATGAACTAAAACGAACAACTGACGAACTAAACCGATACAAAGGGGAAAACGAAAATCTGAATAGGCGGATTGATGAACTGAAACGGCGAATCGATGAATCGAAACGGGAAAACGATAAATTGAAAGATCGTCAAAAAACATTCTCCGAAATAAACGAATGGTGGCAAGGGATGGAAAACTCTTTCTCCGAGATGAGAGAAGACATGAGATCGATCATGCCGAATTACGAAAGCATGGGGCAACAGCGTCGAAAAAAAGAAAATCCGGTGGATCAAGGGGTGGCAAAATTCAAAAAACGGATTTCAGGATGCAATATATGGTTGATAGGAGTATTGTCGGCATTCGTATTATTTTTGATTTTTTATCTTTGCGATAAGGTGGGCGGAGGCTCGGTTAGCCCAACAGAAACAGCCACCGAAGAGTCGGCACAGCATACATCGCATTCGATAGACTTTGAACTTGGGAATACGTTGGGCATCTCCGATATTGTGTTATATGCCGGCGATACTGTCGTTTTCACTCTGAGAAAATGAGAAAAGATGGAAAAGAATGTTATGACAATGGGGAATGGGCTGCCGATGGTTTTTTATCACTCAACAAGAGTGCAAGATGCACGCAACGTGTCATAGTAGATAATAAAGACACGGCAACGATTTCATTTGCTCCTAAAAACGATACCGTGAAATACAAAATGCGTTTTCCGATAGAAAAGGAATAAACCATGATGATGAAGAAAACTCTTTTCCATTCCATATTGGTGGCGGTACTGATGCTCGGCTCTTGCGGCGGTCCACTTCTTTCAGATTAACAACCATTCCTTCGCTTACTT
>OCLL01000117.1_pt1 | contig 19352 bp, 19 predicted proteins | sample 1538931 | NCBI WGS metagenome assembly OCLL01 (sample SAMN03418270, study PRJEB22391) | human gut metagenome | biome: human-gut; feature: organic feature; material: feces | host: Homo sapiens | place: Tanzania | collected 2013-01 | reverse complement strand
CTCTCTTCTCTCTTACTCTCTTGTATGTCCAGTCTGTCAAAGATCTTTTCCTCTTTCCTTTACGATTATCATCTTAAAGGACTTCTATGTGTAAGGCTTATCTACTAAAACCTTACAATACAATATTTTCCAACTTTTACCCCTAAACACTCTCCTTAGGGGCTTTATTAAGTGTTTTTACAAGCTATGCTTCGGTCTTAACCGAGACGTACGACTTGTTATCTTTTTTCTTTCTAAATTCCACCACTCCATCAACCAATGCAAACAAAGTATGATCTTTTCCCATTCCTACATTCACACCAGGATTATGAAGCGTTCCTCTTTGTCTTACAATAATATTTCCTGCAATACACTTTTGACCGCCAAATATTTTAACGCCCAAACGCTTGCTTTCCGATTCACGTCCGTTACTTGAACTACCGACACCTTTCTTATGAGCCATCTCTTATTCCCTTATTTGAGTTACTACCAATTTAGTACAAAACCACCAAACTACTTAATATCCGTAATCAATATTTGCGTCAAGTATTGGCGATGACCATTCATCTTCTGATAACCTTTTCTTCTCTTCTTATGAAAAACCAATACTTTTTCGCCTTTGATATGCTTGATAACTTTGGCACTCACGCTTGCTCCCTCAATCACAGGGGCACCGACGGTAATCTTACCATCTTCATCTTTCAGCATCACGGTGTCAAAAGATATTTCCGCTCCTTCTTCATTTTTCAAGCGATGAACAAATATCTTTTGCTCTTTTTCTACCTTGAATTGCTGTCCTGCTATTTCTACTATTGCGTACATTTTTTACTTGCTTTCTTAGTTAAGTCTCATGTCAAACGAGGGTGCAAAATTAGCAATTAAATCCATACCGGCAAAATAAATCGAAGAAAAAAAGTCCATTTCCAAATCAAAGCACTGAAAATCACTTGAATTATTTTTGCAGACAAATTCTTGGGTCAATCCGTTTACAACAATATCGTCCAGCGAGAACACACTCTTATTCCAAATAAGAACAGAGAAAATCCCTCATCATCATATCCTACATTATTGCATGCTCTCCAAAAATACTCCGATAAAATCCATGCAACAAAAAGAAAATTCGTACCTTTGTGGTCAAATTTTTGAGTTCGTAGGCTGTTTATGCTTTTCAGAAAACTGACTATGAGCCTATTTATTAAACAGTATAACAGATTAGATACACGCAATATGAGATTGAGAGGAGTTCTTTTCCTATTACTTGTAATCGTTGGTGCAACAACTTTTGCTCAAAAACGAAGTTTGACAGAGCTTGCAGACGAAGCTTTCGAATCCAAGCAGTATGTAACAGCCATTGACCTATACAAAAAAGCCTATACGAAAGTAAAAGGAAATAGGCAAGAGAAAGACAGAATCATGTTCCAACAAGCCGAATGCTATCGTTTAATCGATGATAAAAAATCAGCTGTAAAAACCTACAAGCGGCTTGTAAAGGCAAAATACTATACAGAACAGCCGAAGATATTCCTATATATGGCAGACATACAAAAGTTCAACAGCGAATGGGACGCAGCCGAGTATAATTATAAGGAATACCTGAAACTGGTTCCTGATGATGCCCTCGCAAAAAGACGTTTGCAATCCATAGCATTAGCGAAAAAATGGATAGACAATCCTACCAGACATCAAATAAGAGAGGAAAAAAACGTAAACACGGAGTGGAACGAATGGGCACCTCGTTATTTCGGACAAAACGAACAAACCACACTTACTTTCACCTCCTCTCGACCAAGTGAAGAAAAAGCAGAACGAGATGTATGGACAGGCGAATATTTTTCCAATATATATACAACGACAAAAGGAAACAATCGTGAATTATCCGAACCGGACTTGATTTCTGTTGACCAAGTGAATACAGATGCCAACGAAGGAGAGCTTGTCATGGTTACAGGAGCAAAGACCCAAAGAGTTTATTTCTCTCGTTGTAACATCAAAAAGAACAAGCAACTCAGTTGTGCCATATATACCAACAAGCCCGAAGAAAAGAAAGGCAAACAAAACAAACAGCAAAAGAGCGACAAAAGCAGCAAAACAGACGAAAACGTATCACCATTCGTCATGATAGACTTGGGAGACACTGCATACAACTACTTCCACCCTGCAATAAGTTCCGATGAATTAACCCTGTATTTCTCCTCTGACCGCCCGGGCGGTGAAGGAGACTACGACCTTTGGAAAGCAACAAGAAGTTCCATAGACGAAGCATTCGGCAACGTAACCAATCTCGGCGAACAAATAAACACCGAAGGCAAAGAAGAATTTCCGACACTTCGTTCCGACACAAGATTATATTATTCCTCCGACGGTCTGCCGGGCTTAGGAGGATTCGACCTCTTTTACACCGAATTGAAAGACGGAGAATGGAGCGAACCACAAAATCTCATGTACCCGATAAACAGCCCGTACGATGAAGTAGGTATCGTCTTCAATCATGTGGAAGAAGAAACCATAGCAGCCGAAGAAAGCGGTTATTTCTCCTCAAACAGAGAAGGCGGCACAGGCGGAGACGACATCTATTCTTTCTATCGGGCTCCGTTGTTGTTCACCTTGAAAGGAAAAGTGAAAGACGACAAATCCATGCAGGCAATCGAAGGTGCAAAAGTCAAACTGATAGGCGATGACAACACCACACTGGAAACAAGAACCAACAGGAAAGGAGAATACGAATTTACGGACAAACAAATCAAATACAACATCAACTACAAAATCCAAGTCTCCCAAATCGATTACTTCAACACCGAAGGCAAAGAAAACACCGTAGGACTTACCACGAGCAAAGACCTCGTTCATGATTTCCGTCTTACCCCCATACCGAAAGAACCCGTCGTTTTACCCGAGATAAGATACGATCTTGCAAAATGGGATTTGAAGGATCAATATCAGGACTCGCTCTCCGACCTGCTCGTAATACTCGTAAACAACCCGACTTACGTCATAGAATTGGCATCGCACACCGATTCCCGTCCGTTTTTGCGAGTAACCAATGACACCCTCAGCCAAAGAAGAGCCGAAAGCGTCGTCGACTTCCTCTACGCAAGAGGAATAGAAAGAGAAAGGCTTGTACCCAAAGGCTACGGAGACCGAATTCCGAGAACATTGAAAGCCGATTGCGAAGTCGAAATGAACGGCAAAACATACAAATTCCCGAAAGGCGTAACACTGACTGACGAATACATCTCCAAACTCAAAACAAAGAACGAAAAAGAAGCCGCACACCAACTGAACAGACGCACGGAATTCCGCATTTTAAGGACGGACTACGTACCTCAATCCGTACGCGACAGCTTGGCAGACGCCGCATTGAAAGCCCCGATTGTCGATATGGTGAAAGGCACAATCCCCCCTCCCGACACCGAAATACCCATTGTCTATACCGACAACCACATAAAGGTAACCATGATCGACGGCAATAAAGCACAAATATACATAATATTGAACGGCAGAGCGGTGCCATGCATCTACGATGAACGCTACAAAGACGCCGCAGTCTTGGATTGGGACATGGCAATGGACTTTCTTTTGACCGGAAGAATAACGAAAGACGACTTCCGCGACCGCGATAAAGCCTTCGACGACGAAGGAAACATCTTGGACAACGCCGTCTTGACATTCAAAAACGCCTACATCGGCAAGTACTTCGCCGACAAATACGAAGTAATCGTCCGCAAAGGCATGAAATACAACATGATTGTCAACAAAAACGGCTTGAAAGACTTCGGAACATTCACCTTCTCGAGAGCAAGAGGCGAAATAATCTTTGAATAACAAGCAAAGAACGAAAGAAACGGAAATAGAAAAACTCAAAAAATGAATACACGTACAAAATCGGTTTTAATCTATATCGGAGGTATTGTAACCGGCATCATTCTAACCTTTGTAATTCTTTTATTTGTTGCAAAAAGTAACAGTGATAATCCATCAAATGATAACATGATTATTTTTGAACAACCGCAACAAAAAATTGATGCAAAAAGTTTTGAAGTTCTGCAAGTTCTTCCTGATGGCAATGCCTTAGCAACGGTAGAAAGTAATGAAAGTTTCGGTATGATAGTAATGCTTCTCGCTAATAAAAACGCTACATACTACGATGATCAAAAAATAGAAGTTTCTACCGGAAAATGTGCAAGACAAATCGGAACATATAGATATATGACACGAAACAATATAGAGAAGACTGTTCCAATCATTGATATTGTTAATGAATAAAGACTGATTTAGCGGCTGTAACTAATCGCAGATGCTTCTCTTCCTCATTATATTGTTTCTATTCTTCCTATTTTTAATTTCATCGGCAATTCTTAGGAGAATAAAGCCGATAAGTAAAGGGAAGTACTTTGAACAATGCGTTAGCAATAAAATATCACAACTCCCTGATGAGTATATAGTTCTCAATAATCTCTTCTTTGAGAACAATGGGCATTCAACGCAAATAGATCACATCATAGCATCTCCGTACGGGGTCTTTGTCATAGAGTCTAAAGGATATAAAGGTTGGATAACAGGCGGCGAAAACTCTGAATATTGGACACAGACAATATTCAACAGCAAATATCAATTTTATAATCCCATCAAACAAAATGCCGGACATGTGCGTTTTCTTCGCCATTTGCTGAATCCAGTTACATTTATTCCGATTGTCGTCTTCGATAACTCCGCAGATATAAAAGCACACTTCGGGAATAATATCGTTGTGAATTTATACTATTTAAATAGCTCAATACAACAGTACAAAACACCTATCCTTAGTAAAGAGGCAGTAGATACGATAGTTCAAATCATTCGCTCGAACAGTAAAATAGCAAATGAGGAAACCTTGAAACAACACATAAACAACGTAAGAACAAGACAATATCAGACCGATAATTTGATAGAACAAGGCATTTGCCCTCAATGTGGAGGAAATCTTGTTTTGCGTCAAGGTAAATATGGCTCATTTTACGGGTGTTCCAATTACCCCAAATGCAAATTCACTATAAATAAGTAATAAATCCCCCTCTCCCCATTCCGACACAAAGAAAATCAACCCCAAAAACGGCAAAGCACAACCCACACCGGCCCTTTATCCATGCGAAAATCACTACCTTTGCAACACAAAACAGCAATTTTAATACACAATTACGATGAAATTCCTCTCAGAAAGCCTCTCACCGCTTGTTAAAGTACTGCTTTCCTGTGCGATACTGATGATTTGCTTCTCCCTTTCGGCGTTAGTGATGAGCATAGCAACAATTTCCGCCCCGCAATGGGCAACATCCACCTCCGGAATGGTTGTTTTACAAGCCATTGGGACGATTAGCGTCTTCGGTTCGGCATATTTGGCAAGCAAAACCCTGCTTTCGAGCAGCGATTATGAAATTTTCCACATAGAAAAAGCAAAAAAAGAGCACCTGATATGGGCAATCGCCCTACCGATAGCAGCCATACCCTGCGTAGAATGGCTGAACGAATGGAACAACACATGGCATTTCGAATGGGACACGGCGTTTCGAGAACTGCAAACAGCAAACGAAAACCACGCAATGAGGCTGTTAAGATCCGAAACAGCCATCGGACTTATCGGAAGAACGATTGCCATGGCCATAGTGCCGGCTTTCTGCGAGGAATTATGGTTTCGCGGCATATTTTTAAGGATTTGTTCACAGTGGTTGAAGAATCCCATTACCGGATCGGTGCTTTGCTCCCTCATTTTCTCCTTAATCCACTTCGAACCCTTCGCCTTCGCACCCCGCTTCCTGCTATCCATGATCCTCTGTTGGCAGTTCCTAAGCGGAAAAGGCGGAATATGGTACTGCATTTTGAGCCATTTCATAAATAATTTTTTAGTTTGCCTATCCCATTCCGAAATTTTCGGAAGTCAAAACCCCGTTTCATGGCTCGAAAACACAAGTAACCACACCACCTTATCAGTCATTTCAAGCACCATAATCCTGCTTATCTTCTTCATAAGAACCGGAAAAACAATTGTAAAACACACAAAACCAAACACGAAAGCAAGATAAACCGACCGGCACTCCCCGTTCTCAAACCTCCACTTCCCCATTCCCCACACCAAAACAAAGCAAACCAACACCACATTTAACATTTCCGAACACGAAAACAGCATTTCCCAACCCCACATGACCGTTTTCCAAACCAAGATTCCCCCCTTTCCGAACACCGATTTACCGGTTCCCACTACCCGTCCACCATTTTCCAACCATGATTTCCCGAATTTCACAAAGCATTCCACCGTTCTCACCTCCATTTTACAGCAAATCAACACATTATATCAACATTTCCAATCTGTCAAAACCGCCAAACCCGCACTCGAACAGGCGAAAACAATGTTAAAAATCGCCTTACACACGTTCAAAAACGATGAAAACCACACTCAAAACAGCAAAATTCTGTACGAAAACGGCAAAATGTATGCGGTGTTCGGCGGTTTCATGATTGATTGTGGCATGTTCTGTCGTGGTTGCGGCGGTTTCTATGTGTTTTTCAGGCGTTTGCGATGTTTATTTGCGATGAAAATGCTGTGCGGAAACGGCAAAATGCAGTGCGAAAACGGCGAAAATATGGTGCGGAAATGGCGAAATTGTGGTGCGGAAACGGCGAAAATGCGGTGTATTTGCGGCGTGTACATGCTTGATTTCCTGCATTTTGGTTGCCAAGGTTGCTAAATGGTGGTGCGATTTCGGCTGAAATTCATTGTGTTACGACGGTTGCGTGGTGCGTTTCGGGCGTTTCCAACCATGATTTCCAGAATTTTACAAAGCATTCCACCGTTCTCACCTCCATTTTACAGCAAATCAGCATCTTATATCGACATTTCCCATCTGCCAAAACCGCCAAACCCGCACTCGGACAGGCGAAAACAATGTTAAAAATCGCCTTACCCACGTTCAAAAACGATGAAAACCACACTCAAAACAGCAAAATTCACACTCAAAACAGCGTTTGCGAGGTGCGTTGCGGCGAATGCGGTGGTGATTTCCTGTATTTCAGTTGCCAAGGTGGCGAAATTGTGGTGCGATTACGGCGGTTGGTGGTGTGGTTGCTGGGTTTTAGTGTTTGGTTTCTTTATGATTTAGTGGTGGATGCGGCGTTCGGAAATTTGTAAATTTCAATTTCTTTAACTCGATACGGCGTTTCTTTTTCGCCGAGGGCCGTTTTGCCGTGAATTATGCGAAATATAAGGAGTTGAGTAAGGCGTTGTCAATCAGGGCTTTCGGCGTTTCGGAGTCGGAAAACGCCGTTTTTCGGATGGAAAAACGCCGAATTCGAGGTGAAAAAACGCCGTTTTCACCATCCGAAAACGCCGTTTTTCTCTTTAAAAACGCCGTTTTCTCAAGAAAAAACGGCGTTTTCCAACCGGGGGTCTTCGATTTTGTGTTGAAAAGTGCCGTTTTCCGTTTTTCGGACGGCGAAATGTGTGTTAAATTCCGCCGAAATGCGTCTTTCACTTTCCTGCATTGCGGTTAAGGTTTTGGGGTTGCGGTATGTGAATTTTGTGAAATGATTGTTGTAATTCTTCTTTTTGCGTGGTTGAAAGTGGCGAAATGGGTGGTGGAATGCGGGTTTTCGGAGTTGGAAACGGGGGTTTTTGTGGTGGGTTTTACCGATTTATATGTTGGTTTCTGGGGTTTGGAATTCGGTTTGATGGTTTCGGAGCTTGGTTCGGAGGGTTTGAATTGGGGTTTCGGGGGTTTTGTATTTGTTTTCGGGTTTTGCGTTCTTGATTACGGCGATATTGGTTGGCGAAGCGGCGGTTTCTGGGTTGGTTTTCTTTATGTTTCATTGTTTGTTCGCCGAAAATTATTTGCGAATGTGGTGTTTGCGGTCGGCGATATGGCGAAAGTGTGGTTCAGAGTGCCGAAATGGTTGCGATTTATGGGGTTTGCGAGGTGGGTTTTGGCGGTTGCGAATCGGGTTCGGAGGGTTGGAAGTGGTTTTAATCGGGCTTTTCATCTCGAAAATGGTTGTTCGGATTGTAAAAACGGAGTTTTCGTGTTTCGTTTTCTTTATTTTTCCGGGTTGGTTCGCAGGAATTCATTTGTGAATGTGGTGTTTGCGGTCGGCGAATGCGGGGTTGCGGGGTGAGAAACAGGGTTTTTGTATTTGTTTTCGGGCTTTGCGTTCTTGAATGTGGAGGATGCAGGGGGCGGAATGGTATTCGGAGGCGGGGAAGGGGCGGAACTTTTTTGTTTTTCGGTTGTTGGAAGGGGCGGGAGAGCGTCGGTTTGGGGCTTGGTGGGTGGAAAAGTGATGTTATCGGGCGTTTTTTCGTGTTTTTTTTTTGGCGTATTGGGTGGAATGTCGTACCTTTGAGGCTGTTTTTGAACGAATATAAAATGTTATAATTATGGTAAACAACTGTGTATTGAAGGGTTTGAAGCCGGAAGGCGTGTTTGAATTTTTCGGAGAGATACTTGCGGTTCCGAGACCGTCGAAGCATGAGGGCAAAATGACGGAATTTCTTTTGAATTGGGCGAATCGGCGTGGTTTGGAGCATGAAAGGGACGAGATTGGTAACGTTATCATTCGCAAAAGTGCCACAAAGGGTATGGAAAACAAACCTTGGGTGTGCTTGCAGGCTCATATGGATATGGTGTGCGAGAAGAACGGCGACAAGTGTTTCGATTTCATGAAGGATGCTATCGAACCGCGTATCGAAAACGGCTGGTTGATGGCGACGGGTACTACTTTGGGGGCTGATGATGGCATCGGGGTTGCTACGGCTTTGGCTATATTGGATGCAAAGGACGTTGTGCATGGTCCGATCGAGTGTTTGTTCACCGTTGACGAGGAAACGGGTTTGTCGGGTGCGAATGCGTTGAGTCCTACTGCTCTTAAAAGCCGCATATTGCTTAATTTGGACTCGGAAGATGAGGGTGAGATGTTTATAGGTTGTGCAGGTGGTGTGGATACTTTGGCAAAGTTGCCGTTCGAGAGGGAGGATACGCCTCGGGGTGCTTATTTCAGAATCTGCGTCAAGGGTTTGAAGGGCGGACATTCGGGTGATGACATCAATAAGGGCTTGGGTTGTGCGAACAAATTGTTGAACCGTATTTTGTGGGAGGCGGATAAGGAGATGGATATGCGGTTGGCTTGCTTCAATGGTGGCAATTTGCGTAATGCGATAGCCCGTGAGGCGTATGCGGAGGTCGTTGTAACGGAGCAGGAGGCTGAGGACTTGAGGAGACTTGTCGAAAAGTTCAGCGGAGATTTGAAGTACGAATTTCGTTCCACCGAACCGAACATGCAGATAACGTTGGAGAGCATTGCAAAGCCTGCATTCGTTGTCGATATGTTGAGTCAGGATAACTTGCTCAACGTTTTGTACGCATGTCCTCACGGTGTGTTGGCGATGAGCAGGGAAATTCCGAATTTCGTCGAGACTTCGACCAACCTTGCAAGTGTAAAGACGGAGGAAAATCACTTCTTCATCACTACTTCGCAGCGTTCGAGCGTGGAGAGTGCCAAGGTGGCTGCCGCAAGCAGAGTGGAGAGTTGTTTCATGTTGGCAGGTGCAGAGGTGGAACATACGGACGGTTATCCGGGTTGGGCTCCTAATACGGACAGTCATGTGTTGAAGGTTGCCGTCGAGGCGTATAAGAAGCTCTTCGGCAAGGAACCTGTCGTAAGAGCGATACATGCGGGTTTGGAATGCGGGTTGATAGGCGAGAAATACGAAAACATGGATATGATTTCCTACGGTCCGACATTGAGAGGGGTGCATTCTCCGGAGGAAAGGCTTGAGATAGCAACGGTGGATTTGTTCTGGCGTCATACTTTGGAAATTCTGAAAAACATCTAAGCCATGTACAGATTTCAATTGAAGCATGCAATCATAGCCATTGTCGTAATCTTGGCTTTTATCGGCATCGGAATGTTCGGAATGCCTGTTTACAGGGTTTGGTCGCAGGAGATGAAGGGTAAGGCGGAACTTGCGGAGGCGGAACAGAACAGAAGGATAAAAGTGGAGGAAGCAAGAGCGAACCTCGAAGCCGAAAAGTTGAATGCCAAAGCCGAAATCGAAAGAGCAAAAGGAGCTGCGGAGGCAATCAAGATTGAAAACGGAACTCTGACACAGACTTACATTCAATATCTTTGGGTCAGAAACCAGAACAACCTTAACGAGAAAACGGTGATATACATACCTACCGAGGCCAATCTTCCCATTCTGGAAGCCGGCAGAAGAGGCGGATTGCCGAAAGCAGATTAAAAACAGTCCGATGACAAGACTTGCAAGGTCGGAAAAGGCATGCCGAAAAACAAGCCTTTGAAAGGGATAAGATAAAACGCCGTTTTACGGAGAATGGAACGGCGTTTCGATAAATTCTTTCGGCGTTTCATTTCAGCGAATCGGCCTTTCGGCAAAACGGGTCTTAGTTTCGGCAAAAAGGAGTTTTAATTCATAAAAACAGAGAGATATTATGTTCAGCAAAGAGACTTACATGATGCGACGCAAGCAGCTCATGAAAGATGTCAAACGAGGTGTCATTCTGATACTCGGCAACGGCGACAGTCCGTTCAACTATCCTGCCAACACTTATTCGTTCCGTCAGGACAGTACATTCAGATATTTTTTCGCTCATGACTTGCAAAACCTTGTCGGTGTCATCGATATAGACGAAGGAAAGGAGTACCTTTTCGGAGAGGATGTCGATATGGACGACATAATTTGGACAGGTCCCGTTCCGAGCATACATGACAGGGCATTGGAAGTGGGAGTTGAAAACAGCGGCAGCATAAGCGATTTACGCAAATTCATGGATGCCGTGGTGTTTGCGGGAAGGAAAGTACATTTCGTGCCGCCTTACAGAGCGGAAAACGTAAATTTTATTTCGGAACTTCTTCATATCGACCGTCATTACGTGAAGGCTTACGTCTCCGTGGAATTGATTGCAGCCTGTGTGAAACAGCGTTCCATCAAGAGCGAAGAAGAAATAGCAGAAATCGAAAAGGCCATCGCAACAGCTTACAACATGCACACCACCATGATGAAAATGGCTGCCAAAGAGGGTACTTACGAATACGAAATAGCGGGACGCATGGAGGGAGAAGCCTTGGCGGGCGGCGGTCCTGTGTCTTTCCCGATAATATTGACCACTCACGGAGAAATTCTCCACGGACACGACCACTCATTGCAGATAAAAAAAGGCAGAATGATTGTTTCCGATGCAGGTTGCGAAAATCCGCAAGGTTATTGTTCCGACATAACTCGTTCGGTGCCTGTTGGCGGAAAGTTTTCAAGCCGACAGAAAGATATTTACGAAGCTGTGCTTGCAGCACAAACTCTTGTACCGAGCCTGATTGCTCCGGGGGTTAAATATTCCGACATTCACATTGCAGCGGTCTCACGTTTGGCAAGCGCACTCAAAGAATTGGGTTTGATGAAGGGCAATTTGCAGGACGCCGTTGCACAAGGAGCGATGGGAATGTTCATGCCGCACGGCTTGGGGCACATGATGGGATTGGATGTTCACGATATGGAGAACTACGGCGAGAACTACGTGGGCTACGACAAGAAGAACGTTCGTTCCACCCAATTCGGATTGGCTTCGCTTCGTCTCGGCAGAGAATTGCAAGAGGGCTTTGTGTTGACCAACGAGCCGGGCTGCTACTTCATTCCGGAACTCATAGACAAATGGAGAGCCGAAGGCAAATGCAAAGACTATATCGACTACGACAAAGTGGAGCAATACAAGGATTTCGGCGGTATAAGAATAGAAGACGACTTGCTTGTAACGAAGAACGGTTGCCGTTTGTTGGGTAAATACATACCTAAGACGGTTGCCGAAATAGAGGAGCAAATGTCGTAAACGAATCATGCGAATTTTTTTTCTCATAATTGTCTTTTTGGGCGTAAATCCGCTTTACGCCCAATTTATTTGGCAGGACAGAGTTTACTCTCCGATTGTCAAAACCGTCAAATTGGAGAGCATGGATTCCAGAATGCTTGTGCCGATATTGAATATCAATCAAAGCGAAGGGCTTTTGCTGTCATTCGACGAGCTGTCGGAAGAGACTCACCGCTTCGAATACACTTTCATTCACTGCAACAGCGATTGGACAGAGAGTTCACTGCAATACTCCGACTATGTCGAGGGCTTTGAAACGGCTATGGTGGAAAATTTTGCGAACTCGTTCAACACTCTTCAAAGGTTCGTGCATTACGAACAATTACTTCCAAATTCCATGACACGCCTTACCAAAAGCGGAAACTACATTTTGAAAGTCTATGTCGAGGGAGAACCTGACAATGTCGTCTTCACCAAAAGATTTATGTGCATGGACAGGAAAGCGGAAGTGGCAGCAGAGGTAATGCAGGCAAGAGAGCCGGCACTGAGAAGCACCTGTCAGGAAACGGACGTGAGGGTGTATTCATCGAAACATGTATTCGACAGTCCGAACGAAAGGGTGAAACTCGTCATTCAACAGAACGGCAGAGAGGATACCAAACGCCTGTTGCCTTTGAGCGAAAACAGAGGTACCGAATTGGTTTACAATTTCAGACAAGAGAATATTTTTGACGGCGGCAACGTGTTTCGTTCTTTTGATTTCTCTTCTCTGAGACATCGTTCCAACTTCATTGCAAACATAGACTACATCGGAGGCGAAAATGTGGTGAGGCTGAGAGAGGAACAAATAAAAGACCGTTCCCCTTTTGTGGAACAGGCAGACTTGAAAGGAGCGTACTACGTAAGAAATGAGATTGATGACGATGAAGTCCTGCACAGCGATTACGCTTGGGTGTATTTCTACCTGCCGAAGCCTCTGAGCCTTGAAGGAAGCTACTATGCTGTCGGAGAATTGAGCGATTGGCGTTTCTCGCAACAAAACAAATTCACCTTCGACAACACGCTGAATAAATACGTTCTTCGTATGCTTTTGAAACAAGGCTATTACAACTACCAGATACTATACGTTCCCAACGGTTACACGACAGGTTCTTACAGGGAAGCGGAGGGCAATCACAGCGAAACGCAGAACTATTATAATATATATGTATATTACCGCGAACCGGGCAACGATTACGATTCTTTCATAGGCTTTTTGAGAGCCGAATACAAGTATTGATTTTCCGCAAAGACGGCTCCGATACATTCGTTCCGAAGTCTTGTAATGCAAAATTGCATAACAATGGTTTGACAAAACGGGAAAATGGGCTATCTTTGCAGAGTAAAAAACAGAAAAAGAAAATGGATAAAAAGAATTCCAATGTGGCTTTATGGATCGGCTGTTGCCTTTCGATATGTTGTTCGATAGTATTATTCATTATGCTGTTTAATGGCAGAAGTGCAGAAAAAGAGGACATAAAAGAAGCCGAGAAAACAGTGAAAGGCAACAAAACGCTGACTTCAGGCGGTTTGAAAGTGGCATACGTGGATACGGACAGCGTGCTTGCCAAATATGACATGGCGAAAGATATGGAAGAAAGCTTGAAAGCCTATCAGAAAAAAGTCGAAAACGAGTTTGCGGCAAAGCAAAAGAAGTTTGAAAACGACTATGCGAATTACATGAAGAACGGAGCGAGCCTTACGCTTACCCAACAGAAACAAACGGAAAAGGAATTGCAACAAAGAGGCAACGAGTTGCAACAACTGCAACCGAAGTTGATGGCACAATTACAGGAAAGGCAGGCTTCGGATAACAAGAAGTTGCTTGATGCAGTCTATGCTTTCATCAAAGACTACAACAAAAAGCACCAAAACTTCGACATCATTCTTGCGAAGTCTTACATCGGCTCTCCTGTTCTCTACATCGATAAGGGAATGGACTTGACAGATGTTATAATCAAAGGACTTAACGAAGAATACAAAGAGTACAAGAAGAAAGATTAAACATATCGGTTTTCAATAAGTCGAGATAGAAATTGTCTGTCAGGCAAAACGGTTTCAAACTGTCGGATAACACTTTCATTCGGTTATCCGGCAGTTTTTGTCTGTGCAATTCTCTATCGATGGGACATCGACTCCCGAAAATCTTTTTATGCTCTCCATTGCATCGTAACTCTTTACCCCTTTGACCTCTCCATTCTTCAAAAACACTTCTATAATATTTGAATGCAACCAATTAAGGTCGTTGCAGAGAAAGTTGCTGTCCACAATCATCGGATAGCCTTCAAATTCGGAAGCAATGCTTCCTGATACAATCACCGTAACCTTACCCTTATGCAAAGCACCATAGTTGACGGCAGCCTTCCTGCAACCGATACAAGAAGCCGTCGGCACGATAATAACACTATGCTCTCCTTTTGGAAGTTTGTAATCAATCTGTTCGATATACCAAAGGAATACATCTTTGTCGCTAACTTGCTTTTTGGAACAAGCATTCGAAGTCAACAGCATGCCTATTGCACACACATAAATCCATAATCTCGTTTTTCTGCACATAAGATACCCCTTATCAATTAAAATCATATATTCGAACCTCTCCTGCAAAACTAAAACTTGTTATTCTTGAAAAAAAAGCCCATAAAAACAAACCATACTAATCGAAAACAAACAAATCCATTGTCTTATCTTTGAGTATATACACTCCTTGTTTCCCTATCAAAATTGCCCATCTGTATTTGTTCCCATCGAACTTAACTTCGTACTTTTTGTTTAGCTTTGAGTCTGCAACGATAAGAACCCAATCTTGTTTCTTCTTTATGAACGAACTCTTATCTTCTTGCTTCGATAGTTGCAATATGCGATAGTATTGTTTCCTGTACTTATCGTAGAACATGCCTCGAAAGAGCATGTTATCCTCCCAATATTGTATCTTCTCCGTTGCAGAATGATTCTGTGAGAAGTCTCTCTTCTGCGGTTTGACATAGAACTTCGAACTGAGTTTTTTCTCTCTTAACGTCTTGCCACTCATCGTCATCTCAACTACATTCTGCGATAATTCCGTACCCGCAACGATTATGGAATCCTCGACATTGAATGCAGTCTGATAACAATCATCAATAAACATATCTTTCGGCTGATCGGACGGTCGCTTTCCGAATATCTTTACACACCTTACGCTATCAGGGTTGCTTATATCCCATACTGCAATCAGATTTATTTTTTTTCTAAATCCGGCATAATCATACTTGAAATCAGTCAATGCTTCCGTTGGAATAATCCCTGTATAAAGCATATTGCCACTTGAGAAAAACGGATGATACGCTCTAACGCCTGCCCATGTAATAGATTCTCCATAATGTTTTGTGATAGGACAAGGTATTGTTGTATGTGTTTTCGAATTCCAAACTGTTCTATGACTACCTACTGTTGCCCATATTATTTTACTATCTAAATCATAACATAAGTCATTTATCGTTTGTGGCATTGTAATAATGGTATCTATTTTATTTGCTTCAATATCAAGAGAACATATTGTATTTCTTCTATCTGTAACAAACAGTATATATTCTTTCCCGTCTACATCATAAATGTTAGCATCTTTTATATTGCCCCATGACAAAGCATCCTTTTGTTTCAGAAAAGTTTCCGGTTCTTTCACTATATCTCCGTTACAAGCACAAAAACAAATAGTAAGCACTGATAATATTACACCAAGTAATAATCTCACCATATCTCCTTACCTATTTTAATCGAAAACAAACAAATCCATTGTCTTATCTTTGAGTACATACACTCCTTGTTTCCCTACTCGAATTGCACACTTGTATTTATTTCCATCAAACTTAACTTCGTACTTCTTGTTTAGCTTTGAGTCTGCAATGATAAGAACCCAATCTTGTTTCTTCTTTATGAACGAACTCTTATCTTCTTGCTTCGATAGTTGCAATATGCGATAGTATTGTTTCCTGTACTTATCGTAGAACATGCCTCGAAAGAGCATGTTATCCTCCCAATATTGTATCTTCTCCGTTGCAGAATGATTCTGTGAGAAGTCTCTCTTCTGCGGTTTGACATAGAACTTCGAACTGAGTTTTTTCTCTCTTAACGTCTTGCCACTCATCGTCATCTCAACTACATTCTGCGATAATTCCGTACCCGCAACGATTATGGAATCCTCGACATTGAATGCAGTCTGATAACAATCATCAATAAACATATCTTTCGGCTGATCGGACGGTCGCTTTCCGAATATCTTTACACACCTTACGCTATCAGGGTTGCTTATATCCCATGCTGCAATCAAATCCGATTTTGCCCTGAAATCTGCAAAATCCGCATCGGAATCGAAAGATAAAAGAACACCTGTATAGAGCACATTTCCATAAGTGAAAAATGGGTCAGATACTCCAAATCCAAACCATTTAATTAATTCTCCATGATGCGTTGTAATGGGACATGGTGTCTTTGTACAGGTTCGCGAGTCCCAAATATCATGATTATGATTATCCAACATAGCTAATATTATCCCCTTATCTGAATCATAACAAAACTCACATATTTCCTTTGACGCACCTGTAAAGATAGTATCAATTCTATTTGTTTCCATATCGAGAGTACAAAATATACTATCTGCATAAAATATTACATACTCTCTTCCTTCAATATCACAAATATTGTTCCTTGAAAACCACGGCAAAGCATCCTTTTGTTTCAGAAAACTTTCCGGTTCTTTCACTATATCTCCGTTACAAGCACAAAAACAGATAGTAAGCACTGATAATATCACACCAAGTAATAATCTCACCATATTTGTAATGTGTAAAACGTATAAAGGGAGAGGTTACCCTCTCCCGATAAATGTTACTTGGTAACAAATTGAAATGTGTACTCAATCTCCTTGCCGTCTTTCTTGGAAACACCGCAAAGCACTCTTGAAGCATCTCTGCTTGGCAGAGATTGCACCATATAATCCCCTGTTTTGAGTTTTTCAAAGAGCTTTTGGTCTCTCTCGATATAAGGAACTACCAAATCCCAAACGATGGAACTCGTCAACGGTTGGGTTCTTAATCCGCTTAATTCCTTAGGATCTATAGGCGTTGCCACGATTACGATATCGTCAAAGCAATCATACGGTTGTTTGTATGCACAATAACAATCTCCATTGTTCCATTCAAAATGCCTATGCAAGCCCCAGCCTTCACCACCGGGAGCAACCTTAAGCTGAGTTACACCTTTAACAGAAGTTTCCACATCTTTATTCTCGGAATCTTCACAAGACACCATCACCGATAAAGCTAATACGGATGATGCCAACATTATTATTCTCTTTTTAATCATTTGCTTTCTATTTTTTATTTGTTCAAACTATTTATTCTCTGATTTATGCAAGTACTTAAAGCATTCCTTGCTTTGAAGTTGTTTATCGATATTATATTCCTCTGATAAAAAGCCACCTCCTTTCCTTATTGTTATTCACTATTGCAAGCGAGTGCAAATTCCGTGCGATTTCGTATTGCCTTTGTGGCAGATGCCTTTGTTCGTTTCTTGTCCGTTTAAGAGCGGACTTCCAAGTAAAGACAAATCTTGGAGGTGGATAAGAACGAAATCACGCTGCAAACATACGAAAAATATTTTGAACCACCAAATAAATCATTATTTTTCTGCAAATCATGATTTGGGATTACAGAAAATAAGTTCGCATAACCCCATTCCTGCTTTGTCATTCCTTATGTTGGCAAAGGAATATGCTTAAAGGACTTATCCTCAAAGTCTTTCCCAAGGAAAATCAAAAAAAATAGGGAAGAAAGGCTAAGCAAGCAGCCTTTCGTAAAAGCCAAGCAGCACTTTCTCTTGGCTTGACCAATTATATTTGTCGGCAGAAGCCTTTACGGCGTTCGCCGACATTTGCTTTGCCAAGTCCGGATTATTTGTTATCTTTCTTATTGCCTCCGCCACCTCATCGATATCGAGAGGATTAACTACCAATCCGCAATGTTCTTTCTCTGTTACTTCCTTACAAAACAACACTTCCCTGCTTGCTATCACGGGAAGTCCTGCCTGCATGTATTCCAACTGCTTTATCGGAATGGAATATGTGTGATTCGGTGCTTCGTGCAGCAAGACCAACCCTACGGATGAGCGTTCATACACCCTCTCCCTCACTTCTGCATTAGGCACATAGCCGAGAAACTCAACATTTTGCCACTGTGGCATGGCTTTCACTCCATTGAAAAAATCCATATCATCGAACTCCCCTGCCAAAAGGAGTTTCACTCCTGCCTTATCGCAGGCTTCCACCATCTCTTTGACACCTCTGACCTCGGTCAAGCCTCCTACGTAACACGCCACAGCCTTCTTCGGAAAGCAATGCGGTTTATCGTTTCCATTGTCCGCAAATACAGGATAATTTTTCACCGTTTCCGTAAAGATATTGCCATAAGAAAGAAACTTCCTCTGTATTGTCTCCGTTGCACAAACAACAGCAGACAAACGTTTTGCCGAATATCTTTCCGTAAAACTTGCAAATCGAAAAAGCAATCTGCGTGCAATGTCCGGAATATAATCCCTTTGCAACATCAGAGCAGGGAAATCCTCATGCGAATCGAAGATTACACAAGCCTCTTTTCTCAATTCAAGTGTCGCAATCAGTAAATCCGGGTCATGAAAATGGTAAATATCGGCTTTAAGTCTTGCTGCCGCTTTGACTGCTTTGCGACTTGTCTTGATCATTCGCTTCAAGCGACTGCTCTCCGCCCGCCCTATGTCGATTATCTTAATGCCTGATTTTTCTTCATCGCCAAGACCGTCTGCCACAATAAGGCTTACATCATAACCTGCCTCGTATAAGGACAGGCATTCTTTATGAAAAATCCGCGAATCGTAACGACGATGAACTATTGTTATATGAACAACCTTTCGTTTCATGCTTCCGTTCCCGTTCAATCCTCTATTATCACTCCACTGCCCAAACACAACTTGGCATCAGGAGAATAAACGACACCGAATTGTCCTGCCGCTATACCTTGAATGCGTTCCTCGCTCTCTATTCTGTATATATCATTTATCTTCCTCAGCTTTCCTCGTGTGAAATCGGGAGTATGGCGGATTTTGAACAAGATGTCTTTCTCATCTTTGAAATCTCCCCAAATGTCTTCGGTGATATACTCGAACGCACCGAGGTTTATCGTCTTTCCGTACTGGGTATCGGGGTCGTAGCCTTGGGAAACATAAAGCACATTCTCATCCATATCTTTCTTAACCACGAACCAAGGACCGCCCGACAGCCCCAAACCCTTGCGTTGACCTATCGTATGAAACCAAAAGCCCTTATGCGTTCCGAGTATCCTGCCCGTCTCCAACTCGACTATCTTTCCCTCCTTTTCTCCAAGGTATCGACGTATGAAATCATTATAATTGATTTTACCCAAGAAGCATATCCCTTGCGAATCCTTTCTTTCGGCAGACGGCAGACGGCACTTCCTTGCCTTGGCT
>OCLL01000113.1_pt1 | contig 19617 bp, 19 predicted proteins | sample 1538931 | NCBI WGS metagenome assembly OCLL01 (sample SAMN03418270, study PRJEB22391) | human gut metagenome | biome: human-gut; feature: organic feature; material: feces | host: Homo sapiens | place: Tanzania | collected 2013-01 | reverse complement strand
CACTACGGTGCTCAACAGCATAGCGATGCTTGCAGGAAGCCATATTTTGCGTGTTCATGATGTGCGTGCGGCAGTTGAGGCACGCGCAATTTTGGAGGAACTGGACAAAACGAAAGCGTGAGTAACCCTTTTTCTCTCCTTATTTTGACTTTAATAAACTGATTAGATGTTTGAAAGTTTTGGCATAATTGACTTTATCGACATTGCTTTAGCGTCGGCATTGTTGCTCTACCTCTACCTCACAATGAAGAAGTCGGGGGCTATCAATGTGTTTTTGGGCATAGTGTTCTTGCTGGTGGTGTTCACGGTGCTCCGCATCAGTCGCATGACATTGATGAAGGGCATATTCGACACGATTATCAGTCAAGGTGTAATCATTCTGATTATCCTTTTCCAGAACGAGATACGCCACTTCCTCAGCGATGTGGGCTCAAACCGCAGTTTGCGTTTCTTCAAGCGGTTTATGCACAAACCATCGGCAGCCGATAAGCGTAAGTGGCTGATGCCTATTATTTATGCCTGCATGTCGATGTCGAAGTCGAAAACCGGTGCGCTGATTGTGTTGCAGAAAAGCACATCGCTGTCAGATTTTGTTAACACTGGCGATATGATTGATGCGAAGGTGAACAATCGCTTGCTTGAAAACATCTTTTTCAAAAACAGTCCGCTGCATGATGGTGCTGTGATTATATCCGATGGCAGAATCCTTGCCGCCGGGTGTATTCTGCCTGTGTCGCACGACCGCAACTTGCCTCGTTATTTAGGTCTTCGCCACCGTTCGGCGTTGGGAATCACCCAGGAAAGCGATGCTGTGGCAATCGTGGTCAGCGAGGAGACTGGCAATATCTCATGCGCCTACAAGGGCGAAATATTTCTCAAATTATCAAGTACGGAACTCGACCACAAAGTTTCGGAATTACTTAATGAATAATCGTAAAAAATGGATAACAATATAAGAGGTGCATTTGAAATTGGAGATGCACTGGTTAGTCTTGACCTTGCCGAACGCTTTTTCTGCTGCGATATTGACGCTTGTTTGGGTGCGTGCTGCATCGAGGGCGACGCAGGGGCACCTATCACTAAAGAAGAGTTTGAAAAACTGAAAGAAGTGCTCCCCGTGATATGGAACGACCTGCTTCCACGCGCGCAAGAGCAAATCAAGGAGCATGGGGTGGGCTATCTCGACCCCGAAGGCGAAATCGTTACCCAGATTGTTGACGGCAAGAATTGCGTGTTTTCCACCTATTTGCCAGGCGGCGTGTGCATCTGCGCCATCGACAAGGCATATCGCGAGGGCAAACTTGATTGGCGTAAACCCATTTCGTGCTATCTCTACCCTGTGAGAGTGAAAAAGCATAAGGCGTTCACTGCCGTGAATTACCATCGCTGGAAAATCTGCAAGAGTGCCGAAGTGATAGGCAGAAAAAACAAAGTGCGCCTCTATCAATTCCTGAAAGAACCGCTCATCGAGCGTTTTGGCAAAGAGTGGTACGACGAGCTCGCCGCAAATTGCGACCTCTATGTGAAAACCTACCTCGAAGACTAACCGAGGATTTCGCCAAAAAGGACAATGTTTTTGGGTGAGGGGAGGAAGTGATAAATGCCGAAATATTTGGCAGTTACGAAATTTTATATTAATTTTGCACCGATTTTCGTAACCTCTGTTGGGAAATTTGTGTGGCCCTTGTACGTTGCGGAAACGGTATAGTACTATAAAACAAATAATTACAATGGATTTAATTAAAGTTGTAGAGCAAGCATTTGCTACCAAAAAGGAACTTCCTGCATTCTACCCTGGCGACACTATCACAGTGGCTTACCGCATTAAAGAAGGTAACAAGGAACGTATCCAGCAGTATCGTGGTGTTGTTATCAAAATCAGCGGCGAAGGCGACAAGAAGCGTTTCACCGTTCGCAAGATGTCTGAAAACATTGGTGTAGAACGTATCTTCCCAATCGAATCTCCATTCATCGACAGCATCGTGATCAACAAGCACGGTCGCGTGCGTCGCGCTAAGATTTACTACCTCCGCAAACTCACTGGTAAGAAGGCTCGTATCAAAGAGCGTCGCGTAGTGGTAAAGAAGGAAGCATAATCTGCTTGCCAGAAGATATTCCATTAAGGTTGCCGCAGTCCGATTCGGATTGTGGCAATTTTTTTGTAAATTTGTTTGCTGAAAATGGCAGAGCGAAAAATCATACACGTAGATATGGATGCGTTTTTTGCATCGGTTGAGCAACTCGACAATCCCGACTTGAAAGGTCGGCCGATTGCCGTGGGGCACGATGCGCCACGCAGTGTGGTGGCTACGGCGAGTTATGAGGCGCGAAAATTCGGCGTTCATTCGGCGCAGCCCATGGCGCAGGCTAAGCGGCGGTGCGAGCAACTGGTGATTGTGGAGCCACATTTTGCCCGCTATCGTGAGGTGTCGGCGCAGGTGCATGAGATTTTCCACCGCTATACCGACATCGTGGAACCCATCTCGGTGGATGAGGCTTTCCTCGATGTGACCGAAAACAAAAAAGGCATCACTTTGGCGATGGATATAGCCAAGGAAATACGCCAAGCCATTTGGGAAGAATTGCACCTTACGGCATCGGCTGGCGTGTCGTGCAATAAGTTGATGGCGAAGATTGCCAGCGATTTCCGCAAGCCCAATGGACTGACGGTGGTGCATCCGCAGCGCATTCAGGCGTTTTTGCAGCATCTGCCTGTGGAGAATCTGTGGGGCGTAGGGCCAAAGACAAAGCAGAAAATGTATGATTTGATGGTGCACACTTGCGGCCAACTCCGTGAGGTGCCGCTGGAAATTCTGAAACTGGAATTTGGCAAAATGGGGCAGGTGTTCTACGATTTTGCGAGGGGTATCGACAATAGGCCTGTGGTCACCGATTGGATTCGCAAGTCGGTGGGCTGTGAGGAAACCTTTGAGTCGGACATCAGTAAGCCATCGGCAGCGATTATTGTGCTTTATCAGGCTGTGATAGAATTGGTGCAGAGAATTGCGAAATGCGGTTTTGAAGGACGCACACTCACGCTGAAAGTGAAGTTTGCCGACTTCACGCAAGTGACACGAAGCCTTACGCAAAGCAAGGTGCTGCGCGATAAAGACGACATTCTGCCGCTGGCGAAACAACTGCTGGCAAAGGTGGATTTCAAGCAACACCCTTTCCGTTTGCTGGGACTATCAGTGTCGCGCACCGACAACGACCTACACGAAGAGCCCCGCCAACAATGGCACACCGGCGAACTTCCTTTTGAGCCTTATTAAGTCAACAAGTCAACAAGTCAACGGGTCAACGGGTTAACAAGTCAACGAGTTTTCGAGTTTTCGGGGTTTCGAATTATCGAATTATCGAGATTTTGGGGGATTATAGTTTGATGCCGTATTTGATGATGCTGTCGGTGAGCATTCCTTTTGGCATGAAGGCTTTTAGGGTGTCGGTGACGGTGTTGAGCATTCGTTCGCGGATGTAGTCGTCTTTGATGTAGAGCGAAATGCGGCGCTCCGACACTTGGTTGCCATCAATTTCCCTTACATTGCTGCGCTGTGCTTCGGTGAGAAATGGCAGGTGCATTTCGGGAATGATGGTGTAGCCTCCGTTCTCGTCCACGATGCGGATTAGCGTTTCGATACTGCCAGCCTCGTAGATGTATTGCCCTTTGGTGCGGGCTTTGCAGAACGAGAATGCGCTGTCGCGAAGACATTGCGCCTCTTTCATAATCCACATGTTTTCGTTGTCTAAGTTTTCGGGACGCAGCACTTGGTGAGGCAGTCCACAACCTTCTGAAAGATAAACATAAAATTTCTCGGTGTAGAGCGGCACTTCCAGTATGCCTTTTTTGGCGTTGTCGCAAATGGCAATGCCAGCGTCGATTTCGCCACGAAGCAGAGCCTCGTGCATAAAGTCGGCTTTCATTTCAAGTATGGAGAGCGACACCGAGGGGTATGCTGTGCGATAGTGTTTGATGAATTTGGGCAGCAGATAAGGAGCGATGGTGGGGCCTACCGACAATGTAAGCGAACCGCTGACAGCGCCTTTTCCCTCGTTCACAATCTCGGTGATTCGTCCAGCCTCCATCAGTGCTTTTTGCGCCTGTAAAATGATTTTTGCACCCTCCGTGGTGGGCTTTACCGACTTGTTTGTGCGCTCGAAAATGCGCACGTCGAGTTCTTCCTCAAGTTTGATGAGCATGGCGCTCAATGTGGGCTGTGATATATCACAAGTTTCGGCCGCTCTCGCAAAATTGCGAAAGCGGTCGATTGCCACAATGTACCTGAGTTGCTGTAGTGTCATTGTTTGTAGGAATTGATGATGTTGGTTAATTCGGCGAGTGGCATTGCTCCGCTCTGTCGCCACAACTGCTGGCCTTCACGGAAGAGCATCAGCGTGGGCACCGACTGTATGCGGTAGTTCATGGCGAGTTCTTGCGCCTTGTCCACATCAATTTTAAGGATTCGAATACTGTTGCCGAAGTTTTCCTTCAACTGTTCCAATACTGGGTGCATCATCTTGCAAGGACCGCACCATGTGGCGAAGAAGTCAACTAATGTGAGTTGCTTGCCGTTGATGATTTCATTGAAATTTTCCATTGTGTTTTATTTGGGTTTAAGTTTGCAAATCATTTGAGTCATATTGCCCATTGGGCAGAACACGCACCATGTGCGAGGACGGTAAACCACCGTGAGGATAACGCCCACGATAAGCGAGGTGAGCATGATGCCGTAGAGACCGAAAGCGAATTGCGCCACCCATGGCTCTACTGCAGTGGGGTAGGCCCAATGCCAAGGCACATCGAAAGTCCAGAGCAGGTGTATGGTTTCGTGCAGCGAGTTCACGCCTTTTGCCACATTCACGGTGAGGATAATCATTTGAATGAAAAAGAACATGAAGAACACGAGAAATCCGTTTCGGAACCATTTCGACGAAAGCCATCGTGGAGCCACTTTCTTGCGCGACCACTTCAGGGTGTTGCCAATCTGGAGGAAGAGTTGACCACGGCCGCAGTAGTTGTTGCAGTAGCCTTTACCGCCACCAAATATTGCCATCAGCAGCGGAATGAGGAAGCAGATCACGCCAAGCCACGCAAACACGATGTTGAAGAATCCGAGGGTGAAGTATGTGGCCGACACAATCCATAAGTAATCGCTCCAGCGCTTTTTTGTAGGTTTTGCCATAGTGCTTATCTTGGAATTTTGTGAATTACTCCGGCTGGGCAGTTTTTTTCGCAGATGCCACAGCCAATGCAAATATCTTCGTCAACCATCGAGTAGCATCCCTTGTAGATGCTGATGGCACTCTTTGGGCACACTTTAACGCACACTCCACATGCCACGCAGCGATCTTTTTCGCTTACTGCTTTGAACTTCGATGCCATATTATTTTCCTTCGTTGGCCAGTAATTCCTCAAGAAACTCCGATGCGTCGGCCACGCAGTCGGCGCACTCGCGCAGAGGTTTTCCTGTGCCAGCACCCTTCAGTAGTTTGCACTGTGTGGCACCGTTGCGCTTCTGGAACTTCTCCATCATTTGGCGCATACCACGCATAGCCTTCACTTTGTCTTTGGTGGCAAGGCCGTAAACCATACCAGCGCCCACCAGTGCACCGCATGTGCCTTCCATATTGCCCATGCCGGCGCCAAAACAGTTGCCCACATGCTTGATGGTGGTTTCGTCGATACCAGTGAAGTCGTAATAGGTGCAGCACACCGACTGGGTGCAGTTGTAAGCACCGCTCAGTTTCTTCTGTGCTGCTATTTCTTTTCTACTTTCCATATTGAGAATTTTTGTTGTTGATGTTTTGATTTCTGGTGCAAAGATACAATGCGCGATGATAGAAAAACAAATGTTTTTATGTATTTGTTTATAGATAATGTCTATTGTTTGAGTGCGCACAAATTTGGAACGGTACTCCACACTAATTCAATAAAAAAGATATTCGTGAAAATCCGTTCGATTCGTGGTTTTTTAATTATCCACAAATTAGCACAAATTTTCACGAATTATTTTAGTATCTAACTATCTAATTTCTTACTTCCCTTTCCCTCTTCTTTTCTTCGAAGTGGGCGCGGAGTAGGGCTACGGTTTCTTCGGGGGTGGTGGCTGGGGCTGAGATTTTTTCGAGTTGGCAGCGGTCGCCTTCCTCTTTGATGGTGTCAACCAATGTGCCGTAGGTGTAAGCGATGCCTGTTTCTTCGAGAAATGGTATGGCTTTTTTGCTCATCACTTCGGCATAGAGCTCCTTCACTCCGCCCACCACAACCATAGCGGCAGCGGCTTTTCCAATCACCTTGTCGGCGATAGTTGCGCCATACAGCATTTCGGGTTCGTGGTCGAGCAGATGCTCTAAATCACGTACACCAGGCTTGGAGTAGGTGGTGACGATGCCGTGGTTTTTCACCACCAGCGAACACTTCTCCCTTCTTAAAATCTCAATTAGTTGTCGCATTATTTCTGCTCAAATTTGTTTGCCACACGCACCAAGTTGTCGATAATTGGCAAATGCTGAGGACACATGGCCTCGCACTGTCCGCACTGTATGCAGTCGCTTGCTTTGCCGTGTTTTTTAGTCAGCAAATTGTAGTACAGTCGGCTGTTGTGGAATTGGCTTTCGCCCAGTTGCTTAATCACATTCATCAAACCGAAATATTGCGGAATGGCGATGTGCTGTGGGCATTTGCCTGTGCAGTAGTGGCACGCAGTGCAAGGAATGTCGATGTTTTTGGTAATGGTGTCAACCACACGGCTGATGAGGTCGGTTTCTTGCTCGTTCAGCGGTTGGAAATTCTGCATGTAACTGGTGTTGTCGTCGAGTTGCTCCATATTGCTCATGCCGCTGAGCACCGTCAGCACATTCGGCAGCGAGGCGCAGTAGCGAATTGCCCACAATGCAGGGCTCATGTCGGGGTGCACCTCTTTCATCATCTTCTCCACTTCAGCAGGCACATTTGCCAAGCTGCCACCCTTCACAGGCTCCATCACAATCACTGGTTTGCCGTATTTTTCGCAAATCTCGTAGCACTTCCTGCCTTCCACGGGGCTGTTCCAGTCGATATAGTTGATTTGCAACTGCACATATTCAAATTCGGGGTGTGTGGCAAGCACTTGCTCCAACGTTTCGCTGTCGTCGTGAAACGAGAATCCAATATGCTTTGCCTTGCCCTCGGCCTTCAGTTGCTTCAGGAATTTCCAGCCGTCGATACGGTCGAGCAGTTCGATGTAATTCTTGTTGATGGCGTGGAACCAGTAGTAGTCGAAATACTCCAACCCTGTGCGAGTGAGTTGAATGTCGAACACCCGCTGCAAATCGTAGTAGGTGGTGATTTCTGCTGCGGGCATCTTGTCGGTTACGGTGTAACTTTCGCGTGGGTATCGCTTCACAATTGCCTCACGCACAAACACCTCGCTTTCGCCATCGTGGTACATGAACGCCGTGTCGAAGTAAGTGAAACCACGCGCCATATATTTGTCCACCATTTGGGTGGCAAGCGTGTAGTTGATCGACTTTTGGTCGTTGGGGTCGAGAAGGGGAAGACGCATCATTCCCATACCGAGTTTTCTCATTTCGCTGACTATTTTTTAAGAACGAATTTGATGAACGCCCAGCCGCCAATCACCTGAATGAGCATACCTGGCACACCCAAGCGGAAATCCTGAACGCCAGCCATGAAACTGCCTTTCACTGCCCATTCAATGCCGCAGCCCACCACTTGATACATCAGCACCACAGCGAGGATGGCAAAAATCGACACCGATTTTGTGCGATTAGCGATGACCGACGCAGCGCAAGCCAGCAACACGCCCTTCATCACAATCATAGGAAGTGCCGACACAGGAGGCATACCGAAAAAGGCGGAATTGATGATAGGGGAGAGCAGGGCGGTGAGCAAACCCACCTTTTCCCCATACTTATATGCGCCAATCAGCGTGAAGAAATAGATGGGCAGAAAGATTAAGCCACCCTTCGGCATCAGCGCATGGCAAAGTTGAGGAAACACAATATTTCCCACAATAAACAGTGCTGCAAAAGCATAGGTGCGCACATCACGCAACGAAAGCGAATAAAGTTTCACGTTTGAATTCATATCGTAATCATTTTGAATGGTTCAGAATATTTTCTATCCTTCAAAATTACAAGAAATCCATCAAAAAAGCAATAAAAATACTGCGTGCTAATGCCCCTGTGTGATTTTTTTATGAATGCAATTTAAAATATCACACTTATTTTCCGTAAATTTGTGGAAAAAAGATAACTATGGCAGAATTTGATTTGAATAGATTTTTGGTGGCACAGGAGCGTGATTACGCCACAGCACTTGCCGAGATGAAAAATGGAGCGAAGTTGAGCCACTGGATTTGGTACATCTTTCCGCAGCAAAAAGGACTTGGGCACAGTTACAATTCGCGATACTATGGGCTTTGTGGCGTGGAAGAGGCTATGGCTTACTGGAATCATCCAGTGCTGAAAGCCCGCTTATTGGAAATAACCAATGCGGTTTTGTCACATGCTGGCAAACGCGATATTTTCCAAATTATGGGTAGCGGAATCGATGTTAAGAAGTTTCGCTCATGTATGGATCTCTTTGATAAAGTAGCACCTAATGATGTGTTTCATAAGGCAATCGTTACGTTTTACCCATTTTGACACAAAAATGATGGGGTAACATACTCACGATGTGGGCAAAAGTTTGTAACTTTGCATGATTTTTTGTGCGCTCTGAAAAGTGGCACCAAAAATGGTACAAATAGCAAATTTTAATTAAGAATTATTTATACAAAATTATGGCAAAAAAAGCATTATTGATGATTCTTGACGGTTGGGGCATTGGTCCTCACGACAAGAGCAACGCAATTTGGGAAACTCCAACTCCTTACTGGGACAGCCTTATCGCAAACTATCCAAACAGCCGCTTGAAGGCTTGTGGCGAAGACGTGGGTTTGCCAGCAGGACAGATGGGTAACAGCGAAGTGGGTCACCTCAACATTGGTGGCGGCCGCATCGTTTACCAAGACCTTGTGAAAATCAACAAGGCTATTGCTGATGGCTCTATCTTGAAGAATCCTGAAGTTGTAAAGGCTTACACCTATGCCAAGGAAACTGGCAAGGGCTTGCACATCATGGGCTTGACCTCAACTGGTGGCGTGCACAGCTCAATGGACCACTTGTTTGCGCTTTGCGACATTGCTAAAGAATATGGTCTTGAAAAAGTGTATCTCCACTGCTTCATGGACGGTCGTGACACCGACCCAGAAAGTGGCAAGGGCTTTATTCAAGATGTGGAAAATCACCTCGCAAAGAGCACAGGTGTGATTGCCACTATCACTGGTCGCTACTATGCTATGGACCGTGACAAACGCTGGGACCGCGTGAAGCTCGCTTACGACCAACTCGTGAACGGCGAAGGCCGCAAGAGCGACAACATGGTGCAAGCAATGCAGGAATCATACGATGAAGGCATTACTGATGAATTTGTGAAGCCAGTGGTGAACAGCACCGTTGACGGCCGCATCAAGGAAGGCGATGTGGTGATTTTCTTCAACTACCGCAACGACCGTGCAAAAGAACTTACCCAAGTGCTCACTCAGCAAGATATGCCAGAGCAGGGTATGCACACCATCAAGGACTTGCAATTCTTCTGCATGACTCCTTACGATTCATCATTCACAGGCGTTGGCATTCTTTTCCCAAAGGAAAATGTGCAGAACACCCTCGCAGAATACATTTCAAGCAAGGGCTTGAAGCAACTCCACATTGCTGAAACAGAAAAGTACGCTCACGTTACATTCTTCTTCAACGGTGGCCGCGAGGCTCCATTTGAAGGTGAAGACCGTATTCTCGTTCCATCACCAAAGGTGGCAACTTACGACCTCAAGCCAGAAATGAGCGCTTACGAAGTGAAGGACAAATTGGTGGCCGCTATTGGCGAGAAGAAATACGACTGGATTGTGGTGAACTACGCCAACGGCGATATGGTGGGCCACACTGGTGTGTATGAAGCAATCGAAAAGGCTGTTAAGGCTATCGACGAATGTGTGAAAGACACCGTGGAAGCAGCAAAGGCTGCCGACTATGAAGTAATCATTATCGCTGACCACGGCAACGCCGACCACGCTGTGAACCCTGATGGCACTCCAAACACCGCTCACTCGCTCAACGATGTGCCTTGCGTGTATGTGACTGCTAACAAGGGCGCTAAGATTGAAAATGGTCGTCTCGCCGACGTGGCTCCAACCATTCTTCAAATCATGGGCCTCGAACAACCAGTAGAAATGACTGGTAAGGGTCTTATCGAAAAGTAATTTACGGGCCTCTATACTATGTAGAATGGCGCGTTAAGATATAATCTATTTCATAACAACCGTTCTAAAACCCCTCGGCTCTATGCGATTTTCAGCATAGAGCCGTTTTTTGTTGCCTTAAAAACGTGTGAAAATCATTTTTTATTTGTAAATTCGTGGGTTGAACAAAGATGTATAGAAATTGATTATAAACTAATTAAAATTATATCATTATGACTCCATTTAAGAAGTTATTATTGGCGGGCTTATTGGTAGCTACAATGGTGCCTGCTGTAAGTGCCGAACATCTGGTGATTGCTGCTGTCAACGACACTCACAGTCAAATCGACCCAGCCGCTGACGGGAAAGGCGGGCTGCTTCGTCGTCGTGCCATCTACGACCAAATCCGCAAAGAAAACAAAAACACGATGATTATTCATGGTGGCGATGCTGTGCAGGGCACGCTCTATTTCTCAATGTTCAAGGGCGAAGTGGAATTTGCCGCTATCGACAGCATGGGTTACGACATGATCACGCTCGGAAATCACGAGTTTGATAATGGTGTGGTGAAACTTGCCAACTACTACAACAAGTTGAAAACTCCAATCGTTTCGACCAACTACGATTTCAGTGCCACCCCAGTGAAGGGTGTGATGCCATATCTGATTAGAACTTTCGGCGGAAAGCGTGTGGGCTTCATCGGTATCAACGTGAATCCACGTGGCATGGTGTCGGAAGGCAATTACGATGGTCTCTACTATCAGAATGGCGAACTCATTGCCGACCCAACCGCAAAATATTTGAAGGAAGTGCAAAAAGTGGATTATGTGGTGATGGTGTCGCACATTGGCTATTTTGCAGAAATTCCTGGCGAACCTTGCGACTCTGGCTTGGTGACCAAGAGCCACTACATCGATATCGTGGTGGGTGGTCATACTCATTCAGTGATTGAACCGGGTTCTGCTCAAGCCAACGTGAAGAATGCCGACGGCAAAATTGTCACAATCGGACAAAACGGGAAGTATGGCAAACTCGTGGGCGTTTACGACCTTGACCTTGAAACTGGCAAGGTGGAATATCGCCACATCAAAGTGACTTCTGCCTACGATGAAGCCGCTAAGCAATACACTGCTTTCGCAAATTGGCTTGCTCCTTACAAGCACAAGGTGGATTCAATCATGAATGCACCCGTGGCGCAAAGCGCGCGCGAAATGACCTTGGACAGCCAAGCATACCAAAATTGGCTGTCGGATGCCATTATGGATATTATCAAAACCCTCTACACCGGCAAGGTTGACCTCGCTATCATGAACAAGGGCGGTATTCGTCAGGATATGCCTAAGGGTATGGTTTCGGAAGGTTTGATTAATTCCACATTCCCATTCGACAATCGCTTTGTGGTGCTCGATATCAAGGGTAAAGACCTGATTGAGGCATTCCGTGTGATGGCTAACCGCGGCGGCGACGCTGTGAGCAAAGAGGCTAAAGTGGTGTATAATGCCAAGGGCGAAATTGTGAGCGCAAAACTCAACGGCAAGCAAATCAAACCCGAACAGTCGTATAAGTTGGTGACAATCAACTTCCTTGCCAACGGTGGCGACTATATGGATTCGCTCCGCAATGGCAAGGTGCTTTTCACCGACACAGAGCCTTACGGCGAGCACATGCTTGAATATGTGAAGCAACTCACTGCCCAAGGCAAGATTATTGATGCAAAAGACACTCCTCGTTTTGTGAAAAAATAATATTATCAAATTTTCATAATGAACTTCAAGAAAATCTTACTTATTGCTGTGGCTGTGTTGATGACAGCCACAGTTTCTGTGGAAGCCAAGCGTCAGCCCGCTATTTTCAACAAGGTTGACAAAAAGGCTATGGAATCGTGGGTGAACTCCACATTCAAGTCGCTTTCACCCGATGAGCGAATTGCCCAGTTGATAGTGATGGCTGTAAACCCACGCGGCGCCGATGCCGAGACTTTAGTGAAAAAGTATGTGGCTGATTACAAGATTGGCGGTCTGATTTACAACGAAAACGACATTGTGACTCAGGCAAAACTCACCAATTACGCCCAATCGTTGTCGAAAGTGCCATTGATGATCACCCTCGATGCGGAATGGGGACTTTCAATGCGATTGGAAAATGCTCCTAAGTTTCCTCGCAACTTATTTTTAGGTGCTATCAGCGACGACAAATTCTTCTACGAATACGGTCAGGAAGTGGCTCGCGAATGTAAGCGCATGGGTGTGAATGTGAATTTTGCCCCTGTGCTTGACGTTATCGACCGCCAAAAGACCGTGCTTGGCACTCGTGCCTATGGCTCAAACCCCACTTTGGTGGGTAATCACGGCGTGGCATTCGCCCGTGGTATGGAAGATGGTGGCGTGCTCTCAGTGATGAAGCACTTCCCCGGCCATGGCAGCACCACAGCCGACTCGCATCTTGAGTTGCCAGTTATCAACAAGTCGCTCCAAGAATTGAAGCAATACGATTTCGCTCCATTCCAGCAATACATTGATGCCGGTTTGGGCGGTTGCCTCACGGCACACCTCTATATCCCAGCTATTGATAAGCGTCGTGTGCCTGGCACCATGTCGAAGGCGTATGTCACCAATCTTTTGCAAAAGAAGATGCACTTCAACGGTCTTATCTTCACCGATGCGCTCGGTATGGAAGGTGCAAAAGAGGTGAAAGGCTCAGTGTGTGTGAACGCATTCCTCGCTGGCAACGACATTCTGCTCATGCCTAACGAGGTGGGACCTGAAATTGCCGCTATCAAGCAAGCGATTGCCGCTGGTAAAATTAAGCAGAAAGATGTGGACGCGAGAGTGAAGAAGATTCTCCGATTCAAATACGCTCTTGGATTAGACACCAAACCTCAAATCGACCTCGCCAACATTGTGGCTGACATCAACGCCCCTGAATCAAAAGTGCTCCAACGCAAGATGGTGGCATCTGCTGTGACCGTGGTGAAGTCGGCTAACGATATTCTTCCATTGAAGAATTTGAACAACCGCAAAATTGCTGTGGTGGTGATGGGTAATGAAAATGGCGTAAAGTCGATGTTCGCGCGCCGTTGCACCGACTATGCCGAAGCCACAGTATTCGACTATAATCGTGTAGGTTCGCTCGATGCGCTCCAGCAGAAAATCGCCAAAGGTGGCTTCAACACCGTTATCGTATGTGTGGCTACACCTGCCGAGGCATACATGAATGCCGCAAAGCAATTGGCAAGCGCTGGTGGCGATGTGATTGTGGCTACCATGTGCCATCCTGAAAAACTCGACTTGGTAGGTTCCTTGATGGGCAGCGACAAGGTGAAGGCTTCACTTGTGACCTATGGCACTACCATGACCGATGAAGATTATTTGGCACAAACCATTTTCGGCGGAAATGCTGCTAAGGGTGTGCTCCCAATGGATATGAAAACTGGTGGTGGCGTGTTGAAGGCTGGCACTGGCGTGACTTACGAAGCTTGCCGCCTCGGTTACACCATTCCACAGGAAGTGGGTTTCAGCGGCGATTTGTTGGCTAAAATCGACTCGGTTTGCAACTACGGTGTGCAGCAAAAGGCATTTCCAGGCTGTCAGGTGGTTGTGGCTCGACATGGCAAGGTGGTTTGCAAGCGTGCTTACGGCCAAATTGACTACAATGTGGAAATTCCTGTTACCAACAACACCCTCTATGGCCTGGCATCAGTTTCGAAGGCAACTGGCACGCTCAGCGGTGTGATGAAGGTGTACGATGAAGGAAAAATCCAGCTCGACGAACCTGCAAGTGACGTGATTCCAGGTTTGAAGGTGGAGGACAAGAAGGATATGACCTTCCGCCAGCTCTTGTATCACGAGACCGGTATGCCACCATCACTCAACATGTGGCAGATGATGTTCGACCCCAAAACTTACAACGGTCCACTCATTGCTACCACGCCAAACGAATACAACACCATTTGGGTGATGAAAAACGCCTATGGCAATAAGAAGGCAAAACTCCGTACCGACATTCTTTCACGCAAAAAAACCGATGTGTTTAACTTGCCTATCGCTGAGGGATTGTGGGGCAGTAAAGCCACTTACGATTCAATTATGGCACGCATCTACACCTCTACTTTGGGCGAAAAGAAGTATCTCTACAGTTGCCTGAACTTCAGCTTGCTGGCAAATGCGGTGGAAAACGTAACAAAGCAGCCGCTCAACACATTCGTTCAAGACGGCATTTTCGCTCCACTGGGTGCTTACCACACCATGTATCGCCCACTTGAGAAGTTCCCACAATACCAGATTGCTTACACCGAGGTGGATACCTACCTCCGCCGTCAGCATATCCATGGCTATGTGCACGACGAACTTGCTGCATTCTCTGGCGGTGTTCAGGGCAACGCTGGTTTGTTCTCGAACGCCAACGACCTTTGCAAACTCTTCCAAATGTGGCTCAACGGTGGTGTGTATGGTGGCGACCGCTATTTGAAGCAATCCACCGTCGAGACTTTCCTCACCTCAAAGAGCCCCAACTCGCATCGTGGTTTAGGTTTCGACAAACCACGCATCGACAAGCCCGAATGGTCGTCAACCTGCGATGAGGCAAGCCCCGAAACTGTAGGGCACACCGGATTTACTGGCACTTGCTTCTGGGTGGATCCAAAGACCGATATGATTTACATCTTCTTGTGCAACCGTGTATCGCCCACTCGCGAAAATCCCAACTTTGGTCGTGTGAGCGCACGCACAAATATCCAGTCGATTCTCTATAAATCTATCGTGAAGTAATTCTTCACGGATATCCAAACAATAGCGGAGGGCTGAAACCAAGCAAGGTTTCAGCCCTCCCTGTTTTCTATGTGTGGCATAGTGTGGCATAGTTTTTCCTGTAACTGTTTTGCTAAATTGTTGATGTTCTTGCTGAAAAAATTGTTTATTTCAATTATTTTTAGTATCTTAGTGGAAAGAAAGGCACTATCTTTGAGGACTCCAAAATTGCACTCCATAAGTGGTTGGTGGCGATGTGTCCTATAAATAAAGTAAAGATAAATATTATGAAAAAATTAAGTGAATACACAAAAGATAAGAATCTTAATCAAATCATGGATGAAATTGTTGAAAAAGAAATGGATAAAACCTTTAATGAAGGTATAGATTTCGACCCAGAAACTAAAACTGTAGCATATAATTCTTCACACGAGAATTATGTTGACATTTCTATTGATAATAATCCTACCATAGATGGAGAAATTGTGCCTGGTGTACAAGTATGGTCAATATTTAAAAGGAAAAAAGGTGAAACACAAGAAGATGGCAATCCTTTAGTTTATGCATTAAAAGGTGAAGGATGGACATTTAGGAGTGAAGAAGATAGACTTGCCATTGAAAAGCAATTTAATGATATTGCTACAAAATTTGCACAAATTTATCCTATAAGAGTAACAATTATCATCCCAAGTGGAAATGAACTAAATTATCATATAGCAGAAATGGTAATGTCCAAAAGCAAAAATGCAGAATTATTAGAAGGGGCAATTTGTAAATTAACAACAGAGGAGGTTAATGAAATAGTTCTTGCTAAGGATTCCTTTTTCAGACAAAAGTATAAAAATAATTTTAATGCCGCATATAAACAACTATGTGTTTATTTTGAAGAGATGGATGAAAAAAGAGATGGTACATTTTCAAGGCATTTCATCAAAGATAGCAAAATGAGAAATGTGCTTTTAAATACTTTAAAGGTGTCACCTGATAGATATGCTAAAGATTCAAAAATAATAAATGGTCAAGACATTCTCATTATTGATGATACAATTAGCAGAGGACAATCTATTAAGGAGGCTTGCCAAATAATGTTAGAGTCGTATGCACCAAAAAGCATCACTGTATTAACATTGTCATCAAAACTAAATTAAAGCAATTTATTGTCAATAGGTATAGCGTGGCTTAGTTTTTTGCCATATTGGAAAATATTTGTATCTTCGTGGGCAAAACTTAACTACTTTATTTGATATAGATATGAAGAAAATTCTCGTTTCAGTATTTGCCTCGGCACTGGCTATTGGCAGTGCATTTGCTGGAGGCTATAAAATCACAGTCGGATTCCCCGACGTTTCGCTCAATAATGCCACAGCGTATCTCACCAGTTATGACACCGGCGATACTCTTGCCACTGGCACTGTGCATGGCAAGCGTTGTGTGATTAAGGGTAAAATTGAAGAGTCGTTTTTCGCACGCCTTATCATTGATGGCAAGCGTTGCGGTATGGTGGTGGAAGATGGCGACATAGCCGTGGATTGGGCGAAAAAAGAGGCCTCTGGTGCTCCACTCAACGACTATATCAACAATATGGAAAAGGCGATGGAAAATGTGAGCACCGATGAAGAGGCTGCCACACACTTCTACAAGGCTTTTGAAGAAAACAAGACCAACGCCATCGGTCCTTGGGCATTCTACAATTATTTGATGTGTAAGCCACTTAATCTCTCACAACTTGGGGAAGAATTGAAGAATGTGCCAGCATCGTATTTGGAATTGAAGCGAGTGAAAGATGCCGTTGACAATGTGAAGGCTCAAGCCGTAACGGCAGAAGGTCAGATGTTCACCGATTTCACCGTCACAAAAGAAGATGGCACTACCGTGAAATTGAGCGACTATGTGGGTAAAGGCACCTACACAGTGGTTGACTTCTGGGCAAGTTGGTGTGGACCATGCCGCCGCGAGATTCCAAACATCAAGGCGATGTATGAAAAATACAATGGCAAGGGAATGAACTTCCTCGGTGTGGCAGTTTGGGATGCTCCAGCCGACACACATCGCGCCATGACACAACTCGATATTCCTTGGCCTGTGATTGTGGGCAACCAGAAGCTCACTGAACCAACCAAGATTTACGGCATCATGGGTATTCCTCATATCATTATTTTCGACCCAGAAGGTCGCATCATTTCACGCGGTTTGCAAGGCAAGAAACTTACCGACGCGATTGAAGCCTGCATGGCAAAGTAAAAGCGACACATATAATATTGTGAAAAAATAACGAGGGCTGAAGTGGAAATGCTTCAGCCCTCGCTGCATTATTAATCGGAAAAATTGCGTTTCCTGTGATAAATTGGTGGAATTGTTTTGAAATTGATGCGAAATTGTAGCGAATGACGCAAAATTATAGCATATTCCGATATTATATTGATATTTTTTGCCTATCTTTGCAATCAGAGTATGATTGTGGGAAATTTAGCGATCATGTGATATGGAGGTGTGCTATTACCCCGACACCCTCTGTGCACTTATATTTACACTCGGGGAAAGGTTTAAAATTCATTTACGACATGAAGAAAATTTACTTCTTGCTTTCACTGCTGCTTACTGCAGTGAGTTCGACTTTTGCAGCCCCAAAAACGCCTCAAGTTGTAATTCCAGACAACTACCAGGGTACTTCGTTTACTGCACAGTGGAACGCTAACGGTAGCAGCCAGTATTTGTTTAGTCTCTACACTTTGGGCACCGACATGGTGAGCGTGACTGAAGATTTCAGCAAAGTGAATCAATCTAACGGCAAGCTCGACACCACTAATCCTAACTTGCCAGCAGATTGGACTGTGGACCTTGCTGAAAACGGCACCACTGAAGTGGTTTACTACAACGACAAAAATCACCTCTTGCTTGATGCCACAGGCGACAAGATTGTTACCCCTCTTCTCGTTGGTGGCAATCTCTCAAAGTATGTGCTTAATGCCAACCTCGTTCACGCAGAAGGTGTGACAGAGGACAACTCAAGTGTGTTTAATATTAAGGTGTATGACAAGGAAGGTGACCTCCTTACCCAAGGCGACATCTCTGCCATCTACTTTGCACGCCGTCAAGACTTCGTTTTGTCGGAAGCTTTTGGTTATACTCCACTCAATATCGGTAAGATTGAAATTACCATCAAGAAAGACGACACTCACAACGTGGGCGACATTTCTGTTAACTCTATCTCTTATGAATACAAAGCACCTGTGTATGTGCTCACCGACCAGCCAACCACTGAAGACCACTACGATGCTACCGGTTTGGACGCAGAAGCAGTTTACTACTACTATGTGAAGGCAAAGGAAGGCAACGAGGTTTCTCCAATGTCGGGCATTATGCGTGTAGATGGCTTCTTGTCGGTTAAGGTGCTTCCTGCAAGCAATGTGGGCGTTGACGCATTCACTGCTAACTGGGAATATCTGCCAAAGGCAAAGGGCTACTATTTGCAACCATATCGCTACGATGTGGCTGCTGAATCAGGTGTGTTCTCTGCTCTTAACGAGAAATTCTCTAAATCGCTCGATGGCACAATCGAATCGCCAATCACATCAGTCACTACTCCAGATGATTTGACTGATTGCCCAGGATGGACCGGCCGCAACCTTATCGCTGCCGCAGGTATGCTCGGCGCTAACAGCGGTCGTTTCCCAATGAACATGTCGTATGTTCACTCACCAAGCATGAATCTCTCTCGCAACGGTGGCGTATACACCGTGCGTTTGAAAGCTCATGGCACTCCGGGCGACATCTTGAGCATCTACCACGTTGGTTATATGGAAAACAACCAGTTGGTGATGCACAAAGCCACTTTCGATGCTAATGGCAATATCGATGAAACTTGGGAAATGAAGGACGGTGACTCTGAAACCATTCTCTCATTTGAAGAAAACAAGATGAAGCCATTCCTTCTCGATGAGGTAGAAGTGACTCAAAAGGTCAACAAGGGCGACATCAGCACCGTAACTCTCCCAGAAATCAAGATTGAAAATCCTCAAACCACTTCTTACGACTTCAGCAACCTTGTGGCAGGCACACGTTATGGCTACACCGTAACTGGTTGGCGTCTCGATGGCTTCGGTGGCGAAGAAAAGTCGGAAACTTCACAAATTGAATATGCCGATTTGCAAGAGCCCTCTGGTATCACCGACGCCGCTGCTAACGGCGAACCACAAGTGAGCGCAATGGGCAACATTGTGAACGTGACTTTGGCACAAAATGCACCTATCTACGTGTTCAGCGTTGAAGGTCGCACACGCCAAGTGGTGAACGGAAAGGTGGGTGTGAACTCAATCACCCTCGAAAGCGGAAAAGTATATATCGTGAAGGTGGGTGGCCGCGCTTATAAGGTAGCAGCCCTCTAATCCCCTCTCATTTTAGTATATCACAAAACCAAAACAGGCGGTACACAATAGCGTGTGCCGCCTGTAATTATTTTTGGTGTAATCATTGCAAAAAAAACGGGTCAGTGGATAATTCCTGGGTATAGATTATGCATTGTTGCCAAATCGTGAATGGCATCAAAAACAAAAACATAAAAAAACAGCCTTGGGGCAAAGTGGAATGCTTCG
>OCLL01000112.1_pt1 | contig 19654 bp, 17 predicted proteins | sample 1538931 | NCBI WGS metagenome assembly OCLL01 (sample SAMN03418270, study PRJEB22391) | human gut metagenome | biome: human-gut; feature: organic feature; material: feces | host: Homo sapiens | place: Tanzania | collected 2013-01 | reverse complement strand
GATACTTCTCCTCACGGGTGCCCACATCATCATCGGCTTGCCGGGTGAGGATGCGGCAGAGAGTCTCCGTCAGGCGCCCATCATCTCCTCCCTTCCCATCGACATCCTGAAGATTCATCAGATGCAGATCATCAAGGGAACCCGCTTGGCGCAGGAGTATGCTGAGCATCCCTTCCACGTCTATACGGTGGAGGAATACATCGATGTCATCGTAAAATACATCCGGCTCTTGAGAAAGGACCTGGTGCTGGAGCGGTTCGTCAGCCAGTCGCCTAAGGAACTGCTTGTCGCACCGAAATGGGGACTCAAGAACTATGAGTTCACCAATCTCCTGAATAATAAGTTAAAGAGTTTACAGTAAAATATGGCTAAAGTTGCAATCGTAATATTAAACTGGAATGGGCAGAAGATGCTTGCCAAGTATCTGCCTAATGTCGTGGAGTATTCACGGCAGGATGCTGAGATATGGGTGGCTGACAACAATTCGTCAGACCAGTCAATGCTTCTCCTGGAGACTCAGTTTCCCCACGTCAAGACCATCGTGCTGGAGCAGAACTTCGGTTTTGCCGAGGGCTACAACCGTGCGCTGGAGCAGATAGAGGCAGAGTATTATGTTCTCCTGAACAGCGATGTGGAGGTGGCTCATCACTGGCTCACTCCGCTCATCGAGTTTATGGACAGCCATCCCCAGGTGGCAGCCTGCCAGCCTAAGCTCCTGGCGGAATACGACAAGGATATGTTTGAGTATGCGGGAGCCTGTGGCGGTTTCCTCGACAAGTTCGGCTATCCGTTCTGCCGCGGCCGCATCTTCGAGACCGTGGAGCGCGACAACGGACAGTATGATTACCAGCAGGAGGTGCTCTGGGCTACGGGGGCCTGCATGATGATCCGTGCCAAGGATTACTGGGAGGCAGGCGGACTGGATGGCCGCTTCTTTGCCCATAACGAGGAGATAGATCTCTGCTGGCGATTGCGCCTGATGGGCAGGAAGATCTACTGCATTCCGGAGAGTGAAGTCTATCACGTGGGTGGTGGAACCTTGCCGAAGAGCAATCCGATGAAGACTTTCCTGAATTTCAGAAATAATCTAACGATGCTCTATAAGAATTTGAGCGATAAAGAATTATCTCATGTAATGAGAGTAAGATGGTTCCTGGATTACCTGGCTGCTTTCGAGATGCTGATCCTGAAACACAATCTGGGCGACTTCAAGGCGATCTTCAAGGCGCGCAGGGCTTTCCAGGCATGGAAGCATGATTTCGATGAAGACCGCAAGAAGATTCAGGAGAATAGAGTAGAGGGAACCATTCCGCAGGTTTTCGATTGCTCCATCCTCTGGCAGTATTACGCCAGGGGCAAGAAGCTCTTCTCGAAGCTGTAAGAAGACGATAAAACAAACTTAAAATAAGAATCTATGATGAAGAAACAAATGATGATGGCGCTCGTGTCGCTGATGGCTTTGACAGCCCAGGCACAGGCGAATTTCAATGTGACGGTTTCCAATCCGTCAAAGATGGTGAAGACAGATCAGCCGGTGGTAATCGACCTCAGCAAGCTGGGAAGCATCGGCGAGATTCAGCGTGCGGTGGTAACCGTGGATGGAAAGGAGATTCCTTCACAGCTCGACGACACCAACCGCGACTGTACCAACGATGAACTCTGCTTCCTGCTCGATCTCGGCAAGAAGGAAACCAAGAACTGCCAGGTGCAGCTCTTTACTGAGGGCGAACAGGCGCAGTATCCTGCCCGTACCTTCGCCGAACTCTGTCTGCCTAGCAAGAACAAGAAGCTTGCCAAGAACAAGCAGGACATCTATCTGCGAAGCATCTCCTTCGACAAGAAGACCAAGGATGTCTATCACTATGTTCATTCCCATGGTGTCTGCTTCGAGAGTGAACTGGTTGCCATGCGCATCTATTTCGACCAGAGACAGACCATCGACCTCTACGGCAAGATCAACAAGGGACTGGTAATCTACGACACCCAGTTCTATCCATCTGCAGAACAGCTCCAGGCTGGTTCGGGCGACGACTGCCTCTGGGTGGGAAACACCTACGGACTGGGCGCCTTGCGTGGCTGGGACGGCAAGGATCAGCTGCATCTCACCGATGTGAAGTATCAGGAGCAGCGCGTCATCTCCGAAGGTCCGCTCCGTGCCATCGTCGAGGTGGTGGATAACGGCTGGGTTCCGGCTCCGGGTCTGAAGCCTCTGAATGCTACCATCCGCTACACTATCTACGCCGGTCATCGTGATTTCGATGTAGATGTGTTCTTCAACAAGGATGCTTCTGATTATCAGTTTGCCACAGGTCTCATCAATGTGAAAGGCTCCAGCGAGTTTGCTGATGGCAAGGGTCTGCGTGGCTGCTACGGCAGCGACTGGCCTACAGGCAAGGACGACGGCAAGCACAAGTTGGAAACTGTAGGTCTGGGAATCTACGTGCCACAGAGCGCCCTGGTGAGCCAGGAGCCAGCCAACAAGGACTGCTACACCCAGGTGGTGAAGCCTTCCGGCAAGAAGCTGAGCTACAAGCTTGCCTATACCAGTGCCAACGAAACCTATGGTTTCAAGGGTGAGAAAGAATGGTATCAGTGGTTGAAGGAGTGGAAGAAGCAGATTGAGGAACCCGTGAAGGTTTCCGTTTCCTGCACGATTCGATAGTAGGGAGCTAACTCCTTAACTCCTCAATAAAACGACAGAATATTGCACAGATAGCCAATAGTGAGTAAAAGTGTTAGCATTTTGCTCGCTATTGGCTGTTTTTTATTATTTTTTTGAGATTTTGCTTGGTAATTTAAATATTTTTTAGTATTTTTGCAGTCGTAACCAGAAGACTTTAAAATTACGTGAAAAGATTATTTGATTATATTGTCATATTAGCATTTATCATGCTCTGTTCGGCCTGCGAGTTCAAGTTCAAGCCGAACGAGGAGGCTGACGCTGTCCCATTAACGGTGCAGCGCTACGACCGCTTGCAAAGCAGATACCTTACCACCGGTGATTTCTCTGCCCTTCAGCAGATGAATACCGACTATCCGATAGAAACCCGAACACTGATAGAGAAGATGCTGCAGCTTGGCACCATTACCGACGCCAACATCAGCAACCGTTTCCTGATGTTCTATCAGGATTCCACCCTCCAGTCGCTTATCGCAGATGCTGAGGCTATGTATGCGAACATGGACGACATCAACGAGCAGCTGAAGAAGTCGTTCGGCCGTCTGCACGACTGGTTGCCTGAGCTTCAGCAGCCATACTTCTATGCCCAGATCGGAGCGCTCGACCAGAGCATCGTGGTAGGTGAGCATTCAGTAGGTATTTCGCTGGATAAGTATCTGGGGCCGGAATATCCGCTCTACAAGAAATTCTATACAGCCCAGCAGCGTGCTACCATGCAGCGCGAGTATATCGTGCCCGACTGCCTCACCTTCTATCTGCTGAGCATCTATCCGATGAAGGATTTCGATACCCGTCCGCAGCTGGACCGCGACCTGCACATGGGCAAGATCATGTGGACCGTGAACAAGGCGCTGGGTAAGGATATTCTGGACACCAAGTATGTGAAGACCATCCAGGCTTATGTGAAGCGCAATCCGAAAATCACCGTCAAGGAACTGCTGGAAGACGAGGACTATTCGCCTATCGAAGCGCTGCATAAGGACTAATCAGCAGGATAAGGACTAATCGGATAAGGATTAGTCAGCTGCTGGATGAAGCAGGAAAAACAAAAGCATTCAATACAATACATGAAAAGATTTTCAATTTTTGTTGCAACGATGATGATGGCATCAGTAATGCAGGCAGCTGAGAAGCTCGATTTGAAGTCGATTACTTCAGGTGCATTCTCTGCCTCATACGTTACAGGAATCAACCCTATTGAGGGTACCGATCTCTATGCTTCCATCAGTTCTGATGGCAAGCAGGTAGTAAGTTATTCTTTCAAGACCGGCAAGCAGGTGGCTGTGCTCTTCGACGTAGAGGCTGCCAAGGCTCCGATGAAGTCGGTAGAGGGCTACGTGATGAGTCCGGATGGCAAGAAGATGCTCGTCTTCACCAAGAGCAAGGCGGTGTATCGCCGTTCGTTCAAGGCTGAGTACTTCATCTACGATATTGCCCGCAAGACCATCAAGAAGCTTTCTGAGGGCGAGAACCAGCAGGTGGCTACCTGGTCGCCGGATTCACGTCACATCGCCTTCGTCAAGGACAACAACATCTTCGTAACCGATGGCGAGAAGGAAGTGCAGGTTACCAGCGACGGAAAGTTCAATGAAGTAATCAATGGTATTCCCGACTGGGTATATGAGGAGGAGTTTGCCTTCAACCGTGCCTTCGCCTGGAATGCTGACGGTACCTCACTCGGCTGGATCCGTTTCGACGAGAGCCACGTGAAGACCTATTCGCTCCAGCTCTTCGAGGGCGCCAAGCCTACCCGCAGCGAGTTCCACGACTATCCGGGAGAGTATTCCTACAAGTATCCTAAGGCAGGACAGGACAATTCCAAGGTGAGCCTCTGGAGCTACGATATGAAGACGGGCAAGACCCTCGCACTGGATGTTCCGGTAGATGCAGACGGCTACTATCCCCGCATCAAGACCACTCCAGACGCCAACAGTCTCATCGTCTATACGATGAACCGCCACCAGGACGATATGCGCCTCTACTCCGTGAATCCATTCACCGGCAAGAGCAAGCAGCTCATCCAGGAAAGCGTGCCTAAGTTCATCAAGGAAGAGGTGATGGAGAACAGCATCGTGGGCAAGAAGAACATCCTGCTCCCTAGCGACCGCGACGGCTACATGCACCTTTATCTCTATGATATGAACGGCAAGCTGATCCGCCAGGTAGAGAAGGGCAACTACGATGTTACTGCCATCTACGGCATGGATGAGAAGAGCGGCGACATCTACTTCCAGGCAGCCATGCTCAATGCACACGACCGCCAGGTTTATGTAGCTCACAAGAACGGCAAGGTGGAGCGACTCACTTCTGAGGAGGGTTCCAACTCGGCTTACTTCTCAGGCGATTACCGCTATTTCGTGAACAACTGGAGCAGCTACAGCCATCCATACGTTTACACCGTACGCAACAACAAGGGTAAGGTGATCAAGACCCTGGAGGACAACAAGAAGCTGCTGGAGAAGACCAAGCAGTATAACTGGGGCAAGCGTGAGACCTTCACCTTCACTACATCAGAGGGCGTGAAGCTCGACGGATGGATGGTGAAGCCTGTAGATTTCGACGCCAGCAAGAAGTATCCGGTCATCCTCTTCCAGTATTCCGGTCCGGGCAGCCAGCAGGTGCTCAATTCCTGGAGCACGGGAAGCATGGGTTCCGGTGGAGCCTTTGATTACTATCTGGCTCAGGAGGGATTCATCGTGGCTTGTGTAGATGGCCGTGGAACTGGTGCCCGTGGTGCTGAGTTCGAGAAGTGCACCTATCTGCGCCTCGGCGACCTGGAGTCAAAGGATCAGGTGGAGACAGCGCTCTATATGGGCAGTCTGCCATACGTGGATAAGGAAAACATCGGTATCTGGGGATGGAGCTATGGTGGTTTCAATACCCTGATGAGTATGAGCGAAGGCCGCCCTGTGTTCAAGGCTGGTGTGGCTGTAGCGCCTCCTACCTGCTACCGCTTCTATGATACAGTCTATACCGAGCGTTACATGCGTACTCCTCAGGAGAACGAGGATGGCTACAAGGTAAACCCAATCGAGCGTGCCGACAAGCAGCATGGTGCCTTGCTTATCTGCCATGGACTGGCGGATGACAATGTTCATCCACAGAACACCTTCGAGTATTCAGAGGCATTGGTTCAGGCAGACAAGGATTTCAAGGAGCTTTGGTACACCAACCGCAACCACGGCATTTCGGGAGGTAATACCCGCAATCATCTCCTGCGCCAGATTACCAACTGGTTTAAGGATAAAATGAAATAAAGACATCTGTTTTATTCCATAAAAAAGCAGCCCCCGGAGGTTTCACAACTTCCGGGGGCTTAATTTTAACCACTAGCCTTCGGAGGTTTCACAACTTCCTAGGGCTCCAACAATAGTAAACGAGCATCAGGTGGGCCTAAGCCCCCTAATGCAGCATTTTACCGAATCAAAAATTCTTATATCTTTTACGCTTCCGCGTTTTATTTCTTCTTCTTAGCTTCCGCTTTCAGCTTCTTGGCTTCCGCCTTCTTCTGCTTCACTTCCGCTTTTCTCTGCTTCAGCTGGCTCTTCACTTCCGCTTTCTTCTGCTTCAGCTGAGCCTTTGCCTCCTTCTTTTCAGCTTTTCTTTCAGCCTTGGTCTTTGGCTCCTCCATGTCGCTTGGCTCTACTGCCTTGAACATGAACTTGCTCTCGTCGATGTTCTTCATCTGCCATGGAGTAGGGAGGTCTTTCGGCTTCTCGCCGTTCTTCAGGCGCTTTGCCTTCGCCTGCTTGGTGTAGCGGTCGTGCAGCTTGGTCCATTTCTTCTCTGCCTTCTTGAAGTTGCGGTCGAAGATCACGATGCAGGTTCTCTTGGGTGCACCTATCGACTCCAGGTATTCCTTCAGCTGCAGGGAGTAGTTCTCTCTGTTGTCCAGGAAGAGCTTCTTGTTAGTCAGATATACTGAATCAACTCTCTGCACGCTGGTCATATACACCGTAGAGTCGCTGAACGACGATGCGAAACCGAACATATATGCAGTTGTCGGATCATTCTTGGCGTGAGCCGTGAATGAAGAGATGGCTGCGATAGCCAATGCTAATGCGATTTTTAAAACTTTCATTTATTCTTTTCTATACTTATGTTTTGCGCTTACTGTCCCAGATAGGATTTCAGCAGTTTATTCTTCGTGTTGTGTCTGAGTCGGCGCAGGGCTTTCTCCTTGATCTGCCTTACTCGCTCCCTCGTCAGGTTGTACTTTTCACCTATCTCATCCAGGGTCATTTCCGGCGAACCGTCTATTCCGAAGAATGCTCTCACCACCTTCTGCTCCTTGTCGGTGAGCAACTTCAGTATGCGGCTTACCTCCGCCTTGAGCGATTCTGTGACGAGTTCCCTGTCGGTATTCGATGAGTCGCCAGCCAGGAAGTCGATCATGCTGCTGTCCTCGCCGTCGGCGATAGGTGCATCCATGCTCACGTGGCGTGAGTTCGCCTTCATGGCGTCTGCAATCTTGTCTTCGGGCAAATCCACGCGCTCGGCAATCTCATCCACGCTCGGCTTGCGCTCGTGTTCCTGCTCGAATCTGTTGAGTTCCCTTGCTATCTTGTTCACGCTACCCACCTGGTTGAGGGGGAGACGCACCAGTCTGCTCTGCTCAGCAATAGCCTGCAGGATGCTCTGTCTGATCCACCAAACGGCATACGAGATGAACTTGAAGCCGCGTGTTTCATCAAATTTTTCAGCAGCTTTGATAAGACCAACGTTTCCTTCGTTGATAAGGTCAGGTAAGCTGAGTCCCTGATTCTGATATTGCTTGGCAACAGATACCACGAATCTCAGGTTGGCTTTGGTCAATCTCTCCAGGGCTCTCTTATCTCCCTTTCTTATGCGCTGTGCGAGTTCCACTTCCTCGTCGGTCGTGAGGAGCTCCTCGCGTGTCCAATTTCTTGGAGATATTTGTCCAACGATGCGCTTTCGATTCGTTATAGACTTTGAAATTTTCAGTTGTCTCATGGTAGCAATTTAATTTTGTAGATGCAAAAGTACACTTTTTGTTTGAAAAAACAAAAAAAATAGCAGATATTTTTCAAAATACCTGCTATTTTGTCATTTTTTATCTTTTCAGAGGGGCTGAGTTCTCCTTTCAGAGGGGGCTGAGTTCTCTTTTCTTAGGAACTTCAGCCGGGTTCTTCCGGTGATAGGCGCCCCTCAGCCGATTAGTCCTTCTGCAATGGTACGGCGAAGTAAGCCTTCTTGCCTGTAGGCCATACACCCTGGATGTAGAGCACAGGATCCTTGCTGGTAGAAGCACTCTTCACAGCCTTCTGCAGGTCGTCGAGCGATGTGATGTTGCTGTCGTTGATGCGCTGGATGATGAATCCGCGTGAAACGCCTGCATCCTTCAGGGCACCGCTGTTCACCTTCATCACCTCTACACCATACTTGATGCTGAGCTGGTTCTTCTGGCTCTCTGTTACAGGACGGAAGGTTCCGCCGAGTACGTCGAGGTCTGCGCTCTTGATCACTGAGGTGTTGCCCTGGGCATTCTTCAGGGTGATGGTCTTGGTGGTCTCCTTCTTGTTGCGCAGGTAGGTGATGCTCATCTTGTCGCCAGGGCGCTTGCCGTTGAGCGACTCCTGCAGCTCTGCCATCTTGGTCACCTTCTTGCCATCCACCTTGGTAATCACGTCGCCTTCCTTCAGTCCGGCAGCAGCACCGTTGCCGTCCTCATCTACCTTGGCGATATAGACACCCTCGTTGGTTCCCAGGTTCACGTCCTTGCCGTTCTCCTTCTGGGCATTGATGTAGTTGAGCACGTCGCTGCCCTGGATGCTCAGCATCACGCGCTGTACGCTTCCGTACTTCTTCAGGTCATCCACCACCTTGTTCATGATAGAGGTAGGGATGGCGAAGCCGTAGCCTGAGTAGGAACCGGTCTGTGAGTAGAGCATGGCGTTGATGCCCACCAGCTCGCCCTGGGTGTTGACGAGTGCACCGCCCGAGTTACCTGCGTTGATGGCAGCATCGGTCTGGATGAAGCTCTCCACGCCGTTGGCGCCGAGCGAACGTGCCTTGGCAGAGATGATACCTGCGGTAACGGTGTTGTTGAGTCCGAATGGATTGCCCACTGCGATTACCCATTCACCCACCTTCACGTTGTCGCTGTTGGCGATAGGCAGGGTAGGCAGGTTCTTGCCGTCCACCTTGATGAGGGCGAGGTCGGTGCTCTTGTCGGTACCGATGATGCGTGCAGAGTACTCGCGGTTGTCGTTCAGGGTCACGGTCAGCTCGTCTGCGCCTTCCACCACGTGGTTGTTGGTAACGATGTATCCGTCTGAACTGATGATTACGCCCGAACCTGTAGCCTCTCTCTTAGGAGTCTGCACCTGCTGCTTGCGTGTGCCGCCCTGACCTCCAGGATTGCCGAAGAATCCGAATGGGTCGAAGAATCCGCCGAATGGGTCGCTCTGAACATCTACGGTCTTCACCTTCGAGTTCTGTACGTATTTGATATGTACCACGGCTGGCAGAGCCTTCTCTGCTGCGTAAGTGAGATCAACTGGTTGACCTGGTGCCTCTGCTGTTACAGCTGGTGAAGCGTTCACCTTCATGAAAGCACCTGTTGAGAATGCTAGCGAACCTACGCATAGCACTGCCATTACATAATTAGTTACCTTTTTCATGTTTAATATCCTTTTTGTTATTATTTCCTTTTTATTGTTACGCCTAGCCATCAGCCAATTCTATGCCAAATCCCTCGGGTCTGCCATATCTGTCAGCCTCTTGCCTCAGCTTTTCGGTTGCAAATATAGAGTCATTTTTTGATATACGTATAACTTTGAGTCATTTTTTATTCCGTTTTAACATTTAAAATTAACACTTTAACGGCTCTTAAACAAGAATAGCCCTATTTTTACAATTATTTGCTACTTTTCGGAAAAATGATAGTTTTATATATGAAATTAAAACCTCTTGATATGCAAACGAATGTGAACGGAACAGGAGAGAAAGATGACTGGAATGTCAGTCTTTCGGGAAGAGAAAGTCGTAAAAACATCGCCAAAAAGCGAAAAGAGTTTAAAAACTCAGAGAAATTGGCGGTTAAGTCGAACTTTTTTGCTATCTTTGCATTTCGAAAGCAGTGCTCCGGCTTGTCGCTGGCATTCTCTACTGGGGGGTGCGAGAGGAAAGTCCGGGCAGCGTAGGGCATCCCACTTCCGAAAATAGAAGCTATTGGTGACAGTAGGTGTCGGTAGAAGAAAATTACCGCCCGAAACTTATTCCGTAGCGAAGTCAGGCTCCGGCAGGGCATCGTGGTTTAGTGTCGGGTAAGGGTGAGAAGGTGGTGTAAGAGACCACCAGCTGGCGGGTGATCGCCAGGCTGTGCCATCTGGGAGCTGTAAGCTCATGTAAACCGCAGATTGAGGGCGGCTCGTCCGATTGCCTTCGGGCTGCTGCGGAGGGTAGAGTGCTTGAGCCCAGGGGTGACTCTGGGACTAGATAAATGACAGGCGCCCGTATCGCTTCCTGGCGGTATGGGTACAGAACTCGGCTTATAGGGGCACTGCTTTCTTTCTTTTAGTTCTTTCTGCATCTTATATATATAATAAGGTATGGAGACATAAATACCTGTCGATGTAATGTAGGATGCGATGTTTCAAACCATTTAAAAAATAACCAGCAATTATGAATCTCAGAGAACCGGAAAAGCAGATATTAGACGATTTTGAGCACAAGGTAACCAACAAGATGCAGAAGTATGGCGATGAGCCCGACTTCCCTAAGTTGGAGAACTACGGACTTACCCGCATGGAGCTGGATGACTATCTCTTCGACAAGCAGGCCATCCTCGACATGGGCGGTTCCAAGCGCACGCAGCTCACGGTGGGCGGTTTCATCACGGTCATCCCCGTACTGATCCTTTCCTGCTTCCCGGATAAGTCGCCTATCTATGAGAACGGCAAGGCAATGACCACCATCATCGCCATCATCATCGGTCTGCTGCTCGCCTGCTTCTGCAAGGCATTGCTCCAGATGGTGATCCTCTACCGTGTGAACAAGCATAAGGAAACGAAGATGGAGACCTTTATCAAGGCAGTACTCTTCTACGAAAAAAGATAATAACTTTTTAAAGCATTGAAGATATGAATTTACCAGACTTTATGGCTTATAAGGACAAATTCACTCAGAGTGCATTTGTCGAGAAGATTTCGCACGTGGCAAAGCGTGCAGGTGCCAAGATGGTTTATGCAGCCCTCATTCTCTATTATACGCTGGAGAGTGACAAGGTGGCGCTCAAGGACAAGGCGATGATTATCGGTGCCCTGGGCTACCTCATCAGTCCGCTCGATGTGATTCCCGATGCTATTCCGATAGCGGGACTGAGCGACGACCTGGCAGTGCTCATCTTCGTACTTCATAAGGTATGGGGAGATGTTTCTGAGGATGCGAAGCAGAAGGCTCACGACAAGCTCGCACAGTGGTTTGACGAAGATGAGCTTCCTCAGGCAGAAGATCTCTTCAAGGAGAATCCGGAAGATACTCCGGTCTGATTCGTTTAGAACTCATTCTTTTTTTTGGGCGCCCGTTTCTGAATTTCGATTTAGGACAATAGCAAAACGGCGGACTCTCACGAGCCCGCCGCTTCTATTAATAACTAATAAATGATTAAATCTTTTATCTTGTTTTTACGATTTTCATCTTTTATACGATACCCTGAGCCATCATAGCCTTAGCTACCTTCAGGAATCCGGCTACGTTAGCACCCTTTACGTAGTTAACGTAACCATCGTTCTCAGTACCATACTTCACGCAGTTAGCGTGGATATCGTTCATGATGTCGTGGAGCTTAGCGTCAACCTCCTCGCGTGACCACTTCAGGCGCTCAGAGTTCTGGCTCATCTCAAGACCAGAAACAGCCACACCACCAGCGTTGGCAGCCTTACCTGGAGCGTAGAGGATCTTAGCATCCTGGAACACCTTGATAGCCTCTGGAGTAGTAGGCATGTTAGCACCCTCGCTCACAGCGAATACGCCGTTGGCGATGAGAGCCTTGGCAGCCTCCTCGTTGATCTCGTTCTGAGTAGCAGAAGGAAGAGCGATGTCAGCCTTCTCAAACCAAGGCTTAGCACCCTCTACATACTTCACGCCATATTTCTCAGCATACTCCTTGATACGGCCACGCTCTACGTTCTTGAGCTCCATGATGTAGTCGAGCTTCTCGCGGTCGATACCGTCTGGATCGTAGATGTAACCATCAGAGTCTGAACATGTAACAGGCTTAGCACCCAACTGGAGCAACTTCTCCATAGTGTACTGAGCAACGTTACCAGAACCGGAAACCAATACAGTCTTGCCCTTGATGTCGATGCCCTTGGTAGCGAGCATGTTGCAGAGGAAGTAAACGTTACCGTAACCAGTAGCCTCAGGACGGATGAGAGAACCACCGAACTCCTGACCCTTACCGGTCAAGACACCCTGGAACTGGTGAGTCAACTTCTTGTACATACCGAAGAGGTAACCTACCTCACGGCCACCAACACCGATATCGCCAGCAGGAACATCCTCGTCTGGACCCATGTGACGGTAAAGCTCAGTCATGAAAGCCTGGCAGAAACGCATCACCTCGTTGTTGCTCTTGCCACGTGGAGAGAAGTCAGAACCACCCTTTGCACCACCCATAGGGAGAGTAGTAAGAGAGTTCTTGAAAGTCTGCTCGAAAGCAAGGAACTTCAGGATACCCAAGTTAACAGACTTGTGGTAGCGAAGACCTCCCTTGTAAGGGCCGATCACGTTGTTGTGCTGAACGCGGTAACCCATGTTAGTCTGAACGTTACCCTTATCATCTACCCAAGATACACGGAACTGGATGATGCGGTCTGGGATGCAGAGGCGCTCGATGAGGTTTGCCTTCTCGAACTCAGGGTGCTTGTTGTACTCTTCCTCGATAGTACCGAGAACCTGACTAACTGCCTGGATATACTCCGGCTCATTTGGGAATCTTCTTTGGAGATTCGCGATTACTTCAGATGCTTTCATAATCTTTATCTTTTATTGTGTTTGAAATTTCTCTTTTATTGTTTGCGATTGCAAAGATATAGTTTTTTCTTGAAATAACCAACAAAAAGAAAGAAAAAATGCACAAAAAGTAGAAAAAAGACAATCTTTTAACTTTTCGTAAAGGTTAATGTAGCCTAATTGTGTGCGTACACCTTATTATATATATGATTTTCTCTATCTTTTTGTTTGGGTTCTGATATTTTTTAGTATCTTTGCATCGTGTAAGGAACTTCACGCAGGAGTCTTCTTCACAAGACTTTATAAAATATGAAAGATTATGCCAAGAGCTACAGGACCGATAGGTTATATTGAGCACCGATCTCCGATGAAAGATGAGACTGGCAAGTATTTGATTCATCCTCAGTTTGTATATAGGGATGTGTATGATTTCAAGAATATGCGTGATGGTATGCGCCAGCACCATCAGATGGCTACCTCTCAGTTTCTGGCTGCCATCCAGTCTATCAAGGATGAGACGATGATGGCACTTTCCAGTGGTATGGAGGTGAAGATAGGAGATATGTTCATCATCAAACCCAAGTTGAAATTGAGAGACCATAAGGATGCTGATGGCAATATATATCATAAGGTGTATCATGAGGGTGAACTGATTCCTGCCAATGAAGTGGTGATTGATGGTTTTGAGGTGAAAACCACCCGTGAATTTGATAAGGAGTTCTATGTCAATTATGATGGAAATTGTAGTCGTCTTCCTTGGAAAGTAAGTTTTCCGCCTAAGGAGTCGGCTCAGGAATTGCTGGACATCACCAACTTCTGCAAAAAGCATGGCTATATCACGGTTAAGGATTTGATGCGCATTCATGGTGTAACCAAGTATCATGCCCAAAAGGTTCTGTCTGGCTATTGCGAGGGCGAGTTCCCGAAGATGACTCGTGAGCGTGAAGGCAGGGTCTTCATCTACCGTAGAATAGGAGTCTAAAAATGATAATTATCTGCCGTGAATAGGCGGATAAAAAAGATAATGCAGAAAAAAGTCCTTTCACGAAACTCTTCTTGTTGTTGATAAACAGAGAGTTAAGTGTGAAAGGACTTTTTCCCTTATCCTACTTCCTTTACAAGATAGAGATTGCCGTCACGGGTATGTTCCGGTTTGCCGAAAAGGTGGGTCAGCGTCTTGCTGAAGGGATTCAGGGCGATGTCCTGGACACCCTTGGCGTGCATCGTTCTTAGCTTTTTCAGGATGATGTCGGCGGTCATTTTCTCACCCTTTTCCCCTCCTTCGGGAGTTCTGAAATACGAGGCAACGGTTCTTTCCAAATCCGTCTTGATGTAGTAGGGCAGATTGTGTTCCTGCATCTCCTTTTCATCCTCCTTGGAGAAGAAATAAGGCTCGCCATGCTCTACCTCATCTAATAGTTGGGCGTAGATTTGGTCGTGCTCGATATCATCCACGTTGATCATCCCGTCGGGTTCCAGAATCAGGAATCTTCGGGAACCAGAGCGGTCGGTGAGGAGTTCGCGCTGGTTGCTGGTGCCGGTGAACGAGGCAGAGCGGGGCAGACGGTTGAAGTTCTTCTTGTAGGCACCGATGAAGCTGGGTTTCATGGTTTGCATCAGGGTCTTCATCAGCGGCATCTTCTTCGGATTCTCCTTGTCCAGCTCATCGTCGTTGATGATGGCAAACTCCACAATCTTTCTCTGTGCATTTCCCTTTTGGTTGAGCGAGAAATCATCCGTGTAGTAATCTCTTAACCCGTTGGGTAAGAGAGTTCTGAGGAAAGTACTCTTATGTAAGCCTTGGGTTGTAGATACCAGGGTGAGCATCACGCTGTTGGCGTGTTTTTCGTCATATCCAGCCATCTGTGCCACCATGGCACGTAGCCAGATTCTTCCCATCTTCTGGCAATAGTCAGAGTGGTTGATGCGGCGCAGGAAGTCACCGATTCTGTCCTTTCCATCCCAGGTTCCTCTCACCTGATTGATGTAGGAGCGGATAGGATGATAAGGTTGGGCGTACTTCGACTTGATGAGTCGCTCTACGAAGTGATCGCGCACAAAGATGCCAGCCTCCTGCACCTCGATGGCGATGGTGTTGATGGCATATTTGTCGATGATTTCGAAGTCATGCTCCGTCTTCTTTCGGTATTCGAAAACATCGGTGATGACATTGTATCGGAACTCGTAGTTCTCCAGCAGCCACTTCTGCATATCCGCGATAGGGCGGAGGTAGTTGCGGCTACGTTTCTTGTACTGTGCCTCTTCGTCGGCAACTTTCTGTTCCTTCTCCTTTCTAAAGTCCTCTTTCTGCTTTTGGAGGTTGTCTTTTTCCTGTTGAAGGTTTTCTTTCAGCAGATCATTCTGCTTTTCGAGTGCTGCGACATACTGAGTATCGTCGATCAGTCTCTTCAGTGTTCTTTTGATATTCATATTTATAATCGGTTAAATTCGTTTATTGAGTAATATCACTGCAAAGATACAATAATAAAGAGGCGTTTGCAATACTATCGGCGATAAATGTTGCAATAAATTTAGAGGGGAGAAGGAACGCTTACTTGAGGGAGAAAGCGCCTATGGTAGAAGGCTAAATGATACTCTCTTCGTATCGGTTGACTATTGTCATTCATATAGATGACCCGGGTCGTCTATATGGATGACCCTAGTGGTCTATATGGATGACGGTAGTCATCCGATTGTAAGAAGGTATATTTCCTCCTTCTCTTCCACGTTCTTTCTCCCTCCGTCAAGCGTTCTTTCTCCCCTTCAAATCGGTTCCGTCGTTCTCTGTTTTTAGTTCCATTGTTTACTGTTTTTAGGTCCGTCGTTTACTCTTGTTGCAAGTGATGTAAAGCGGCATCTGTAAAAAATGCATTCACACTTAAGTGTATGTATGTCAATGTGTTGTGCTTGTTGTGAAAGGAGAAGTGAATTTGTAATGCAATTAAGAGTTTTCCATAGTAGTCCGATTACTGATTTAATACCCAAGAGTAGATTCTGGCAGAAATGTTTGGAGATTCCGAAAAAAATGATTAGTTTTGCAGTTGAATAGGCTGATAGGTTGTTATCACCGGAAACTTAAAAGACAGAACAATGGCAGAATTGAAATTATATCCAGTAGGAATCCAGACATTCGAGGAAATAATCACTCGGAATCTTCTGTATGTAGATAAGACGGAATATGTCTATCGCATGACTCATAGCGGTGGCAAGCATTTCTTCTTAAGTCGTCCGCGCCGTTTCGGAAAGTCATTGCTTGTTTCAACATTCAAAAGCTATTTTCAAGGCAAAAAGGAACTGTTCAAAGGATTAGCCATCGAAAAGCTGGAAAATGAGTGGACGGAATATCCTGTACTGCATTTCAGTATGGCAGGAGGTAAGCACATGGAGAAAGACCAGCTGGAAAGATATCTGGGAAGCCGACTTGCCGAGCAGGAAAAGGTATGGGGTATTACATCTCCTGCAGTTGATGCGAACGACCGTCTCATTTCGCTCATCCAGACTGCTTATGAAAAGACTGGTAAGCAGGTTGTTGTACTGATTGATGAGTATGATGCACCTCTTCTTGACGTAGTTCATAGCGATGTTAACTTGCCGGTGCTTCGCAATGTGATGCGCAATTTCTATAGTCCGTTGAAGGATTGTGAACCAATGCTCCGTTTTGTCTTCCTGACCGGTATTACGAAGTTCTCGCAGTTGAGTATCTTTAGTGAACTGAATAACATTACGAATATCAGTATGGATGATGAATATGCAGGAATCTGTGGTATTACCAGGGAAGAATTGGAAACACAGATGTCTGTGAATGTTGATGTGTTGGCGGAGAAAATGGATAAGAGTAGAGAGCAAATGCTTGAATCCTTGCGAGAGTTTTATGATGGTTATCATTTTGCTGCCCAGTCACCTGATATATTTAATCCATATAGCTTGCTGAATGCTATGGCAAAGCAGAAGATTGATTCCTACTGGTTTGGATCAGGCACACCAACTTATCTGATAGAAATGCTCAAGAAATTCCAGGTGATGCCATCGGAGATTGGTAGTTGTGAGGCCGACCAGTCGGAGTTTGATGCACCAACAGAAGGTATGTCATCTGTTATGCCTTTAATGTATCAGAGTGGTTACATCACTATCAAGGGTTACGATCCGGAGACGGAACTCTATACCCTGGATATTCCTAACAAGGAGATTCGGGTAGGGTTATACCGTAGTCTTTTACCTAATTATATAGGTATGAATACGGTGAAGGGAACCACGACCATTGCCAAGATGTCAGCTCTTATTCGTCGCAACGATATGGATGGAGCCATGCAGATGCTTCAGGCTTATCTAGCCACGATTCCGTATTGCAACAATGCGGACTCTGAGGGACATTATCAGCAGATGATGTATGTGATATTCTCTATTCTTGATAATTATGTAGATGTAGAAGTCCGCACTCCATCGGGAAGGGTGGATATGGTATTGAGAACAGCTACCCATCTTTATCTTTTTGAGTTGAAGCTCAATAAGGATGCTGATGCAGCGATGAAGCAGATCAATCTTAAGGAATATCCTAAGCGCTTCGCTTTAAGCGGCTTGCCAATCGTAAAGGTTGGGGTTAACTTTGATGTGGCAACGCATAATATTACGGATTGGAAGATAGAGCATGAATAGAATGATAGATGAACTATAGAATAAACATAGCCAATGATTACAAAAATTAGGTTGCAAAACTGGAAGAGTTTTAAGGACTCTACGATATATATCGATTCTTTGGGCATCCTTATCGGAACCAATGCAAGTGGTATGCGTTGCCACATAAAAGTTAACGCCTTCCTCCGATCAGTGGGTGAAGGTAAGAGCCTTCTTGATGCTATTCAGACCGTTAGAGGAGGGGAGGACTGGATAATCCGACGAGGAGAAAACACTTTTTGTTTAGAGTTGGAAGTTGAGAATGAAGGAAGTTCCTATCTTCTTGATTTAAGGGTGATAAGGAAGGACTCTGTTTTCAGTTATGGTCCTTGTGAAATCCATCGCATCGGTATTGGGGATGATGATGTGGTTCCTGGAAAATTCATGGATTCTGCTCGCAATATTTTATGGAAAACTTATGGTGTTTCGGAATCTTTGGATTTTTGGGCAAAGATATATGCTACACTAAGAAGTATCATTATTCTTGACCCTGTTCCGGCTAAGATGCGTGATTACTGTAAGATTTCTAAAGAGTTGAAATCTGACGGAAGTAACGTGGCAGGTGTTTTATGTGCCTTGTCTCCTGAGGAAAAGGAGAAGGTGGAAGCGCTGGTATCTAGCTATGTTCGCCCACTTCCAGAGCGTGATATAAACAAGGTGATATCCGAGCCGGTTGGTCTGATCAGGTCAGATGCCATGCTTTATTGTTACGAAGATTGGAATCCGGATCAGCCTGTTGATGCACGAGGGATGAGTGATGGAACGCTTCGGTTTATAGCGATAGTTGTTGCTCTTTTGACTGTTGCTCCCTATAGCTTATTGCTCATTGAGGAAGTGGATAATGGTTTGCATCCTTCTCGTGCAAAGGAGTTGGTTGATATGTTGAAGGAATTGTCGCATCAGCGTCAGGTAGATGTTCTTTGCACTACGCATAATCCGGTATTGTTAGATGAGTTGGGGAACAAGATGATTCCATTTGTCAGCTATGTTACTCGTGATGAACATGGAGATAGCCATGTTAATCTTTTAGAGGAAAAGAAGAATCTTGCCAAACTGATGGCTTCCGGTACGTTAGGTAGAATGATGATTAATGATAAGATATGAAAATTCACCATGGGCTGCTTTTACTGAGCAAAGCAGTTTGTGGAATCCAGAAAACTTAAAGAAGTTGGCTGAGAAGTGGAAGGCTACGGTTATAGGTGGTCAAGCCTTAGGTGATGCTTCTATTGTAGAAGTTGTAAGATATTATACCGATTTAGGTTATGAAGTTGAAATCTTCACAGGTGATGAAGGTTTGAAAGCTTATGAACCGACGGTTGAAATTCCTAGGAGAAGAAGAAAGTAAGGGATTCTGATAAACAAATGCCTCATTTCCAAAACAGAAATGAGGCATTTGTATTGTATGTTGTTTTTATATTACCATCAACAATTGTAGTAAAGCCTTAAAGGCTCCCATATTCTTTTCTTTCTTGAATACTTTGAAAACTTTTTCTCTTATGATATAGTCCTTTATTCTATCTCGATAAATAGGATGAGAGAGTAATATCCAAAGCTCTTGATCGATGTAGGCATATTGGGTATTTCTATCTAGCCATGCTCTTGATGGAGACTCCGTTTTTACTTCGGTATTTGTCCAAGCTAAATGCCAGAAGTTATCCGATTTCAAGAAGTAATAAGGATAATATAAGGGGGTGAGGTTTTCCTGTTGAGCCTTTAAGAAAAACTTCCCGAAAATACCTTGGTATATAGGTGCAATTTCCTCATAAGTGAACTGGTTGACCGGCTTGCCGTTTTCTATCAGTTTGATGATAGAAAGGATAAGTGCTGGTTTGGCGATAATACGTGTATGATTGTTCCTGTTGGTACATTGTAGCATCTTGTCGATGAGCCCGCAATAGTAATTGAAGGCTTCATCGTAGTCAAAGAATCTGAGAAATGTTGTCATAATCAGCTATATTTTTATGGGTTTGACATCTTTTTGTGCAAAAATACAAAAATAATCTAAGATAAGTGCACGTATTTCAGAAATAATTATTATTTTTGCAATTGCATTCTACCGCAGAAAGCCCGAAGGGCTGAGCGGGTGGGTGTGACTTTTATGGAATAGAGCGTTTACTAACGTTCGTCTGCGACTACTCGTAAACTTCGCAACTTTACCTCTAGTTGGACGTAGATGTGACAATGGTGAATGCTCACGGTGGGTGTATTGTATCCTGCTGCGAATTGTCGTATACATATCACAACAGTATGTTTTGATATCGTATATGACTATATGTTCGTACATGGAATCATCATATACCATAACGTGGGCTTTCTGCATTGTCC
>OCLL01000111.1_pt1 | contig 19664 bp, 18 predicted proteins | sample 1538931 | NCBI WGS metagenome assembly OCLL01 (sample SAMN03418270, study PRJEB22391) | human gut metagenome | biome: human-gut; feature: organic feature; material: feces | host: Homo sapiens | place: Tanzania | collected 2013-01 | reverse complement strand
CTGCCGAGCGAATCAACGACCCAGACAACTTCCTCAGCCTGCTGTTCTATTTCGGTATGGTAACGATAGACGGAACTTATGATGGTGAGACCAAGTTCATCATCCCGAATGAGGTGGTGCGAGACCAGATGTACACCTACCTGCTCGACACCTACAAGGAGAACGACTTGGTATATGATAGATATAGCAAGGGTAAACTGGAGAGCAAACTGGCTTATCATGGAGAATACAAGCCATACTTTGAATATATCGCCGACTGCCTGAAGAAGTACTCCTCACAGCGCGACAAGCAGAAGGGAGAGGCTTTCGTGCATGGCTTCACCTTGGCGATGACGAGCCAGAACAAGTTCTATCGCCCTATCTCCGAGCTGGACAATGACGGCGGCTATGCCGACATCTTCCTCTCTCCGCTCTGTGACATCTACAAGGACATGGTGGATTCATATATCATCGAGTTGAAATATTGCAAGAGCCAAACCACCGATGAGCAAGTGAAAAAGCTCTTCAAGGAGGCTTCAGCTCAAATCTCCCGCTATGCGGAAAGTGATATGGTCAGAGAGGCGGTAAAGACCACAAAGCTCCACAAGCTGGTAGTCATCTACCGTGGAGCGGAAATGGTGGCTTGCGAGGAGATATAAGACTATTTCAACCATACAGGTCGAAATCATTTTCGTTTTGTAGAGGAAAGATAGGCAAAAGTTTCATGCCTCACAATACGGGGTTAGCCGATGGCTTACTTTACACCGAGGAATAAAAAGGAATGTCCCTAGAGGAAAAAACAGTTACCTCTAGGGGCATTTCTTTTTTTCATTAGGAGAAATCTCCGTTCAGCGTCGTTGAACGTATGTTCAAAGCTTTTGAACGTACATTCAAAGCTTTTGAACGCACATTCAAAACTTATGAACGAAGATTTCTCCTAATGGTATCAGGGCAGACGCATTAAATATTTTATTCGTTAACATCTGTGTTATACTGTTATAACTTATTGAATATTAACATTATATATTTGTATATATGAAATATTTTTTTTGTACCTTTGTAAAGAAATAAATAACAATTAAAAGGTACAAAATGAGCATTATTAAGTTATCTAAACAAATAGCCGACCCACGAGTTGCGGGTCGAACTGTCCATAAAATGGAACATATCATTTACATTACAATCGCTGCGGTAATTGCAGGAGCTCAATCTTGGAACGAAATTGCAGAGTTTGGAAAAAGTAAGTTAGACTTCTTCAAAAAGCGTTTGCAGGGGTTGGAGACTATTCCAAGCCATGACACCTTCAATCGTTTCTTTTCTATCTTTGATCCAAAAGGATTTGAAGAGATCTTCAGAAACTGGGTTAGAGAAATTGTAGGGGAAGTCAAAGGTGTTGTTGCCATTGATGGCAAACTTATGCGTGGATCAAGCAAGTGTGATGCCGAGCACACTATTGGTCAAGCTGACTTCCGCACATGGATCGTATCTGCTTGGTCAGCAGACAATAGCATATCACTTGGGCAAGAGAAAGTCGGTGAAAAAACAAATGAAATCACGGTCGTTCCCAAGTTGCTTAGTGCTATAGACGTGTCAAATGCCATTGTGACAATAGATGCTATGGGATGCCAAACTTCTATAACAGAGAAAATCATAGAAGGCAAGGGTGACTATATTATCGCCTTGAAGGAAAATCAGAAGAAAAGTTACGAATTAGCTAAGGACATGATTTGCGAGCATGAGTATAGAGGCAATTGTAATGTAGTGACAAAACATTATTCCTTTAATGAGGGACATGGTCGTCAGGAAGAAAGAACCTGCATTGTTGTAAGCTATGGGGACATAATGCAGGGAATGTTTAAGAACAGGTTTGTTGGGTTAAGGTCTGTTGTCGGGATTACCTCAAGAAGATCTGTTGCGACATCTGGTGAAACATCTGAGGAAACAAGATACTATATAACTTCCTTAAGTAATGAAGACCCCGAAAAGATCGCAAGCGCCATTAGGCAACATTGGTCCATAGAAAACAACTTGCATTGGCAATTGGACATTACTTTCAGAGAAGACGAAAGTAAGAAAGTCAAAAATGCAGCGAGGAACTTCTCTACCATAAGCAAAATGGCCCTCTCCATCTTGAAAAATGACAAGACGACCAAGGGAAGTCTCAACCTGAAAAGATTGAAGGCAGGCTGGGATGAAGAGTACCTGTCAAAACTTTTGGAGGGCAGCGCAATTTAATGCGTCTGCCCTGCTAATGGTATAGACATTTTCTTCTAATGGTATAGACAATTTTCCCTTGTTCCATCAAAAAATACCCTTAGGGATAGAAGTCGTTTCCTGTTATCAGATCACCCGTTTCGATGATGTTCTTTCTTACCTCCTTAACTATTGGCAGCTCCTGTCCCACTTTCACCATCGGTTCGAAGGTAGGGGCATCCATATCGACTTCCTTGTTTTCAGGCTTGTTGTCCATCCGTCTGTGCCATTGTCTGCAGGGTAACCACCGTACCCGCTATGGCACAAGCTCAGATATAGATGAAGAAGCTCCATCCCCAGTAGCCTTGTTCGCTCATGGCTATCAATGTGATAGGCGAGTAGGAACCAGCGATGTGCCAGTAGATGGCGGCATGATCCCATTTGCGCAGTCGCTTCTTCCACTTGCTCCAGGCGGAGAGGGTATGGTAAGTGGTGGAAGCGATATACGACATGAGTATGCCGGAAAGATAGAGGATGACGCCCGCTGTCCCCCGTTCATTGTGGTAACTAAGAAATGTCGAGCTTAAAGCCGATTTTAGGAATTGTTATGATATGAATACTCTTGTCGGCAGTAAATATTTTGCGGAGTTGCGAGATGTAGTTGTCGAGACTAGCATCCGAATCATTACCATCTGGCCAAAGTTTATGCTTTAAAGTTTTACGTGTGATAGTTTCGTTGGGATATTCCAAAAAGAGACGAGTCACTTCAAACTGTTTTGTAGTTAATCTACAAACTCTTTCTTGTCGTAAGAAAAGTTCCCTAGTATTAATGCATAATGAATAATTTCCAAAAGAAACAATTGTTGAGTTATCTTGATGTTTTTCAACCTTTGCAAATCGTTGAATATATGCAGCAAGTTCTTCTATTTCAAAAGGCTTCTTAAGATAATTGACAGCTCCTTCACCCATCGCCCTTGTCAAATATCCTACATCTGCATGAGAAGACATGAATATGACAGGAATATTCGGCGCATAGAGTTTAAGTTGTTGCATTTGGTCGATACCATTATCTTCTCCGATTTCAACATCAAGGATTATAATGTTAGGATTTATTGATTGCACAACAGATTGTAAACCTGCCAAAGAAGTTTGATAGCTAGGCTGCATTCCAAGTGCATCCAAGCCAAGTGTAAGCGTTGCGCCAAGTGTGGCATCGTCATCTACGATGAGAACTCTTATTTCGTCCATAATTTTTTGTGATATTTTTTATTTGAAAGGAATATTAAAAATGAATTTACTGCCTTTTCCAAGTTCGCTGTTGACGGTGATATGACCACCATGCGATTCGATGACATATTTTACGAGTGCCAGTCCTACACCATGTCCTCTAGGTCCATGTTCATGTGGAACTCGGTAGAACTGGTTGAAAATCATCTTTTGGTCTTTCTTGCTGATTCCCCAACCATTGTCAGATACGCAAACTTGTAGCTCATTGTTGTATCTTATAACAGAAATATGTACCATGACTCCTTTGTCGGCGTATTTGATGGCATTTTCGATGAGGTTTCTGATTGCGTTGAGTAAGTACATCTTGTCTGCATCAACGATTTGATTTCCTCTAGTTTTATCATCGATAGTAATTGTATGTTCTTTGCTTTCGTAGAGAATATCGACATCTGACTTAGCTAGACTGATTAGCTTCATGATGTTAACCTCTTCACGATTAAGAATCATTCTAGGTTTATTGTTGGCTGTAGATAGAATAGTCTCAATATCGTGTACTAATAGTTTTGCTTTGTCAATTATTTGCCTAGCTAGTATTTTAGTGCTTTCATCCGTAACCTTTAGCTTGATAACTCCCATGAGCGCAATGATGCTATTTATTGGAGCCTTTAAGTCATGAATGATGCTATTGACTGTTAATTCCCTATTTTTTAGTAATTCATCTCTGTTTCTAATCTCTCGTAATTGATAGCCTATGCAAATAGAGGCAATCAATACAAATAGAAGCGATAAGACTAAAGTCCAAATGAATTGGATGATAAACTGGGAAGGGGTGATAAAAACGGCAACTCGAATAAAACGAGGATTGGCGAGGTTGACGGCTATATCCTTGGAATATACCCAATATCCGGGAATATTCTTTGTACCAACTGTCTTTATTACATTCTTGTTTTTGTCAACCAATATCATGCTATGCTCATATTGTATGTTGAGATTTCTTGTAAAAATAGTATCAAGTATAGTGATGTCTAAAGGATGGCCTTTTTGTATTTGTTGGTCTTGAGATGCAAGCTGGATAAGTTCCTCACTAGAGCTGATAAGCCCTTGTGCTTTTAACAGTTTTACATCATATCCTCTTAGGTCTGTAATCTCTTCTTTAGGAGTTTCCTTTGGAATTTCTTTTGCGATTTTGAAATAACAGTGTTGTTGTCCTAAAGTGTCAGGACTATAATCTCTTCTAGAACGGAGGCTAAGTTCTTCGTCTATTGAAGATTTTAAAGTTGTTGTTATATAATTGGCTTGTTCTTGTGTATAATTCTTGTATTGCAAATATATATTATAGACTTGCAAACAATCTATCATAATGATAGCTATAATTGATATAAAAAATACTTTTTTCATCGTAATTTATACTATTTGAGTGCAAAAGTAACGAAAATAAATGGAATAGCCAAACTTTAGTAAGATTTTAACCTGAATATTGCGTATTAATTAAAAAAATGAAGGTTATTTTGTGTTTACCCAGTGTGCGTAAAACTTCTTTTGTATGAATTATGTCGGTTAAGCTATTATAATAATGTATAATTGCTTCTAATGAAAATGCTAATAAAATATTAGAAAAGCATTAGGTTTATATTAGAAATCTTTAGCCAAAATGTTTGTACCTTTGCAGCCGTAAAACAAAAACAATAAAAAAGTAGAAAAATGGAAGCATTGGACAAAGAAGTAATGGCAAACATCATGGGAGGAGGATGGTATTATTTACCAGATGGCACAAAGGTATATTTGCCAGATGATGAAGGTGATGATGACGATATAATATTCGTGTAATCGCTAGTTTAAATAATAGAGTTAATGAACATATATTAATTTAAAAATAAAAAAATGGTTAAAGAATTGAACAAGTCTGTTGATCTAAAGTTCGAGGAACTTGAGGATCGTTTGGAGATGGCACAGGTTGCCGCAGGTGAAGTAGTACGTTGTAACATCGGTGATGTTACGCGTTAAGTATTAACAATTTAATTCGTATTAGAAATGGAAAAGAAAAATGTAAATTTGGAGTTCGAGGAGCTTGAGGATCGTTTAGAGATGGCACAGATTGCCGCTAGTGATGTGATTCGTTGCAACTTGGGTGACGTTCAGCGTTAATGTTAACGAAGTAAGTTGAAAGATATGGAAAGAATTTATGATATGATTGAGGTTTCTCATAGAGAACAGCAGTTTGTTGCAGTAGCTAATGGAAAGGCTTACGCTATTAACGAATGTTTCTATCTTATATTGTCATCTTTAAAAAAAGATGCAACATTAGAAGAGGCTGTTGGTTACTTGGAGCAATTCTATAATCTAGATTGTAACGATAAGCAAAATATCGTAGATTCTTTCCAGTCTTTTATTAGAAAGATATCTACTACAGTTAGCACTGTGAATAATAGTTATATTAAGTTTCAACATACCTTGTTGAGAAGTTCATTGGTGGTCGCAGTGTCACGGTTGTTTAAGGTGCTCTTTGGGGTAAAGATATTTTGGCCAGTTTTGTTACTGGCTTCTATCGTAAATATCCTATTCTTTGTATTGATAGATAAGGATGGGATTAGTTTAAGTTTATTGTCCTTTTCGTTAGGAGACTTCCTTATTTTGTTTATGTTGAGTAATGCCTTTGTTCTTTTGCATGAACTGGGTCATTCTACAGCTTCTCTTCGTCATGGGATACAACCTGGAAAAATAGGGTTTGGTTTTTATTTAATATTTCCTGTCCTGTTTAGTGATGTGACGAAATCTTGGTTGCTACCGAGGCGAAAAAGGCTAGTTGTAAATGCAGGAGGTGTATATTTTCAACTCATTGTTAATGTGCTGCTTATGAGCGGATATGTTTTGGGGGCAAACTCCGCTTCGGAAAATTATTTGAGATACTTAATACTGTCAAATACGTTGGTGATATTGTACTCATTGCTGCCATTTTTTAGAAATGATGGCTATTGGGTGTATTCTGACCTCTTTGACATTCCTAATTTGATCGAAAAGGCAGATAATTTTTGTTGGAAAGACAAGCAGGGGCGGTTTAGCTTGCCAATTCTGCAATTTGCCGTTTTGAATTGGTTCTTTAGAGGGTATATTGCGCTAAAATTATTAGAGTATGTTGTGAGTTTTATTATGGACTTGCATTCTCCATATTTTACGTTGCAATATTTAAAATCTTTTATTGTGAGTGTGGCTTGTTGCTATGGTTTTTACAAGTTAGTCTTGTCAATGTTTAAATTGTGTTCTACGAATAAAATTAAAGAAGGTTATTAGTATGGAAATATTCGAAAAACTAGAATGCCTGAATGGGGTCGACACAGATTTGAACCATGTTCAGCGAGAGAATTATTTGCTTTTCTGCTCTAATATAAAGAGATGCGTAGGAAAAGAAGGAACTGTCGATATGTTTAAGCGGTTGTTTTTTGCAGAGCACGTGGGTGACATGTACGATACTTGCCATGCTCCAATTATGACTTGTAAAAATGGAAATGTCGAAGTCGGTACGCCTTGCATATTTGCAACTATGCATTATGGTCCTTACAAGGCTATAGGTCGTTATTTGCTTTCTAGGGGGATAAGTTTGTGTGTTCCTGTTACTCAAAAAGTGTATGACACACAAAAAGATAGTTTCGAGCAATCATTGTCTGATTTGGTTGACGATAGAACGAATTTAGTATTTGTAAATGTCGAAAAACGTTCTGGGCTTATATCCTTATTTAAATATGTTCGGTTTGGGTATTCTTTGTTGATATACTTGGATGGAAACTCAGGAATTGGGGGAATGAGTCGGGATGATGAAAAGTTGGAAGATTTTCACTTCTTTTATGAGACCATAAAAATACGGAAAGGTGTGCAATTCTTGTCAGATAAATTGTCTTTAGATGTGAAGCCAATCTTGGCGACTTTAGGAGATGTTTGTAATAAAGAACCATATATAGAACTCTTTCCAACAATCTCTTCTAGGAAATGTAGAATAAGGGATATGTGGAGTTTTTTTTGTGAGTATATGAAAAATGACATAGCTCAATGGGAAGGTTGGTGTTATGTTAATTCTTTTTTCAAGTATAAACATAATGAGGTTAAAGTTACAACTAGCAGTGAGCCGATTAAGCGTTTTAATTGTGAGCGATATGATTTTGTTATTACAGATACTCTGTATTTATACGATAAGGCAAACTCAACAAAGGTTAAGTTGTCAAAAGGTCTTTTTGATCTGCTTTATACTTTATATAGTCATGATTGCTCAATTGATGTATCCAATATCGGCAAGCCGATGTTGGCACTTGATTTACAGAAAAGTCAAATTTTGATTTAGTTACGTTATGGAAAGTAGTATTAAATATAAAAAATCATTTGCTTTTAAGGGGCAATTTAAAAATGGTTCTTATGAGATGGTAAATGTCATTTCGGGCAAGAGTTTCCGCATATCTATGTACTTGCATGATTTACTGGAGTTCTGTAGTGATTGGAGACTGAGAGAAACCTTAGTGGAAAGGATGTTGGAGGACTCGTTGGATAAGACTCAGGTAGAGCTAACTTTGCAAAACTTGGTGAATAGTAAGATGATAGTGTCTAAGTTGTCGGATGTCTTTTGTGAATTAGTACCTCAACGTCCAACTTTCTTTGGAATAAAAAGTGGATGTTTATACAGCAAACAACATCAAATATCTCTGATAGGGATTCCTTTTGGAGGTGGTAATGATGTAGATGCAAGGTGCAAAGATGCTCCCCGCACATTAAGAAAGGCGACAAGTAGTTTTTTTCCATTAGGGATAACACAGAAAAAAGTCAATAGTTCGTTTTTTCATCAGAGTTTTCTTAGAGACATTTTCTACAACAATATGGAAAAAGTGTATGATGTGGGAGATGTTTTTTATGCAACAGGAGATAATAGCGTGAGTTATTATGATAGAATTACGAATGTTGTTTCTAGAGTTGTAGAAATGGGGAATGTTCCTTTTTGTATAGGGGGAGACCACTCGATAACCTATCCCATATTAAAGGGCATTAGTACGAACAATCCATCTTTCTTGGTGCTGCATTTTGATGCCCATTCAGATTTGAGTGATTCTGACTATCTTAAGGTTTATCAAAGTTCTGAAAGTGAGATGTTGAATCATGCAACGGTCATGTCTTTTTGTGCAGGATTGGATAAGGTTAAGGAAATAATCCAAATAGGAGTTAGGGAGCCTTTCTTTGTGGAAAACCCAAAATGCAAGCAAATTTCTTTGTCTGAAATGCGGTCCGAGAACGCAGCTTGTCAATGTTTGATGGAAAGAAAAGATTATGTCTATCTTTCGTTTGATGTGGATTTCTTTGATCCAAGCATAGCTCCAGGAACAGCTTCAAAAATGATTGATGGAGGATTCTATGAAGAGACTTTTGCATTCTTATCAAAAATATTAAAAAATAAAAAAATATTAGGAATAGATATAGTTGAAACCAATTTATATCTAGATTCGTCATATATGACAACGCAGTTGGTGATGAAACTTATGCTGCATTTGTTAGGATTGATAAAACTATAAAATAACATTTGATATGGAAAAGAGAATTTTTACAGTACTGTTGATGGCGGTTTTTATATTACAGGCTATGTCTCAAAATCTGAAGGGTAAGGTTGTTGATAATAAGGGGATACCTATTGCTTTTGCAAATGTACTTCTGATATCCAAGGGTGATTCTGCTTTTATAGCAGGTTCTGTGACGAAAGAGGATGGAAGTTTTGAATTGCAATCTTCTAACAAAAATATGATGTTGAAAGTGTCTTCAATAGGTTATAAAACAATTTATGAAGAGCTGAAAAATTATCAAGGAAAGCCGATTTGCTTGGAAGAAGATGCCAAGATTTTAAATGAAGTCGTGGTGAAAGGTCATCGTTCTCAATACAAGATGACCAATGAAGGCTTGTTGACCCATGTTGATGGTACTGTGCTCAGTAAAATGGGTACGGCAGAAGATGTGTTGAAGCATGTGCCTGGAATTATCAAAAGAGGGGATGTTTATGAGGTGTTAGGAAAAGGAACTCCGCTCATTTATATCAATAACAGAAAAGTGCTTGATGTGAATGAATTGGACAACCTGAAGTCTAGTGCTGTTAAAAGTGTAGAGGTTATCCAGGCTCCTGGTGCAATTTATGGTGCTTCTGTCAATGCTGTCATCAAGATAAAGACAATACCAGCGAAAGGTGATGGATTTAGTTTCGATACTCGCTCTCTTTATTCGTATAATAAATATAGTGGTACCATTCTGGAGCTAAATACAAACTATCGTCATGATGGCTTGAACTTGTTCGCAACCTATAAGTTTTCTAACACGAAGACCATACAGGATGCAACTTTTGAGCAAATTACCTATGTTGGTGAAATTTGGAAGCAAAACAATAGTAACTTCCAGACACGCCGTTCGGAAAATCATCTTTTTATAGGTGGATTCTGCTATGACTTCAGTGCCAACCATTCTATTGGTGCAAGGTATACATTGAATAGTCCTGGGTATAGAAGAACGCATAGTATATTTAATAGTAAAATAACTGTAGCAGATAAATTCTATGATGACATAGCGACTAACAGCGCTATAGTGAACAAAGACAATCCTGACCATCAGTTGAATTTTTATTATAATGGTCGAGTAGGTAAGACAACCATAGGCTTTGATACCGACTTTTATTTTGCAAAAAATCGCATGTATAGTTACTTTACAGAGAAAAGCCAAGAACAAGACTCTCGTCAGATAGATTCCAAGAATAAGGTAGATAACAAGATGGTAGCCTCTAAGTTGGTTTTGACATCTCCAGTATTGGGAGGATGGCTTACTTATGGTGCAGAGTATATCAACACCCATAGAAATGATGACTATGAAGTGAATCGAACGGATTTACTTGCTAATTCTTATGGTAAGTTAGAAGAGCAAACAGTAAGTTCTTTCTTGCAATACTCGCGTCTAACTTCGATAGGTAATGTTACGGCTGGTTTGAGATATGAGAATGTAAGATTCAGATATTATAATGATGGAATCTATCACCCAGAACAGAGTCGCTCTTTCAATAATATTTTCCCTAGCTTGACTTATGGTACTAAAATAGGAAAGGCAATGTTGCAATTGAGCTACTCTATCAAGACCAAGCGTCCAACATATTCTCAGTTGAGCAACAACATTGTTTATATGAATCGTCTCACCCTACAAAAGGGTAATCCGCAGTTGAATAATGAAACGAACCATGTAGTTGAGGTGTCTGGAGTTTGGAAATTTATTCAGTTCATGGTCAACTATAAGGATTCTCGTGATGCCATTATTTATTGGGCAGGACAGACTCCCGACAATGAAGCAATCACTATGGTGAATCATAAGAACCTAAAGAGTGTAAAGAGTACGACGGCTTATGTCAGTTTGGCTCCAAAGTTTGGCTTCTGGTCTCCACAAGCTAACCTGGCAATGTTGAAACAATGGTTTACTCTTCATACAGATGTGGAGTCATATAAACTCAACCGCCCTATTTTTATGGCAACCTTTAATAATGCTTTTAGTTTGCCTTACGACATAGTGTTTAATGTGAATTATCGGTATCAAAGCAAGGGTAATGTACAGAATGTATTTATGGCAAAAGAACAGCATGTATTGGATGTTAGCATCAGTAAGTCTTTTTTGCAGAACGCTCTGACATTGGAATTGCAAGGTAATGATTTGCTATATAAGAATTGGGATGCGGATTTGCTGTATAATCAGAAAATGACTTTGCTGCAAGTTGCGAGAAGAGGAACAAGAAACTTGAATTTGACCCTTCGGTATAAGTTTAATTCCACTCGTAGTAAGTATAAGGGAACAGGTGCAGGCAACTCTGAAATCAAACCTTTATAATGAAATTTCCAATAACCCTTCAACATGACAGTATGCAATGTGGTATTGCTTGCATGCAAATGATATGTAAGTACTTTGGCAGGAAATACTCTTTGGATTTCCTGTCAAAGTTTTGTTCTGTTACACCACAGGGTGTTTCTATGCTTGGACTGAATGAGGCGGCTAAAACGCTTGGCCTTCATACACATTGCGCAAGGGTCTCAGTCTTTGAGTTGAAGGCTAATGTCCTTCCGTGCATCTTACAGTGGAACCAAAATCATTTTGTAGTATTATATAAGATAAAGAAGGGACGCAAGTTTTATGTCGCTGATCCTGGCAAGGGGTTGGTAACTTATTCTCGTGCTGAATTCGAACGTCATTGGGCAAGTATGTTGACGGATGGCACGCTTAAGGGGATTGCCATGTTTGTGGAAATTACTCCTGATTTCTTGACTTACAAGATGCCAGAGGAGTGGGAGAATGAGGGGGAGCAGCACTCTTTCCGTTTCCTCTTGGGCTATTTCAAGAAGTATCGCAAGTCTTTTGCATTGATTTTCTTGAGCTTGGTTCTTGGTAGCTTCATTCAGTTGGCTTTTCCTTTCCTTACCCAGTTGATAGTGGACAAGGGCATTAAGTATAAGAGACTAGACTTAGTTTGGCTCATCTTGCTTGGGCAGTTGATGCTCGTTGTTAGCCGTACGGTCATTGATTTTATTCGTAGTTGGGTGTTGTTGCGCATTAACATGAAGATCAACATATCCTTGCTCAGCGACTTCTTTAAGAAAATGTTGAAGTTGCCGATGTCGGTCTTCGATACCAAGTTGATGGGCGACTTGATGCAGCGTATGGGCGACCATGACTGTGTCAATAGCTTCTTGACCCAAAAGACGCTCAATGTGGCTTTCTCTCTCATCACCTTCGTGGGCTTCGGTGTGGTGCTCTTCCTTTATGATAAAGTAGTATTCTTCGTGTTCCTTTTGGGAAGTATTGTATATGGATTGTGGATGCAAAGGTTCTTGCATCGCAGGAAGTTGTTGGATTATGAGTTCTTTGAGCAACAGTCCATCAATAAGAACAAAACTTACGAGTTTATTACCTCCATGCAGGAAATTAAACTCCAGGATTGTGAACAGCGCAAATGCAGGGAATGGGAGCATGTACAGGAAAACCAGTTGGACGTTGAGGCTAAGTTGCTTAAACTTCTGCAGACTCAGCAGGTTGGAAGCATCCTTATCAACGAGGTGAAGAATATCCTTATTACTGTGGTGGCTGTTACCTCAGTTATCCATGGGGAGATGACGCTGGGTATGATGCTTGCTGTGCAGTACATCATCGGTCAGCTCAATTCGCCTATAGAGCAGTTGATGGTGCTCTTCTATTCACTCCAGGATGTGAATATCAGTTTGGAGCGCATCAATGAAATACATCTCAAAAAGGGCGAGGACGACAAGTCGGGACTTCTTACCTCTGTAGAGGACAAGACGGATGGAATGGACCTGTACCATGTGGACTTCAAGTATGAACCTCACTCTAGCCGCAAAACCCTTGACGACGTAAGTGTATTCATACCCTATGGACATACTACAGCCATCGTGGGAGAGTCGGGGAGTGGCAAGACTACGCTCTTGAAGTTGTTGCTGGGATATTATCCAGTCTCAAATGGAGAACTATCCATCGGCGGTACCAATATCAATAAGCTCAACAAGAAGTGGTGGCGCCGTCAGTGTAGCGTCGTGATGCAAGATGGCGTTATCTTCTCAGATACCATCGCTCGTAACATTGCCGTAGGGGATGGCGACGTAGATATGGACAGGGTGAAGGTGGCTGCACGAGTTGCTTGTATCGATGATTATATCGTGACTCTTCCGCTTGGATATGACACCAAGATAGGCAGGAATGGAGTGGGACTGAGCCAAGGACAGAAGCAGCGTATCTTGATTGCAAGAGCCTTCTACAAAGGTTCTAGCTATGTGTTCTTGGATGGGGCAACTAATTCGCTCGATACCTTCAATGAGCGTATGATAGTTGAGAATCTCCATAGTTTCTACGAGCATCGTACTGTTGTTGTGGTGGCTCACCGACTCTGTACCATAAGACATGCTCACCAAATCATCGTGATGAACAAAGGCAGGATTGTGGAAGTGGGTAAGCACGAAGATTTGGTCAAATTGCGTGGATACTATTACAACCTGGTAAGACAGCAAATAGAAATCGGAACTTGATATTTTCGACTAAGATTACTGTTGTCATCAAGCAAAGCTCATGGTTTCATAATCGTGGGCTTTGCTTTTTTCTTTTTAAATCTGTCCCGATTCTACCTGTCTCACTACTCTTTCCGTGAGCCTATCTACTCCGTTCGGGTCGTACTTCTTGTTGAGGCTGGCACCGAAGAGGGCGGCGAAAGCCTGGTAGAAGCCGGCACGGATAGGACCGAGGAATGCCTGGATAAGATGATAGGAGGATGAATTGCACTCACGATACACCAGTTTGATGCAGAGCTTGCCCTGTGCATAGGTGAGTTTCTTCATTCTCGGTGTATATTCCTGCTTGATGCTTTTCTCCACCAGCTTCATGTGCGCATCCTTCGCCTTCTTGTTGGGCAGGGTTTCCAGATAGTCACCCGTTTCGATGATGATCTTTCTCACCTCCTTGGCTATCGGCAGAACTTTCTTGATGTTATATACCAGACGGTTGTATGCCATTCTTTCCTTGGCATTCTTGAACACCGGCTGTGGATAAACATACACGTTGTTCACCTGTACATACTGTATGCTGTCGTGGTCGAGCAGCACCTTTCCCACCTTCACCATCGGTTCGAAGGTAGGGGCATCCATATCGACTTCCTTGTTTTCAGGCTTGTCGTCATCCGTCTGAGCCATTGTCTGCAGCGTGATGCAGAAGAGCATCGCCAGCAGAAAGAATATCTTCTGTTTCATAAAAATCTTCTTGATCCAATTTAAATAATCCGCTCCCTGTCCGGAGCATCTCTTATATATATAAAGAGGTGTAATCCTCTTCTATTCCTAATTATGCCGCAAAATTACAGATAATTTCCCATTTAGAGAAAGAAAGTTACTCTTTTCTTACTCATTTTCAGAATTTCGCAGTATCTTTGTGGAAATTTAATAATTCTTTTGCCTGTCTATGAAGTATTGGCAACCTATCATCCGCTTTTTGTTGAAACTGTTTCTCATAGGCAGCTCCCAGTTATTCTATGTCCCTTCTGTTTGTGCCCAGGACTCCTCTTCCCAGCCGGAAGAAGATAGGGAGAAGCATGCCCCTTCGCAACCTTGGCAGGAATATCTGATGGAACTCTCGGAGATGGAGGATTTCGAACAGACTGCCTGGGAGGATTATGAGGAGGAACTGGAGGAGCTGGCGCAGCATCCGCTGAATCTGAATACGGCTACCCGCGAAGAGATGGAGCATCTGCCTTTTCTCACCCCTTCGCAGGTAGAGGATATCCAGGCATATCTCCATCGCTATCACGGGATGAAGACGATGGCAGAACTGGCGCTCATCCCCAGTATCAGCTGGTATCAGCGGCAGTTGATGAACTGTTTCTTCTATGTAGCCGATGAGACTCCCGGCAAGCAGTTCCCAAGCCTGAAGAACATCCTGAAGTATGGCAAGCACGAGGTGATGGGAATGGTGAAAGTGCCTTTCTATGAGCGCAAGGGCGATGGCAAGGGAGCCGATGGATACCTGGGATATAAGTATAGGCACGGGGTGCGCTATCAGTTCAGGTATGGCGACTATGTGAAGATGGGATTCGTAGGCGCCCAGGATGCGGGCGAACCTTTCGGAAGCGGCAGGAACAACCTGGGATATGATTTCTATTCCTTCTATCTGCAAGTCAGGAAACTGGGAAGATGGAAGAATATCACCCTGGGCAGGTATCGGCTGCACGAGGGAATGGGACTGATTCTCAACAACGACTTCAGCTTCGGCAAACTCTCGGTGCTGTCCTCGCTGGGCAGAACCACCAGCCAGATCAAGGTTCATTCCTCCCGTTCTTCTGCCAACTATCTGCAGGGAGCGGCAGCCACCTATACCTTGTTGAAGGGACTCGACCTTACCGGATTCCTCTCTTATCGCAAGATAGATGCCACGCTGAGTGATGAGGGTGGCATCAAGACTATTCTCAAGACCGGTCTGCATCGTACACGCAGGGAGATAGCCAGGCAGGATATAGCTTCCAATACGCTGGTGGGTGGCAATATCAACTATCGCCATCAGGGCTGGCATATCGGAGCCACCGGTTTCTATACCTCTTTCTCCCTCCCGCTGATGCCAGAAAAGGTGCAGTTGTACAAGCGGTTTGCTCCCGAAGGTGATGCCTTCTGGAATGTGAGTGTAGATTATGGCTATATTTCCCATCGCTGGACGATAGGGGGCGAAACGGCGACGGGTGATTGTGCAGCCGTCGCCACGCTCAATGCGGCATCTTATCTGGTTTCCGATCATTTCTCGCTCACGGCTGTGCAGAGGTTCTATTCTGCCAGATACTATTCCCTGTTCAGCAACAGTTTTGCCGAGGGAAGCAGCGTGCAGGATGAAAACGGCGTGTATGTGGGGGCTACGTGGTCGCCAGGCAGTCGCTGGACCCTTACCGCCTATAGCGACTTTGCCTATTTTGCCTGGCCTAAGTATCATACCCGTCAGAGTACGCAGAGCTGGGATCATCTGCTGAATATCCTCTATCTTCCTTCCCGTTCCTGGACACTGGGAGCCCGGGTCCGCTATAAGGAAAAGGCGGGAAACGTTACCGGTCGTCTCCGTTTCTATGCCAGCGTTACCACGAAAAACTGGAGTTCCAAGACGAGTGTGGATTATACGGAGTACCGGGAAGGGAATGCGGGCAGCGGCACTAAGACAACTTCCGGCAGCAGCACCCAGAATGCTTCCAGCAGCGGTTATCTGCTGAATGAAAACATCGGATATCATTGGCGGTGGCTGAGGCTGCAGGGCAGTTTCGGCTATTTTCACACCCAGGATTTCGCCAGTCGCATCTATGCCTATGAGCCGGGCTTGCTCTATCAGATGAGTTTTGGCAGCTACTTTGGCGAGGGCATCCGCTATGCCCTGGTGGCGCGTTCGGAGATCAGCCATCATCTGCTGGTTATAGCAAAGCTGGGCAGCACCGATTATTTCGACCGCACCCACATCTCTTCCGGCCTGCAGGAAATCGCCGGTTCTCATCAGATGGATCTGGAGGTGCAGATGAAGTGGAAGTGGTGAAATCTCTGCGAATTCTGTATTTATTGAGGTAAAATATTGCAGTATTCCCGTTTGAACCACAGTTCGAAGACGGGGTCAACCATCTTGAAGCCATCGCCCGATTTCTCGATGAAGTCTCTTTCTACAAGAGTCTTTTTGTTCTTGGTGATGGTGCGTGGAGCACCGAGTCCATATTCTGCTACAACCTGTTGGGCATTGAAATGAGTCTCTCCCATGCAGACGGCACGCAGGAATGCTATTTGTGAGGCAGGCATGCCATCAATATCGGTAATGAACATATCGGCATTGGTATCCAGAAGTTTGGTAAGCTGTGACTGATAGATTTCCTCTGTCACCTCTGTTGCCGTACGTGTCCAGATGAGAAAGCAGAATTGCTGCATGTACCAGGAGTGGCATTGCACGGCATTGCAGATTCGCTCAATCATATCATCGCTGATAGACTTGCCGTGATTGTAGAAACTGTCGTGGATGAAAGGCTTCCAGTATTCCTTGGCTATCTTCTTCAATGTCATCATCTGTCCAAAACGATAGAATGGATTCTTCGAGTTGCCGAATATATCCATCATCATGTGGCGTTTACTGCCATAGAGGCAGTAGGTTGTACTATGTTGTCCCTGCCATACCGAACGCATGGTTCCTTCCAGGCGCTTCCAGTCGGGCAGGTTTGTCAATTGCTGGAACTCGTCAATGCACACGATGACATGGATACCTTTTGCCTTGGCTATCTTTTCTGGAAGATTGAGAATTTCCTCGGCACTTTCCTTCAGGGGCTTGAAGTTTAGATTTACTTCTACGGCATTCACTGGGTCACTGGTTGATGGTGAGGCTTGGAGATATGGACTGGATGAACTTTACGATGTCGGCCCATCTCTTTTCCATAGTGGAAGAAACGCCCTGGAGTACTGCACTTGCAAACTTGTTGTAGAACTCTTCCTCAGAGAAAATCTTGAAGGCATCCAGATAGCATACTCTCACATCCTTCTGTTCTTGCTTCAGCTCTTCCATTGCGGCTTTGACAAGTGAAGACTTACCCCATCTTCTTGGAGAAATCAGCATCACGTTGATGCCTCCTCCTAGAAAAGTCTTGAGGTCTCTTCTATCTTCGATTCTATCAATGAAATATTCATTTTCTGCGATAGAACCATATTCAAATGGTATCTTGTTCATATACTTAAAGTCTTGATTCTCTGCAAAGTTACAAAATTATACCCAAAGGTATTATACCCTAGGGTATAATTTATAAAACTTTATGCTTTTATCTTTATCATTATCTCTTTTTTCATGTGTTATCAGCAATGAAATGGTGATATCATCAGAAACAGTAATCCCCCATCACGCTTTGGCTGCGTGATGGGGGATTAACTGTTTTAGGAGATTAAAGATACTTTGTGCCGAGATTGTAGATGTGCTTTATGCCGAGAGGGTAAGCTTCTGCCAGATTTCGGTGTCGCCACTCTTCAGCTTCTTGCAGAGACCACGCTTGGTCCAGCGGCTTATCATCTTACGGATGGTTTCACGACTGGCTCCGTCGCCACGCTCACGGCTGGCATCGAAGAGGGCGGGCACGCGAGCCTCTGGGGCTACGCCAGAGAGCGAGTCACGGAGTCCGAGTGGAAGCTGATCTACAGGAAAGTCATTGAGTGGTTGTGTACTAGCTTTAGCAGCCAAAAGATTCTCAGCATTTTTAAGATTGAAATTTATCATATCTTTTAGAGATTAAATTGTTAGTTTGCCGGACTATCCGGTAAGCGGGGGCAAAAATACATCTTTCTTTTGTAACCACCAAATTTCGCCTGGTGATAAGGCCCGAAATTCAGCAGTCGTTCGGAGCAAATTGGAACTTTTTGAGTTTAATTCACTACTTGATATACAGATTTCTCAAAAAATATTTGGAGATTTCAAATTAAAAGCGTATTTTTGCAGCAACAAATCCCACCACGCCTCTCAACGATGCGTACCACGGTGGGACTTCGCTTTTTATATGGGAGTATATGAACTACAACAAACAACCGATAAACATAGATGAACAATTAGCCTTGCTCCAAAACAGAGGACTAATGATAGAGGATGTTGCAACGGCCAAATTACAGCTTCGCAATATCAGCTATTTCCGTATAGCTAGTTATCTTCGATATATAGAGCAAGACCGACAGCATCATCTTTACAAGTCAGGCAGTACATTCGAGCAAGCCATCAACCTTTATCTCTTTGATAAAGAACTCCGCCAACTTATATTCAAAGCTATCCAAGATATTGAGATTTCTCTCCGAACTAAGATGATTCAAGTGTTCTCAATGGAACATGGGGCATTTTGGTTTATGGATTCATCATTGTTCAAGAATGCAGAGTTTTATGAAGGTTGTCTTGATAATATAAAGAAAGAAGTGTCTCGCTCAAATGAAGATTTCATCAAGGAACATTCCGAGAAATATACTTATCCTGCTCTTCCTCCAGTGTGGAAAACCTTGGAGGTTGTTTCTTTTGGTACGCTTTCCAAGTTGTTTTGCCTGTTTAAGGACAATCGATTAAAGAAACAAGTGGCAAGAGAGTTTGGTCTTCCTCAATACACTTATTTGGAAAGTTGGATAAGGTGCATTACCGTACTTCGCAATTGCTGTGCCCATCATGCACGTATATGGAACAGGCGTTTTGCCTTGAAGCCTCAATTGCCGAATCGGCTTCCTCTTCATTGGATTACTTCAAGTCAAAAACCGATTAAGCTGTACCATCAGCTATGCACCTTATTATATTTGGAGCAAACAATCACACCTTGCATGGATTTGAAAAGTTCTCTGTTCAAATTATTTGCAGAATACCCCAATGTAGATTTACATGCTATGGGATTTCCTCAAGGTTGGGAAAATGAACCTTTATGGAGATTGTAGGTATAGACTAATCTTGATAATCCTATAAGAAATGCAAAAGTAAGATATGAAGCGTATGTGTTAAAAATACTAAGTCATAGTTTTGTGGGGCAGAAAACATAGGTTCGCATGTGCTAAATCATAGTTTCTCGGGTGCCAGGTTATTCCTTCTCGGATAACTGGTTCTCGTCTCAATCCGTAACCCCCTTTTTCTTCTTCCTCCTTTCTCATAAAAAAATAACACGGACAAATTGAATTTGTCCGGACAAATTGTCTGGCAGCTTGTAACTTGTTGATTTTCTTCTTGTA
>OCLL01000110.1_pt1 | contig 19772 bp, 19 predicted proteins | sample 1538931 | NCBI WGS metagenome assembly OCLL01 (sample SAMN03418270, study PRJEB22391) | human gut metagenome | biome: human-gut; feature: organic feature; material: feces | host: Homo sapiens | place: Tanzania | collected 2013-01 | reverse complement strand
AAAGTTGAAGAAGTTCAAAGAGAAAATGATATTGATTATTTCTTAAGCGGAAGTAGTAACGATAATAGCTACTTAAATAGTAGAGATGAGTTGCTTAGTGGTTTTGGAAACATATACTAAAATTATATATTAAATTAGAAAGGAGTTTTAGATTATGGCAAGAGATAGAATAAGTATGAATATATTGTCTGTATTGAAAGAGTCAGCAGAAAATAATAAAGAAACATTAGTTGAAATGCCTCAAAGACTAAAAATAAGAAAGAAAGTTACTGGTTATGATTATAAAGACTTAAGTCAAGGTCAAAGAGAAAGGTTATCAGGAAGTAGATATGGTTCTGATAGTGATGCTAAAGAAAGGTTTAAACAAGATGCAATATTAGATTTAACTAATAGATTTAATAATGTAATTCCAGATACATTTACTCCTAAATATGGAAGTCCTGTTGGTTTAAAAGAAGATAATGATAATGAGTCAATTTATGTAGATGTTAAACCTAAAAACTTAGCTGACTTTGTTGCTAGTAAATTCTCTGAACTAGAAATTATACCTGATGCTCATTGTTATACTGAAGATTTCTCAGTTAATTTTACTGGTGGAGACCCTTGGAATAATAAAACATCATCTATGAGAAAGATACTAAGTGACTTAACTAACTTTGATGATTTAAGAAGACAAAGTAAAGTAGCTATAAATGATTTCTTAGGAGAAATCTATGGTGGTTTAGTTAAAGCTATTCAAGAACATATTACTGAATTTAAGAAAACTAGAAGTAATTATGATAAGTATACTAATTTATCTACTAAAGAAAAAGAAGATGAGTTAAGTAAAAACTGGTATGATAAGTATGGTAATGTAATTAGAGCTAAAAACTTAGATGAGTCTTTTATAAAAGAATATGGTTTAACTGAAGCTAAAGATATTGAAATAGATGATTATATAGAAATCTACGATTTTGATGAGTTAAGTGAATATACTAAAGAAAACATAGCTGATAGAAAAGTAAGACTACAAATTCAAAAGATGTTTGATAGAATGACTGAAATATTAGAAACTGAATTTACTGAGTATATGTCTCAAAGAGGTTTAGAGCTAGAACCAGGTAATTTTGATATAGAGAGCTTGTTATATAACATGACTCATGAAAGTACAGGTCGTTGGGGTCCTAGTTCTATGACTAAGTTCTATATAACTAAAAGTGAGTTAGCTTCATACATTAGAAATAATGAAGATTTAGCTGAAAAATACGGACAAAAAGAATTAGATAGACTTATGACTTTTATGACTACAGATAGAGGAGATAGCCAACCAGTATATACTATTTATTATGGCGGTGGTAAAGATATTAGTTTCTCAGATAACTTTAATTTCAAACACTATAATTATGATACTCATGAAGATGAATATTATGAAGGTGCAGACGAGAAACTAATGAAACTATATAGAGACTTAGAACATGAGTTATCACTTGATTTCTACTCATCATATAAACTATTAGATAAAGCTATGAGACAATTAAGAGACGAAGCTAAACAAATTGTTTATGCTAAAATAGCTAAATCAAAAGATAAATACTTATATAATGGTAAGAAATTTGATAGAAATCAATATAATATAATTGATGATGAAGAACCTAAAACTGAAGAAGAAAAATAATTAAAAGTGTAAAGTAAGTGTAAACCTAGAGAGACAGTTTACACTTTTTCTATGAAACTTTTTCAAAAACTTTCTGGAGCACTTTTAAGCTTCACGAAGTGTTTAGTAGTAACAAGCTACCTTTCGAAAATGGCTGTAAAGTGGTTTACACTTTTAAAGTGTAAATTTACATTTGCTTTAATAAGTGGTATAATATATACAGATAAAACGAAATAGCTAGGCACTAATTTATATCGTTTTATCGAAATGTTCTTTGAAAATCTAAACGAAAGGAGATGTAGGTCAGAATGAATTTCTTTAGGTATAATTCAAACCCTAAAGGATGGAAGACTGGTGACTGTGTAGTTAGAGCGGTATCTACTGCAATTGAAGCAGCATATCAAAATATGAGTTGGTCTAAAGTATATGAAGACTTGTGTAAGATAGGTGCTAAGAAATGTAGAATGCCTAATGACCCTCATGTGTATGGACAATATCTAAAAGATAACTGGTTCACACAGATGAAGCAATTAAAGCATGAAGATGGAACTAAGTATACAGTAGAAGAAGTAGTTAATGAACATCCTAACGCAATACTACTTATACACTGTGCTCATCACTTAACATGTGCTGTTAGAGGAAACTTATATGACACATGGAATTGTGGATGGAGAACTGCAGGTAAGTATTGGATGTTAGATACTTGTGATATTATACCAGAGAACGTAGACAAATTTGAAGAGTCTATGCTTCCATACTTAGAAAATTAAGAGGTCTACAAAGACCTCTTTCTTATTTATAGGAGGAGAATTAAAAAATGAAATTATTTTCAGACAGAGCACTTAGTCAATTATTCAATATGACATATTCTACTAAGCCAGCTAATAAGGAATATCGTAAACTAAGAGAGAAGACTAGACAATACCCATTATCTGGTAAAGAGCTTGATGGTGGAATATACACAAATGCTCGTATAGTACCTTATGATATTATAGAAGAGTTTATGAACTGTCCTGACTTTCTTGAAGGTGGTATGAGTCATAGAAAAATATCACCAAAAGAAGATGGAACTGAAAGATACTTATATAGAATATCAGTTCTACCAGCAGGTAATACTAAGAGAACTTATTACAAGTTTATAATAGAAGGTTTTGATGAAAGAATGATTGATAAGTCAGTATTAGAAGAGAACTAAGCTATTTAGTTCTCTTTTTATATATTATTTTAGATGTTATGATTAAAAGGAGGAAATACTTATGGCATTATTTAATAGAAAATCTAAACAACCTCTTAAAGAAAGTAATGGTCAAGCACAGAACTATGAAGTAGCAGGTCTTGAGTCATATAACTTTATTAGAGGTCTAAGACTTATAGCATCTGATACTTATAATACAGACTACGTATTAGATAGAATGATGGACGATGCAATCATTTCTGCTGCAGTAGATATGTATATCGATGACGCTCTACAAGTTGACCCTCAGAAACAAGAGATATTCTGGGTTGATGTAGATACTACTGATGATAGGTTAGAAAAAGACCTAGCTAAAGGTTTAACTGATGAGCTTAATCGTTTTTTGAAGTCTGATTTAAGAATGGAGAAAGAACTTAGAGAGATACTTAGAAGAGTTATTCTTTATGGTCAATGTCCTACAAGATTGGACTTTATAGATAAGTTAGAAGATGATAGATTAGCTTTAATAGATAAGAATAAACCTACTTTTGAAAGTATAGCTAAACCTATATTCGATACACTACTATCTGAAGATGTTAAATCAGAAGATAGTACTAGAGATTTTACTAAACTTAATGAAGAAGCAATTAAAAATCTTGACTTTGAAGGTTTAACTGAATTAAAAACAAGAGATAGAGTTTTAACTTATCTTAATGAAAGCTTAAAACCTAAAAATAAAAAAGTTCTAACAGAACAACAAAAATTAAACGAGGACATCTTAACATCTACAAATAATGAAGATATTAGGAGACTTATTCGTGGTCGTTGGTATACTGAGTGCATAAGTTCAGGAACTAACATTTGGGAATTAACAGCTAAAGGTAAGACTATAGCTTATATGGATGTAAGGAAACCTAACTTCTTTATAAGTCCTAAAAATATAATTAACTTCTCAAATCAAACTGGCAAGTATCATATTAACTTCGAAGTAGGTCCTTATAATGATAGTGTTACTAATAAAGATTACTTTGTATTAAGAAGAGGTCAATCTTATTTAGATAATGCTATTGTCGCATGGCAAATATTATCCGCTTTAGAAGATATATTGATGTTAACTCGTATGACACGTTCTACATTATATAGAATATTCTCAGTTGAAGTTGGCGGTAAAGGTGATACTGAAACTAAGAGAATTCTAAATGAGTTAAAGAACCGTATTAAATCTGATGAAACAATCAATGTAAAAGAAAAAGTATATAATTCTGAAATGAGACAAATTCCATTAGGAGATAGTATCTTTATTCCTACACGTAATGGTATAGGTAATATAGATATTAAAGTTGTAGGTGGAGATGTCAATCTTAAAGATGCAATTGACTTAGATTACTTTAAAGATAAGTTATTTGCAGCATTAAGAATTCCAAAAGCATTCTTAGGTTTCTCTGAAGATAGTGGCGGTTTAATTAATACATCACTAACAAGAATGGACATAAGATATGCAAGAACAATTAAAGGTATTCAAAATATTGCAGCTGAAGGTTTAAAAGATTTATGTTTAAAATATCTTGAATTCACTAGACCTGAGAGTGTTTTAAGAGAGTTACCTGATTTCAAAATAGTATTTACTTCAATAAATACTGAAGAAGATAGTCAAAGATGTGAGACTAGACAGACTCAAATAGATACATTAACTAAAACATTAGAAGCATTCGATGCTTTAGGTATTGATGTAGCTAGTACTACTGAGCTAAGAAATGCTCTTATAAAAGAGTGGTTAGGTTCAGATTATTTAGAAATTATTGAAGAAGCTGAAGAAAATGGAGATTTAGCTCCTGCAATCGGAGATGAAAAACTTGGTGGTGCTGGAGGTCCTAGTCTTGGTGGTGGACCAGACCTTGGAGGTCTAGATAGTGGAGGTCCAGACTTAGACAACTTCGAAAGTGATGTTGAAGAAGATAACAGTGAAGATAGTCTTGAAGGAGAAGAGATTGGTGCTGGTGATGAAGACTTTGAAGCAGGCGATACTAATGAAGCTCCATCAGGTCTATCGAGAGAATTAAGTTAAGAGAGGAGAAATAGAATATGAATAAAAAATTAGTTTCCTTAGATGAACTTACTAGATATAATGAAAAGATTAAAGACTCTATTGCAGATAGAATAAGTTATAGCTCTTTAGGAATAAATAACTACGATAATAGTAGTACATATTCTGTAGGAGACTATATTAGATATTTAGATAAAGTTTATAAATGTAATACTGCAATTGAAACTGCTGAAGACTTCAATAGTTCTAAGTGGACACAAAGCACTGTTTTAGAATACCTAAAAGATGCACTAAATATTCCTAATACTGGAGCTAACTAGTAGATTGAGAGTAGAGATTGGTAATAATTACCAACTCTATTCTTTAAAATAAATGATATAATATATAAAGGAGGAAGAGATACAATGAAAAGTGTAACAAGAAACTTACTTGAAAGTTTAAATGAAAGTATTTCAGGTAATACAATTAAAGAGTATGCTATGAACTATCTTGATGGTTATATAGATAATGATGTAGCTGATACTAAAATAGATATGTCTGTAGCTTTTAGTTTTGATTTTAATGAAGAACCTGATGCAGACTTTAAAGCTTATAGCGACTTTATGAACTTAATTGCTGAAAGAACTAAAGTAGTTGAAGTACAAAAATCAAGCTATGGAGATACTCTTGTTTGTGATTTTAGTTCAGTGTTTAAACCATATAATGAACAATTAAAAGAATTTTTTGATATGGACAACTCTGAATTTGATGAAGATGAAGCTTATTATGAAGCCGTAGCTAATCTAGAAGCTTTAATTAGTGGAAATGCTGGAGACAGTACTTATAATGAGTTAGTATCAATATTAAATGGTAAACAAACTACTAATGAAGCTAGTAACTTAGAAAGTATTATAGATGAAGCTGCTAGATACTTATTTGATGAAGGTGATAAAGACTATTTACCAGATTATGAAGAATTTAATGATTATACAATGGACATAAGTAAAGACCTATTCGATAAAGCTAAAGATAGAGCTTTAGAAGCATTAACTAATTTAGCAGAACATCAATATTATGATAGTGATGGTGGTCATAGTACTGTTCTTGAGTTAAATGATAACCATACTATATGGGAACTTACTAATGAAAATAAGTCTGATGAAGAATGGGCAAGTATAGTTCAATCTAAACAAGCTCAATTTAAAGCAGACACTGGAGTAGAATTAATGCTATTAGGTCGTATGGGTAGACATGCTTGTGTAGAGCCAACATACGATAACTGCTTGAATTTTACTTATTTACAAGAAACTCAAGAAAAATTAGAACAAGAAGCAATTGATGAATTTAATGCTGAAGAGATGAATGAGTCTATATATACTACTGATGATGGAACTCCGACAGACTTAGTTGCAGATAATATAATGCATGTAGACTCAGACCCAAGATTTCAAACTAAAGAACAAGTAAATGATGAAAAGTTGTGTGCTGACTTAGCAGACTTTGCATTAAAAACTACTGATGAAGAATACTGGAATAAATACTCAGATGAAGGCTATTATGAAAAGAATAAAAGAGACTACATGAAACAAATCAATGATATAAACTTTGTTAAAGGTGTAGTTGATTTATTAGAAACTAGATTAAGAAATCTTGATGGTGTAGATGAAGAATATGATACAGAGAGCTTATTAGCTGAGTTTAAAGAAAAATTAAAAACGTTAGAAGGTGTTACTAATGAGAGTAAATAATCAGATACTTTCTAATTTAAAAGAGAATAAAGAAGATTGGTATTATCTATGTAATGATGCTGAACAAGCTTTATTTAAAGTAAAAAATGAATGTAAAGATGAAAGAGCTGTTAAGTCTATTGAAAGAATGATACTAGAACTTAATAGTATTCGTATGGAGCAATATAATGCTCTAACTGAATATGCCTTAGTTGAAGATGAAGAAATATACTCTAATTTAGATAATATGGTTGATGCTTTAAGAACAAACTTTAAAGGAATAACTAATAAAGATTATATTAAAAAGTCTTTAAGATTTCATTATGATAATGATTTTATATCTGAAGATGAGTATAAAGAACTTTATAGAGAGTTTATATCTAATAAAAACAGCATAGTTAAAAACTATGAAGACTTACCTTATAAAGATTTTAATGCTAACAATACTATAGGAACTCTAAATGATGGTAGAAGCTTAATTATACTTGATGATAATGAAGTATATGCTATTAAAGGTAGTTTTGAAGAATTAAAGAAACTTATATATAGTGATAACGAAGATAAATTTGATGAGTTTATGGACAAGAATTCTGAAAGAGTAGATGGTAAATTAGAAACTCAAATTCTTGTAGATACTAAAAGGTTATCTCCTGAAGCATTGGATGAGAGTTCAGATAGTTACTCTGAAACTCATAAGACTACTGTATCTATATATCAAATAAAAGATACAGCTAATACCGATTATGCTTTTAGAGGTTATGATGAAGTAGCTGATAAAATTGATTTAGCTGACTATGATAAAGTAGCTACTATAGACTTACCAGACAATGATGATGTACTTGAAACTGTATTTATGTATGGTAACACTGATAAATCTAAGTTTAATGAAATTAAACCTATGAGAAGTATCTCAGTTAGTGATATTATTGATTATGATGATACAAAGTACTATGTAGATAATTTTGGTTTTAAAGAACTCTAAGGAGTTCTTTTTTTATATATTATTTTAGGAGGTAAGATGTATGACTCAAGAACAATCAATAGAAAAATATAAAGAGTACTTAACAGGTCATATAGGTAATGTTGCTAAAGCTTTAGAAGTATTAGCTACTTTAGATATTCCTTATGTGACTGAGCATATAGATGAGCTTAGAGAAATTGTGAAAGAACACGATGCCTCTAAATATGAAGAACCAGAATGGTCTGCATATCTTCATCATTTCTACCCAACAAATGATGAAGAAGGAATGATGGAGGAAGAGTTTGATGCTGCTGTTCAACATCATGTAAAGAATAATAAGCATCATTGGAATTACTGGTGTGATGAAGATAATAATCTTAAAGATGATATAAATGAAGAAGAATATAAATTATATACTATAGAAAGAATATGTGATTGGTTAGCCATGGCTGCACAACATGACGAAGGACCAACTGATTATTATGATATTAACAAAGACTATATCGTTCAACCAGACTATGCTAGAACACTCTGTGACGAAGTATTTAGTAAAGTTCCTGAAGATTTTGGAAAAGATATGTGGAAAGTTACTAGAGGAGAACTAGATGAAGACCTACCTATAATTAGTGAGTATGGTAATTCAGGTTATGTAGGTCAAAGTAAATCTGTTAGAGCTTATGAAGCAGAAGATAATGATAGGTATACAGCTACTGAGTGTGATAAACTTTTAGGAGTTAGCTCAGGAGCAACAAAAGCTTGTTTAGTACCATCTGAATGGCATCATACAGGTTCATATTATAAAGAAACTGATTACTATGACATTAGATTATTATTAGCTATTAAAGATAATAATGAAGAAGTAATATCTGAGTATGATGAAGACGAAATTAAGGAAGCTAAAGAAAGTTTAGAAGAGTTAAAATCTTGGAGAAAACCTAAATTAACTTCTAAAACATATAAAGCTGATGTAGAATGGTTAACTTGGTCAGGAACTAGAAAACATCCTAAAGCTACGAAACATTCTGTTAAAAATGTAGATGTAGAAGAAAAAGGAAGTTATTACTATTTTAATGATGAGTATGGAATTCCAACTAAGAAGATGATTGGTTCTAATGGTACTTATGTTTATAAACTAGATGAGTCAGTTCTTAATGAAATGAAGTTATCTCAAATAAAACAAAAGTCTAAGAACCAAGACCCAGAGAGAATAAATCGTTCTAGAAAAGTTAAATCAACATATTTAGGAATGAGTAAGTTTGGAATTCTAAACTTTAAAACAACGTCTCAATCTAGAAATGGTCATCACTACCAAACAGTAGAATTTAAAGATATGAAACCATTCGAGGACATAGTAAAATCTGGTAAAGAAATAATGCCTTTAGATGTTAAAGCTCAGCTACAAAACCAAGATGTAAATGTTTGGTGTACTGACGAGTCATTTGCATTTTGGGCATGGGCGCATCAAGCATATAAAAACGATTTCTTATACATGGATGATAGAATACCTAATTTAAAGAAAGCAATACAAGCTCCTAAAGTTAATAATGTTAGATTAAATGGAGGTGCTTGTAAACATATCTTATCTGTTATCGATTATGTAATGAAACCATTTGTATTATTAGCTATAAGTGAAGATATGAATAAGTTTCTAGCAGGTAATAAAGAAGACAAGTTCAGCAAACAGTCTGTTGCAACTCAAAATCAATATGACATGGTTGCTCAGTGGGATTGGTCTGATATTGAAGAGATTACAGGTAAATCTAAAATTGAGATAATGTCAGATATATCTAAAACATTACAAATAATTCCTGATACTGATAAAGGAGATATAATCACCGATATTGTTGGTGAAGTATTACCTCAAGAAGAACAAGGAATTAAACGTCAAATTGTAGATAAGATAGAAGATTTAATTGATAATGAAGATACAACTGAGAACTCTTAGGAGTTCTTTTTTTATATATTAAATTAGAGAGGAGAATTCACATGAAAGTACAAAATCAAATCTTAGTTAATCTAGAAAAGTCTGAGCTTGATGAAGCTACTAAGTGGAAACATTTATCTGGACCTAGATATAAGCCTATGGATGAAAAATATGAAGTAGACATTATGACTAAGCTTATTCCTATGCTGCATAAATATGGAATTAGTATGTCTCAAAGACCTATACAAGATAAACCTGGTAAACAAGTCTATGTAGGTTATGATAAAGAATATAATAAAATAAGGTTTAGTTTTTATAATCAGCATGAAGATAAACTTGAAAATAGAGAAGGCAAATATGATATGTTAGTTACTATAGACTACAAAGGAAATAGTGTAGAAGCTGGAGTAGTTGATTTAAAAAATAAAGACGGCGTTGAAAAAGCATTTGAGTTAATAACAATGACTCTTGAAGACTTAGGTTATAATGTAGATGGTTCTAAAGGAACTCCTAAAGAGCAACCTAAATCTGAAGATGATATAGAGCTTGATAACCTAGCTAATTTTAAGAAAGGTTTATCAGAACAAGAGATATTGGAGATAGAAGTAAATGATTAAAGTATACACAGGACCAATGTACGCAGCAAAGTCTTTAGGACTAATTCAAGCTGCTAAAGTAAGACAAAAACAAGGAATAAATAACGTAGTATGTTTTAAACCAAGTAAAGATACTAGAGATATGAGTAAGATAAAAAGTAGAGTAATTGAAGAAACTTTAGATGCTTATGTTATTCAAGATTTATCTCAAATTAAAGACTTCATTGATGAAGACACTGATACTATAATCATTGATGAAGTCCAATTTCTATCTGGAGATGTCCAGGAGCTTCTCTGGTTAACGATTTATCATAATATTGATATTTATATAGCTGGACTAGATTTAACTTCAGAATTGACTCCTTTTAACATTATGCCTAGTATATTAGCAATAGCTACTGAGGTATATAAACTAAAAGCTAGATGTCAAGACTGTGGTAAAGAGGCAGAATATACTCATTGTTTAGTAGAGAAGAATGAAGAAGTTATGGTTGGTAGTAGTGAGTATGTACCACTTTGTAGAAATTGTTTAGGTAAAAGATTAACACTAAGGAGAGATAGCTATGAACGAAGTAAAACTATTTAAAGAAATAACAGAAGATATGTTAAAACTTTATGAAGCTAAAAATACTGATTATGGTTCTAGTGTCTCTGATACTTATAGAGACTTTGGTTTAGTCTCTTTTTTAGTACGAATTCAAGATAAGTTGAATAGACTAAAAACATTAAGTAAAAGAGATGCATTAGTTGTAGATGAAAAGATAGAAGATACACTAATAGATATGGCTAATTATAGTATTTTAGCACTTATTGAACTAAGGAAAGATGAGGTAAAAAGAAATGGACAAAGAAAAGATTAAAGCAAGAATTACAGATTTTGATATTGACTGGATGAAAATTAAGTCAGCTTGTATGACAACAATATCTAAAGAGGTAGGTAAAGAACCTACTCAAGAATGGAAGAGGAGATTATTACTATGTGAACATTCTCCAATTAGAAGAGGTACAATCTCATGGAAATTTGATGAGATACCTTATTGTATCTCTACTCACTTTGTAAGACATCATGAAGGAGTAGAAAAATGGGTTGGAACTGAAAGAGCTGATAGAACTGAGATTAAAGATAGAAGTCAACGTTCACAAATGGACATGGTACCAATGGAAATGGAAGCTAACATACAAGCAATAATAAATATATCTCGTAAGAGATTGTGTACATCAGCAGACCCATTAACGATTAAATATTGGAAAGCTGTGCTTGAAGAAATAAAGAAATATGATGAAGATATTTATTGGGCATGTGTACCTGAATGTGTTAGATGTGGTGGTTGTCCTGAGTATAATTCTTGTGGTTATTATGACAATCTTATGAAAGATGCAGAACCAGAAGAACAAAGAGTTCTTAAGCTTAGATACGACAGATATAATAAATTCAGAAAATAAAGAACTAGAGATATTCGGAAAGAAGTTGGTTAGAAAGAAATAACCAATTTCTTCCAATACACAAAGTCTTATAAATTATATATAATAATAGAAAGGAGATTGCTTATGAGTATAACTAGAAATATTTTATATAACCTTTACGAAGATGATAAGTTAGATGCAGACGTTCTAGCTAAAAACTTATTTGATGAGTACTATGACAAAGAGCAAGGTAAGTTTACTAAAGACCTTTCACAAGATATTGCTAAAATATGTAATAATGACCAACACTATATTTATCAAGTTAAACAAGAACTTAATAAATTGGTTGATGAAGTCAGTTCTGAAACTAAAGAAGAGGTAAATCTATCTCCTGAATTAAAAGAAACTGGAGATAAGGTTAGTAAAATATTAAATAACTATGGAGTTAAAGCTACACTAGTAAATGCTAAAGTAGGTCCAAGAGTTACTCAATATGAATTTGATTTAGCTCCAGGAACTAAGATAAGTGAAGTAACTAATCTTAATAAAGAAATAGCTATGGGTTTAGCAGCTAGACAAGTTGCTATAGGACCTGTTGAAGGTGGAACAACTTTAGGTATACAAGTACCTAATAAAGAAAGTAGTGATGTTTCTTTAGAAGATGTAATGGAAACATCAGATAAATCTGGTGTTAGTATGGCTTTAGGTAAAGATACTAATGGAAACTCAGTATCAGCTGATATTCTTAAGTTACAACATATTTTAATTGGTGGTACTACTGGTTCTGGTAAGTCTGCTTGTATAAACTCAATGATTTGTAGTTTAATACAAACATATAGTCCAGACCAAGTTAAGTTAATACTTATAGACCCAAAGAAAGTTGAACTTAGTTCATATAGTTCTGTACCTCATTTACTTATGCCTATAGTTACAGACCCTCAAAAAGCAGCAGATACTCTTGATGAGATGGTTAAATTGATGGACAAGAGATATAGTGACTTTAATAAAGTTAAAGTTAAGAATATAGAGTCTTATAATAACTTAGTTAATAAGTATAATGAAGCTGGAAACTCAGCTAAATTAATGCCTTATATAATAATTATCATTGATGAGTTAGCTGACTTAATGCAAACAGCCGGAAAGCAGGTTGAAGGTTCTATTCAAAGATTAACGCAACTTGCAAGAGCTGCAGGAATTCATTTAATTGTAGCAACTCAAAGACCATCAGTTGATGTAGTCACTGGAGTTATTAAATCTAATATTAACTCACGTATTGCTTTTGCTACTCCATCAAATGTAGATAGTAGAACTATTCTAGACCAAGGTGGAGCTGAGAAACTTCTTGGTAAAGGTGATATGTTGTATAAACCTATAGGTTCAACTAATGCTAAAAGAGTCCAAGGTGCATTTGTATCTGATGATGAAGTAGATAAAATAGTTAAAGCAGTTAATAATAAGTATAAGACTGAGAAACCTAAAGAAGAAACTGTTGAGAAAACAGATAAAGTTGATAATAAAGTAGAAGAAGATGTAAACTATGAGAAAGCTATAGAAATAGTTAAAAAGACTCATAGAATATCAGCTGCTACATTACAATTAGAGCTACATATACCATATTCTGAGGCTTCTAGAATAATTAAGAAGATGGAAGAAAATGGCTTGATTAAATCTCAAAAAGGAAATAATCAAAGAAAAGTAGATAGAAAAGCTGTAAAGGAGGTATAAAGATGAATATATTTAATGAGATACAGAGTATTTTAAAAGAGTCATTTGTAAAACCTAATAAAGTATTAACTGAAGATGTAAACACAACATCAGATGATGCTATGGTTTATATGAATACTTGGAAAAATTATAATGAATATGGTGCAGACTTAGAGATGTATGGAATTAAAGATGGTTGGATGACTCCAGAACAAGGTTTAGAATTCTGTAAGAAGTATGCTGAAGATGAACCTTTTATAAATGATGTTGACAATTGTCCTATAGAAGTTTCTGAGTATGATAATGCTCCAGCTAAATTAGAAGAGTTAATTAAATATAATGAATTTGAAGATAAGAAACTTTTAAAGAATGCTATGGAAACATGTCAGTATAAAAATGTTGATGACTATATAGATATTCTTGAAAGTGGAGACTATATTTGGTTTCCTGGTGTATCTGATGATGAAGAATTAGCAAGAGCTTACATAGATATGGTTGGTTTTGAAGGAATATCTAATAAAGAACAATACTTTGATAGTGATGCTTGGAAAGAGTCTGTTAGAGCTGATGAAGAAAGCCGTTATAGAGAAGAAAATGGTCTTGAAGATGAAGATGAATGGGAAGAGCATGAAGGTGATTTTGAAGATTATTTAGATGCTCTAGCTGATGATATGTCTGAAAACTATGATGGTAATGAAGATAGTTTTGACTATGAAGCTTTAGGTAGAGACTTAAGTTCTGATTTTACATATACATCTGATGGAGCGATAAACTTATTTTAAGGAGGAGTTTTAAATGGAAGAGTTTGAAGATTATTCTTTTGAGAAAGCTGAAACTAGATATAAAATAGAAACGGCTGATAAAAGACAAATGGAATTATACTTAAATGCAAATAATATGTTATGTTCTCTATATGATATTATTTGCTGGAGAAGAGCTATCTATAATGGTAAAAATTATGGAGAAGGTTCTGTATTATATAAAGGAAAATTATATAGTAAAGATGAGTGGGAAAAGACTAAACATACTGAAGACGAGTATGAAGAAGGTAAACCATTCTTAAAAGAAAAAGTTACATATTTATATACTGAAGACGAGTTGATAAATAAGTTAGATGACTTATTAAGAGATATAGATAACTTTGTATATAAAAATATGGAATAGGAGGAAAAATAATGAGACTTGTAGAAAGTAATAGAGTAGATAATAATATAATATCTAACTTATTAGAAGAAGAGAATGAAGAGTCTATACTAGACAGAAGTAATATAATGTCAGATGTAAATGTAGTAGACATTTGTAATACATTTAGTAGTAGAAGTCATTTAAAATATAAGATTGAAGGTAATAGTGCTGTATATGAAGATGGAACTATTATTAAGTTTATAGTAAATGATGATAGTGAAATTGAGTATTACTTTATAAATAATCAAGGTGATGCTTCTAAGTCTGCTCCAGTATATGATTGGAGTTTACTTGATTTAGTTACTGAAGAACCTATAAATGAAAGTAAAGCTCAAGCTGTGTCAAGGAGGTAGATACTTATGAAGAATATACTATTAGAAAGTACTAAGTCTAAATTCAAAGTCTTAGAACATAAACCAGCAAATGTTCTTAAAAGAATTCAAGGTGTTTTATCTGATTTTAAATCTAATAGAAATGGTCGTATTTACCCAAGAGAGTTATGGGAAAATGTCTTAAACTCTGACTATGTAAAAGAAATGATTGAAAGTCATGGACTAGTTGGAGAACTCGACCATCCAGAAGAAAGACTAGAAATATCACTTCAAAATGTATCACATGTTATAAATGATATGTGGATTGAAGGTGACCAAGTGGTTGGTACTATAGATATACTACCAACTCCATCAGGTAAAATAGTTTCTGAATTAATAGATTATGGAACAGATATTGGTATAAGTTCAAGAGGTGCTGGTTCTGTAGGACCAAACAATGTAGTTGACCCAGACTATCAATTTGTTACATTCGATTTTGTAGCTAGACCTTCATGTGAAGCTGCTAGATTAAATATGATAGTTGAGAGTGTACAACCTGAAATTGATACTAATAGTGATGATAAAGTTAAAAATATTCTTGAAGGTTATAAAACTAGTTTAAAAGAAGATAATACAACAACTTCTTTTATAGATATTAGAGAACTTGTAAGTTATGCTGAACAATACTTATCTACTTTATTAAATAGTAGTGTAGGTATAACTAAAAGAGATGATGGTCAATATATTATAACTATGCGTAATGATGATAAAACTATAGATAAATGGTTAAAGCTTCATGATAAATATAGTTTAAAAGAAAGTGAGTCTTTATTAGATAAATATAAACTAAATGGTGATGATAAGTTTAGATATATGATGCTAGGTAGATTACAATCTGACTGCAAATATGTTTTAGGAGCAGCTAAAGGAGATACTAGATATTTATGGGTAAAAGATGATATAAAGACTCATTGTGCTTTAATGAGAGAGTTATATAAAAGTCTACCTGAAGAACCTGACTGGGTTAGTTTAGAAGATATAGATAATTATGAAAAAGAAATGTTAAACTATGTATCTGGTAGAAGTGAAGACAAATATGATGATTTAAAAGAAGGACACAATCAAGAAGATATAAACATGAAGTTTGTAGATATGTGTAAAGATGCTTTATCTGATGAACTAGGTCCTGATTGGAGACATAAGTCTTTAGTAGATATAGAAGATATTGTACATGAAGCTGTATTTAAGTATAATGAAGCTAATGCACAACCTGAATATAAGAATGAAGAATTCTATGGTGATGAAGCTGACGCCAATGCTATTTATAAGTATATTTTAGATAATGAAATACCTAAAGAAAATAAAATTACTAGAACCAGACCTATGAATGAAGCTGTAATGTCAGACCAAGAAGTATATAAAACAGTACTTGAATGGTACAAAGCTCAAATTGAAGGAGGTAAAATGACATTAAATCAATGCTATGAACTTCTTTCAGATAAAGCTAAAGTAAGTCTTAATAAGATGGTAGACCAATCTAAAATAAAAGAAAGTATGATTAATGATACTATAAATAAACTTATTAAAGAGAGTATTGAGATGAATAAAGACTAGTTAACTAGTCTCTCTTTTTATATATTATTTATGAAAGGAATGATACGAGTAATGACAAACATTGATACAATATTTATTAATACTGCTAATAGTATTAGACAGAAAAAGAATAAAACAGATAAAATAAAACCAGAAAACTTTAGTAGTGAAATAAATTCTATAGATACAAATGTTTCTCAAATAAATGATTGGTTAAAATTCATTCAAGAAAATACACTAAAATTAGATACATTTGAAGATGATAATGCTAAAGTCTATAAACAAAATAATACAAGTGACCAATTTTTTAATAATATATCTTTAGAATATTTTAAAAATACTATGAATAACAAACCTAATAATTTAACTATAAAGTTTAATGAGTATGCTTATTTTAATAAGAAAAAATCTAATAAAGCATATCTTATTAATTATATTGGTAATTATACTTTATTAAATAAAAATAGTTCTAGTAGAATATTTTTGACACTTAAAGATGAAATTGCAAATATCATGTATAATAATTATGAAAAAGAAGATTTAACTCAATATAATAAGAATAAACATATAGAATATATGATTTATGATGAATATACTAGTACAGATAGTAATGTACCTGAAAATCTTAAAAACTTAGGAATAGATTTTACATATTATAAACAATTAAGTGGTGTTAATTATAATGGAAGAGAATTGAAACCTATGTATTCAAATTTAATTAAGACAAATAGTACATCTCAAATATATTCATTTAGTAAAAGTCAACAAAGTATTTTCCAAGAATTTATAGATAGTTTAACTTCAATAAAACTTACTGATGAAGAAATAGATAATTTTATTGAAGGTTTAAATCTAGATATAAATAACTATGATAAATATGAAATTGCACAACAATGTGTAGAACTAACTAAAGATGAAAATACATATTTTAGTGTAGTTAATAATATAGATATGGTTGAAATGAATGGTAATTTAACACTTAAAACATTAAAGCAGGCTATTAAACAAGGCATTGTTGGCGATGAACATAATAATAACCAAAATAAACTAATTGAAAAATTTGATAGATATAAAAGTTATTTCTGTATAGAACATAATATAGATAGATTTAATACTAATTTAGGTAGTGAAAATAGTTTATTTTATAACTATAATGTTCCTGAATTAAGAAATACTAGAATATATCCTTTAGGAGAGAATGTAAGTGAAAATATTTATAAAGTAAATGATGTAAATATACTAAATGACTTTATAGAATTATGTAATTATTTTGAAATAACTGAAGTTAATGGAAAAACTCCTGAAGAATATCTAAATAGTTAAAAAGAACTAATATAGTTCTTTTTTTATATATTAAATTAGGAGGTAAAATGTTATGAATAATAATACAATTAACTCAATTTTTAGTGATGTAGCTGGTGCAATTAGAGATATAAAAGGTACTAGTACAACATACTCACCAGCAGGTTTCGCTGATGAATTAAGTTTTTCTGGTATAGTTTTTAATAAAAAAGACTTTGCAATAAGTACTACAGAGCCTGATGCGAGTAAATATAAATATTGGTTTAAGACTGATGCTACTGGAGGTATACAAGTAATTAATGACCGACAAGGAGGTTATCAATTAGATAAAAAGATTAAACTGTCTACACTAGAATATGGACCTAAACCATCAGATACTGTAGCTCTAAGTCCTCAAAATAAACCGCAATTATATAATGGAAGAGTATATTATGTAACAGTAGAAAATAATATTGCTTTATATTCTGGAGAACCTGTTATTCAAGATGAGTTATATCTAGTACGTGATGTCAGAACTGAAATTAGTGTTGACCAACTTACTGGTAGAACTAGAGGGTTTAGTGTATCAGATATAATTGATGGTTATTGTTATATAGCTGCTTGTGGAGATAGTTTAGGTAATTATATGTATGCTCCATATTTAATTAAATATAATTTAGAAAGTAAAGATTATACAGTTATAGATAACTTCTGTGATACAAGTCAGTTTAGAGCTTACTCCAATCCTAATGTAATTTATGAAAAAGTAGGTAATAAAGACTATGTATATATTATAGAGTGCGTATCAGTGTCAGCTTGGACTTATGGTTATAGATTAACTAGTAATGCAAGTATAATAGAGAATAATGTATGTACATCATATCAATTTACTAATAGTAGTATTAATAGCAATTTGTACTCAAAAAATGTTATCAAAGCTTATGAAACAGATAGTTATATTACTTATAGATTTTTAAAAGACAACAATACTTATTATTTTAAAATAGACAAATCAGATAGATTGAATAGTAAAGTATACAAGTTTCCAGAAGCTAGGTATCTTGTGCTTGGAAGTAACGGTATGTATGATTATATTAATGATAATAATTCAATTTTTAAAATATATAAATTAGGCATATCTAATGAAAGAACTCTAATAGATACATTCAAAATTGCATTATCTTGTGATAAACCTTTATATTATGATGAAAGTACTGGAACATTAAGAGTTTACAATGGTAATATATCAATAAAATCTTCAGTAGATAACTCATATAGAAATGTCGATAGTACTGATTTCTATTATATTGACTTTAATAATCAAACTGAATTTACTGAAGATAGCTATGTTCTTAAAGAGAATATTGATAGTACTAACAAGGTATTATTGGTAACTCAAGAATTTGCTGAAAATATCATTGACTTAGACAATATTTCACTGTTCATAATGAGTTTAGTATCAAATAAACAATACATTAGTGGTTATCGTTCTAATGGAAATACTTGGGATGAGATGCAATTTATGCACTAGTAAGAAAAAGAAGAAAGTAATTGAGTTAAACAAAGAGAACTAGTTTAGTTCTTTTTTTATATATTAAATTAGAAAGGAAAGTGATAAAATGAATAATAACTCATTAAAACAGACATTTACTAATACAGCAAATGCTATTAGAGCTAAGCTACATACTCAAGATGGAATAGCGCCAGATAATTTTGCATCTGAAATTGCTAAAATATCTGGAGGTAGTGGAGATACTGGTATTTATCATGTTAATACTTTAGCTGAGAGAGACAGTTTAAGTGCTAAAGATAGCGACATTTGTTTAGTTTATAGTATACAAGAAACAGACATATCTGTAAATTCTGTATTTAATACTTTTACATTTAAAAATAGTTTTACAATAGATGCTGCTTTCCAAGATAATGTAAGTGTTTCATTTAGAAATGAAGACGGTGCTATGTGTGACTTAAGAATTGAGTACTATGACAATAGACTTAGTATACAGATTTTTGCTGAAATTGACGGTGATTTTAAAGATGCTAATATAGAGTATACATCACAAGATGGTTTAACATTTAATTTAGAAAATGCTCTAGGAGATTTAATAGATGGAAATAGAGTTGATTTACCTGTAAAAGTTTCGTATGAAGATATAGGAGAAACTGTAGACCAAAACATCTTTAAGTTCGGTTCTATTAAAGAGTTATATTTTCCAGGAATATATAAATATGATGGAACAAATTGGAATTATCTAG
>OCLL01000108.1_pt1 | contig 19842 bp, 16 predicted proteins | sample 1538931 | NCBI WGS metagenome assembly OCLL01 (sample SAMN03418270, study PRJEB22391) | human gut metagenome | biome: human-gut; feature: organic feature; material: feces | host: Homo sapiens | place: Tanzania | collected 2013-01 | reverse complement strand
TTCGCCAAAGGCATATATCTACGCTATGGCGTTATCGTTCTACAAGCCTCCACAAATCGCCATTTTTATAGTTTTTCAGTGCTTTCGCCAAAGGCATGTTTCCAATGCAATGACAAATTGCAGTTTGTATCGAAACATGCCAAAGGCATGTCCCTACGTTATGATGTAATTTTTCATTCTAACGCCTTTTGTGATAGACCTAAACTATTATTATAAAAGAGCGGAAAAAATTTGGAAAAAGAAAAACAAATCTTTATCTTTGCAATAACTAATTAATAGACTACTATAAGTTAAAAGACTACAATAAGTAACAGATATCAACCTATTAACAAACTAATTAACTAAAGTAACAATGAAAAAAGCTTTACTTTTCGCAGGATTTGCAGCATTGGCACTTTGCGCCAGCGCTCAAAACCCATTTGCCTATGGCATTCGCACCACAGGCGTGAGCAACGGTGTTGCCACAGGCAAAACCATCACAGTGAACTACACCCTTAATGCCGATGCAGAAAGCGGTGCAATCAAATTTTATAAAGCAGGTAAGACTGCAGTGAAAGCTGTTGATCTCGCTGGCGACCAGCTCACCAAGGGCACTCATGCAGTGGAAGTGTCAATTGAAGACCTGCAAGCAAATGCCGCATACGGCTTCACAATCACCACAACTGGTGCGAAAATCGATGCTGTGAAGGAAGTGTTCAGCGACTTTGGCGCTGGCATGGCTCACCAATACTGGAGCGCATACGGCGTGGCTTGCGACAACGACCCTATGAGCAAGCACTTCGGCCGCGTGCTGATCACCGAATCACAAGCCAACCAAAAAGACACATACTTCACCAAGGCTCACGGCGTGGGTGCAGGTCTGTATGAATACGACCCACAAGGCAACCCTGTTGTTAATGGCGCGAACTCTACAACATACGGTTACAATCCATTCCAATGGGTACACGCTACATATGAAGGTGGCGCAAAATCAAACAAATTCTTCGCTAAGAAGGTGCGCATCGCTCAAGACGGCAGAATTTTCTTAGGCGTTCTCGACTGCGTAAGCAATCCTCTCTACACCATCAATCCCGACAACCTCGGTGAATGGACACCTGTATTCCAAGGCACATTGGCTACCGATGCAAGTGGCTGCATCAACAATGCAGAAGGCGCAATGGTGGCAGCTCCATCAGCAGCATTCGACGTGGTAGGTAAAGGCGAAAACCTCAAAATTGCTAACCTTGGTAGTAAATTCGGTCAAAGCTACAGCTATGGCAACTACACTTGCTACGAATACGCACTTGGTGCTGCAAACACTTGGAGCGAAGCTGCAGAGGCAGAAGTGTTCCCATTCAGCTTGCAATACACCATTTCTGCACAAAGCGTGTCAATCGCTTACGACAAAGACGGCAAGGGCATGTGGTATGCACAATACCGTGCCACTCCATCTGGCGAACAACCAGCTATCAAGCACGCTACTCTCAAAGCTAACGGTTGGGAAGAAGACTACAGCGACATCACTACAGTGGTTCGCGGCGGTGGTATTGCCTACAACAAGGACTACACCTTGCTCGCAATTCCTGCTGGTAACAACGTGCTGAAGGTTTACACCGTAGATAAAGACAACGACGGCAAGCCAGTATTGACCGAAAAATATGTGCTCAACACTCCTTCAATTCGTGGCTACAACGACATTTGCTTCGACTACGCTAACAACATCTACTCTTGCGACAACGGCAAGGAAGTGATGCAACAACTCCAACTTCCTTTGGAAAATCCAACAGTGGAAGTTCCTTGCCCTCAAAGCGAATTGTTCTCAATTCCTGTTTCAACTGGCGTAACCGACATCACCAGCACAGAAGTTAAGGCTAAGAAGGTGATTGAAAACGGCCAAGTGGTTATCATCAAGGGCGACAAGAAGTACAACCTGATGGGTGTAGAAATCAAGTAAGATTTCAGGAATTAGAAGTTTCTTTTTAGAAGTTAAGGAGTTAAGAAGTTAAAGAAGTTAAGACGGCACTATTGCCTCTGGTAAATTATCTTCAAATTTCGGTTCTAAGGCTTCATAAAATATAGTGAGGATGCTCAAATTGAGCACCCTCACTTATTTTTTGGCAATATGCGATACGAAACATTTACGGCAGCCGTAGGGGCATGACATAGAAATGGTGGCAAAAAAATCCCTGCTTCGGGTGGAAAGCAGGGATTTGCAAGCTGTTAGAAAGGGTTGTTAAATATATAACGGCGGAATGTCCTTTCATCATTCCGCCCTATTGGGTGCGGCAATTACTTACCTTTCTGTTCGTAGTAGAGGGTGCGTGAAGTGGCGTTGCATACTTCATCTGGACCGAAGTATTGGATTGGACCAGGATAAACGTAGCAAGTTTCTTTAGCCCACTTTGCACGGTTCTTTGCAAACTCTTGGAATGGCTTGCCGTTGAGGTCAACGAGAGCCTTGCGGATAACAGGCTTATCTTCACCGTGGCGACGCTCGATATTCATCATCATAGTGATTGGAATACCACCTGCAATCCATTGGATAGAAGGCTTAGAGAGGTTGCGGATAGATGACATGTAGCCAGTAGCACCACACTTCACGAGTTGTGCTGCGTTGTAGCCGAGGGCGTAGCAGTAGTCAGCATCGAAGTTTGATGGGTCGGCGCAGCGTCCTTCGTAACCGAAGAAGTGGTGCTGAGCAGCAAATTTACCGACAAACTTGCCTTCTTCCTTCATGTCGGCGAGCTTCTTAGCCACCATTTCGCTCAAGAGCTTTTCAGTTTCGATGAGTGAAACCTGCACGTTGCCGTGAGGGTCGCGGTCGAGAGAAAGCTGACGAGCCACTTCCAATGGAAGGCTTGAGAAGGTCTCTGCATTTTCAGGGTTAAGTTGGTTAACTACAAACTGATGTTGAGCATCTGGCTCCATATCCTTGATTTCAGGGAATTTTGCAAGCATATCGTTGAGTTCAGCAATCAATTTCTTCATTGCTGGAATGAACTCGATCAAGCCTTCAGGGATGAGCACCGAACCGAAGTTGTTGCCATCAGCAGCACGGTCAGCCACCACTTGAGCGATTTCAGCCACGATGTCGTTGAGCGACTTGTTGTTGGCTTCCACCTCTTCGCTGATAATACAGTAGTTAGGCTGAGTTTGAAGCGCACATTCAAGAGCGATGTGAGAAGCCGAGCGGCCCATGAGCTTGATGAAGTGCCAGTATTTCTTTGCTGAGTTGGTGTCGCGTTGAATGTTACCAATCACTTCGCTATACACCTTGCAAGCGGTGTCGAAACCGAAAGAGGTTTCAATCCAGTCGTTCTTCAAGTCGCCATCGATAGTCTTAGGGCAACCGATTACTTGAACGCCAGCACCCTTAGCCTTGTAGTATTCAGCGAGCACGCAAGCGTTGGTGTTAGAGTCGTCGCCACCGATAATCACGATAGCACGGATATTCAATTCCTTGATGATTTCCAGACCCTTTTCGAATTGGTCAACGGTTTCAAGTTTGGTACGGCCAGAACCGATGATGTCGAAACCGCCAGTGTTGCGATATTGGTCGATAATATCGCCGGTGAGCTCCATATAGTTGTGATCAACAAGTCCACCAGGTCCCATGAGGAAGCCATACAGGCGGTTAGCCTTGTTCAGCGACTTAAGACCGTCGAACAAACCACTAATTACATTGTGTCCGCCAGGAGCCTGACCACCAGAAAGGATAACGCCCACGTTGATCACTTCCTTGTCGGAACTCTTAACTTTTGCCACATCTGTGTCTTTTTCAAAACGCAATTCAGGCAGTCCGTAAGTGTTAGGGAATAATTTTTTGATTTGTTCTTGATCGGCAACTGATTCTGTTGCTGCACCCTCAACAGCCTTCACTGCACCCCACAAAGCGGTGGGCAATTTTGGCTGATAAGCGGCGCGAGCTTGTTGAAGTACGCTCTTTTTTGTCATTGTCTAATTGTTTTTATTTAGATTTTAATAGATTGTTCAAACGTCAAAAATCATTTGGGGGTACAAAGTTCGCAAAAAAACGCTACATTATCAAGCAAATAGGTTCAATTTTGCACTATTTCTTCAATATTTGCTTATCACCGGCAATAACAATGCGCATTTTAGTGTCCAAAAGATATTTATTCGCCATTTCCATCACATCGGCTGGCGTGCATTGCAATATTGCCTCCACCTGATTATTGAAGTATTCGGGATAGATGCCTACTGTGAATGAGTCTGCCACATATCGGGCGATGGAGAATGGGGTGTCGAGCGTTTTCATCAGGTCGCTCAACATGTGCTGCTTCACCGTGCTGAGTTCTTCGGCTGGCATCGGCTCGGTGCGCAATCTGTGCATTTCCTTTTTCACCTCGTCGATAACGGGCCATGTGTATTGTGTGGCGCACGTCGATACCACAGAAATGTAGGAATCGTTGCTTCTGCCCGACAGGTAGCCGTGTATGCCGTATGTGTAGCCCTTGTCCTCACGAATGTTCATATTCAGTCGGCTTCCGAAATAGCCTCCAAATGCTGTGATGAGCAAGCGAAGCTTGAAATAGTCGGGGTGACGGCGTGGAATGGCACGAATGGTGATAGCCACAGCCGATTGCAGTGCGCCTTTTTTGTCAATTATCGACAACATTTTTTCGGATGGCTGAATAGGTGGTTCCTGCGTGTCGTCAACCTTCTCGCCTCGCACATTCCATGTGCCAATGGTGGAATCGAGCACAGCCATTTCCTTATCGGTGATTTTGCCGGAGAACACAATGCGCAGATTATCGGCATTGTAGTATTTTTTGTAAAACTGCTTGTAATCGTCGTTAGTAATGCTGAGCAGCGTTTCGGGAGTGGCCTCTGCCGCCAATGGGTGGCTTTCGCCATAGTAGAGGCGGCGCATTTCCACATTAGCCAAATAATCCACGCGCTGACGCACCGTTTCCACATTGCTGGCGAGGCGGCGCAAATACAGTTCACACTCCTGCTCTGGATAAAGCGGCGTGGAGATGCCGTCGAACAGGATTTTTGCTGTGGAGCTGAAATTGTGGTTGAGCGACGAAAGCGATACCATAGTGCATTGGTCGTTTGGTTGTGCCGATTTCACTGCACCGTAGTAGTCGAGTGCCTCAGCCACTTGCTCTGCCGATTGATTGGCATTGCCCTCAAACGTGAGCAAACCGGTGAGATAAGCCAAGAGTGGTTTATGCTCTTGGTAAATACCACCACCCATATAAAGTTCGACGCGGTTCACCTCATCATCACCATCACCCACCACCCACACGGGTATTCCGTTCTGGAGCGTGACAGGTGTGGGGAAATGGAGCTGCACTTTTTTGAAACCCGAAATTTCAGGTTGCTTTGAGCGATTGACCATATTAGAAAAGGGATTGATGTGCTTTCAAAAATTCTTCTGCGTTTTGCAAATCTTGCGGAGTGTCGATGCCAATGGTTTCCACCGTGGTCACTCCCACCTTGATGGTAAAGCCATTTTCAAGCCATCGGAGCTGCTCAAGACTTTCAGCCACCTCAAGAGCCGATTGTGGAATGGTGGTGATGCGCTTGAGCACATCAGCCTTGTAGGCATACATGCCGAGGTGGGTGTAGAACTGATGACAAGCAGGCCATTCCTCCTTTTCGTGATTGCGCACATACGGAATCACCGAGCGAGAGAAATACTTAGCGTTCCAGTTGGCATCTACCACCACTTTTGGCGAATTGGGGTTTTCCAACTCTGAATAAGGGCGTGTGGACTCAAATGGCTTAACGAGGGTGGCAATATCGGTAGCCTCGTCGCGGAAGCACGCCATGATGGCCTCAAGCTGCGAGGGCTGAATGAATGGCTCGTCACCTTGGATATTGATAATCACGTCTTCCTCTCCCCCATTCTTCAGATAAGCCTCCAAACAGCGGTCGGTGCCACATTTGTGGTCGGTGCGTGTCATCACCCATTTGCCGCCAAACGAGCTGACAGCTTCGGCGATTCGCTCGTCGTCGAGTGCGACCACCACATTTGGCAAAACTTTACTCACTTGCTCATACACGCGTTGGATAACATATTTTCCTCCCAATTTTGCCAATGGCTTGCCAGGAAAGCGTGTCGAGGCGTATCTTGCAGGTATAATACCAATAAATTTCAGTTCTTTCATCTCTATAATTTAACTATATGCAAAGATACAGCAAATCCACTCCACACCCAAAAAGAAGTATGATAAATATTTATTAAATTTCTACATCACTATAAATCACCCGATTAAGGTTTGTAGTGCTATTTTTAGTGATAAATTTACAGCAAAACATTTGGTAGTTTGAGAAATTCGTCGTAACTTTGCACTCGCAAAACGGAAGATGGCGGGATAGCTCAGTTGGTTAGAGCGTCGGATTCATAACCCGGAGGTCTCGAGTTCAATTCTCGATCCCGCTACTTTAAAAGAGGAAATCACCCAAGATTCCCTCTTTTTTCGTATATAATCTCAAGTAATCAGAAATCACGCGAGTTCGGGATAATCTTACACCTATTTAATCCATTTAAACCCAATTTACACCAATTAAAAATAAATAAAAAATAGGGGTAAATCGGATTAAAATGGATTTAATCGGGTGTAAATTCGTTTAAATTAGAGGTTGGGATTTAGACTCTGCTGCTATTCCCTATGGTTATTTATTTGATTTGGTGATTAGGCATGTGCCGTTGTGGTAATTGAGGGTGATAACGTTCATTTCAAGCAACTTCACGATGGCATCTTCGGCGGCGAAGCGAGAAATGTGTGCCAATTTTGAGAAACCCGACAGGGTGATGCCTCCATGGAGGTCTAAATACTCCAACAACTCACGCTCTTTTTCCGAGAAATTGAGCAATGCACCGTCTTCATCGCAGTTTTTGTGCTTTAAGGCTTTCACATGCACGCCGCTCGCGAGCAGATTCTCGTCAGCCACACGGTAATACACTTTCCAATGCCCATTCTCGTCGGGGGCTTGCACTGGCTTCACTTGCGCTTCTGCCACCTCGGCAAGAAGCACACTCTTGCCCTCCACCTTGAAAAGCTGGAAATTCATTTGCTGCTCTGGTCGGCAATACATTGTGGCGGCTTGCTCTATCATATAGATTTCCTCATCGCTTTTCACGCCGGCGATGTGGCCGTTGTCCTTCACGCCCACGAGCAAGCGTCCGCCTGAATTGTTGGCAAATGCCGAAATGCTGCGAGCAATCTTCTTGGCATCGCTGATTTGATACTTGAAATCCTGATGCTCGTGCTCGCCTTCGTCGATTAATTGCAGTATGTAATCTTTAGTCTTCAATTCAAAGTGTAAGTTAAAAGTGTGTATGATTTAGAAATTGTTCATGGCCCACCGCATTGCGTGGCGAACCATGAACAGTTATGTTTTTTTAGAGTAGCTTTATTCGTTTGCCAAAGTTTGGCAACAAACCGCTTCGTTACTTGATTTCTTGATATGGTTTGTTCACCTTGTCTTGGAATGGAACAGGTTTGCCGTCCATAATTGCCTTCAAGTATGGTTTAAGCTTTTGGGCATACCAGTAGAAACCAATGTCGGTGAGGTGAATGCCATCAACGGTGCCTTCGTTGTCAGGTCCCCACAGGTTCTCGCAATCCACATAGTAGAGGTTCTTTGGATTCTCGGCACGGAGCTTCAAATAATTCTTGTGGAACTCGTAGTTCTTTTGTGGAAGATATTTGCCATAGAATGAACTGTATTTTGCGTAAGAATACATAGGGCCTTCCACCATGATGATTGGCACATTGGGGCGAGCCTGGCGCAGAATGTTCACAAATCCGTAAGTGAGCGAATCGCACATGTTTTTGGTGCAGTTTGGAATTGGGTCGATGATGAATGCCTCCACATCGGGGATTTCAGCCAAAGCCCTTGCCATATAGGTATCCATTTTGCCTTCACCGCTGATAGCCACATTCACGCACTCGATGTTCAGGTCGCGCTGGAGAATGCTGGTCGCGACCATGCCCGGACGGCAAGCGCAACCACCTTGCATGATGCTTGTGCCGTAGAACACGAATTTCTTGCCCTTGCGAGGGTTGTTCATTTTTGGCATCTCAATTTTTGCGCCTTTCTCCACGCCAATCTCAAACCAGTTCACGCCATCGTAAAGAGGCAGATAAATCATATATTCGTGCATCTTGCCGTCGAGTTTATCCACATACACCTTGGTTTGGATAGAATCCTTGCGAGGGGTGCCAGGCTTCCAAGAATAGTCGCGAACAGGGCGGTTGCAGTTCACGAATTGCCATTTCTGGTCGTCTTCGTCCCAAATATAGAGGTCGGCGCCCTTGATACCAGTATCGGCCATGTGCGCCATGTGCATATTGGTGAGCAGATTGTAGCGGGCTGCCACACACTTTGAGTTGGTGCGGAAGCGGAAACCTTCGCCAGAGGTACATCTGAGGCGTTCGTAGAGCGTAGAGCGACAGCTATCCTTTAAGTAGGCAGGCACTCGGAAATATGGAGTCTCAGAGTTGTTCCACCCTTTATTAATCATTCTAAACTGGAGGGCATCGTAAAATTTAAGTGTATCAATACTGGTGAAATCCTGTGCAAAGGAATTTTGCGCACACATTGCCATCGCCAGCAGCAACAATGCTTTTGAAATTGATTTAATAAAACTCATAATGATGTATCATTTAGGTTAAAAAAGTTATTTAGTCGGTGCAAAATTAATGATTTTTCCACTTACTGACAAAAATTATTAGCATACACCAAAAAGAAACTGGAGCCCCGTGTTCGGACTCCAGCTTGTTATGCGCCACACTTATCGTGCGTGGCTTGTATCACACGTTTGGCATCTTATTGGAGAGTGCCGTCGGCAGCTTGCTTCACCATAGTTTCGTTAGCGGTGATGTAGATTTCCACACGGCGGTTTTGTGCGCGACCAGCTTCTGTGTCGTTGCTTGCCACTGGGTTATCCCATGCCATACCCTTGCTTTGCATACGAGTGCTGCTCACACCACTTTGGTTCAAGTAGGTTTTCACATTTGCGGCGCGTTGGGTCGAAACCTTTTCGTTAGCAGCGCGAGTACCCACATTGTCGGTGAAACCAAGGATAGTAACGTCGGTTTCTGGGTTGTTGCGCAGTGATGAAGCGAATTGAGAGAGCGACTTCTTAGCACTTTCGCTCAAGTTGGTCTTGTTGAAGCCAAAGAGGATACCGCTGTCGAAAGTCACGCGAATAGCGGTCAAATTGTTTTGGTCGGTAACAGTGTCAACCTGTGCGCCATTGATTTGAGCCAATTCCTTAGCTTGCTTATCCATCTTCTTGCCGATAAGCACACCAGCAGTACCACCAGCGGCAGCACCCACAGCAGCACCGATAGCGGCACCCTTGCCATGACCAATCAAACCACCAATGATAGCGCCAACTGCTGCGCCACCACCTGCGCCACCAAGACCCATCTTAGTAGTGTTATTCATTGAACCACATCCCGACAAACCAAGTACCATTGCGGCACTCAGAAATAAACTCATGATTTTTTTCATATTCGTCTGTTTTTATTTTTGTGATATAATTAATTACATACCTTATAGACTAACAAATTGAAGCAAAGGTTTAACCCCTTCAACTAATTATCCTCACACGACCTGACGGCCGTTTTGGGATTTTCCTAATTACAAAATTAAAAAATTCTCACGAAAATCCCAAAACCCACCTTACATTTTAAAACTACTTCACATTTATTACTAATGAAAAAGCATATCTGCTGCTTCTGCACGTACTATTCAAGCAATATCGCCGTTGCCGACCTATTCATCATTTTTGGCATGGTGCGGCCCACCGGTGCGTTGATATAGGTAGGGTCGGCTATGGTGAATCGTGCGCCATTCACTTGCAGATAGTCGCCATTCACTGCGTCGGTGAAATGCACAGCGGCTGCCAAATGACCAGGGTAATACACCAAAGCGCATTTCAGTCCCACAAGGTTTCTCACCAGTCGGGTGAACAAAATGGCACGGTCTTCGCAATCGCAATATGGATAATAGAGCGTTTCTTCGGCAAAGAAAGCACGGTCTTCACCCCACACTTTATCGTCGTACTCATACACAAAGCCAGTCTGCACCCAGTTGAGAATCATTTCCACCTGTTCCAGTTGCGATTTGCCGGCTAAGAGAGGGCGCATTTGCTCTGAAATTGCCTCGGCGGTGCTTTCTTGAAGCGGTGCATTGGCAAGGAGTGCCCAGCGTGTTAATAAGTTGCCATCTTTATACGACGACAGATAATCATTATAATAGTTAATCAAATTCTTGTTCACGCTCACATTCACCGCCAACTCATGATAGCGGCTTGATTTCAGCGTTCTCACACCCGACTCATCGTTGGCAAACCTGATGGGCTGGCTGATTTCAAGCGAAAGCGGCTGCTCGCCGGGAAACGTCACATCACACGCCGTGATGCGTGAATTGAAGTTCTCGCCTTTTCGCTTCAGCAAATAGAAGCCCTCGCCGTCCATCACGAAATATGGCAAATCGTAAATCACATGTTTAGTGCCGAAAAGCAGCAGCAACCTGCCATTAGCATTGCCCAAGCGCATCTGATAGCCACTTTGGCAAAAGAGCCATGCCGTGAGGACGGTGGCGGCATTGCACTCCCCACCAAAGTAACTCTCACCAAGCGAGCGGAGCATGAGCAAATAGGCATAATCGTCGAGTTGGTGCTGGGTGCGGATCGCAATGCAGTCGCTCACGGCATTGTCGTAGGCTTGCGATGAAAGTGCGCGCCACGCTGCCGACACATCATTGTTTGAGAAATTGCCGTTCAGTGCCGTGAGTCGAGCGTCGGGCTGTTGTGGAAGTCGCACATCACCTCGTGTGCCATAAAATGTGAAGTGGTGAACGAATGGTGCCACAGTGGGCACATCTTTAATGGGCGAAACTGGTGTGGGCTGCACCACGGTAATGGGTGTGGGAGCCACCACCGTATCGAGCAAAATAGGACGAACCGTCACAGGCTTCTGTTTGTCGTTTTCTGGCAAAACCACAGGTGGCACCGTCTCATCCTTTGGCTTTTTCACCACAGGCATTTGCTCATACCACTCCCATGCGCCTTTCAAAAACTCACAATATTTGGCATTCGCCTCTGCCCGAAAATCGTTGTAGGTCTGAGTGGCTTTTTGCTTGAATTGCTCGTACTTCTCACGGAAATCCTGGGCATCAGCCACCATGGCAGCCAATGCCAGCATCATTGTCAATGCCCCGATTCGCTTCCTCATTGTCAATCAAATTTTATTATCTCAGTTTCATACTGCGCCATTCGCTTGCCACAGTTGCCGAAGGCACCACAGTAGGCGTTTGGCTCTTGCTGTTCTCCACAATGGAGCATTGGCGCACCTTGCTGTTGATGTAGTAGGCAAGTTCGCCGAGGGTGGCATCGCCGTTGGTCTCTTGCAATTTTTTCAGCAAGAAGTAGGTGAACATGCCGTGCGACTGCCCCTTGTAAGGATAGGCGGTTTCGTCGCCTTGCGAAGCAGAGAACACCACCATTTTTCCCTTTGGCGTGTCTTGGCGTGCCTTGATAGCCACACCACGCGCCGATGCCATCATTTCGCCACTTCGCTTAGCGCCAGAGAAGCAAGCGTCCATAAAGGCGACCACGCTTTGCGCTTGCAGCGACGACAGTTCCTCGTAAAGTTTGCTGACAGGATAACCAGTGTTAAAATCCCTTCCTGTGCCATCTACAGGCAATAGATATGCCTGACTGGTGGCTTCGTTTGGAATACCGTGCCCTGAATAGTAGAACACCACTTTAGCCTGCCCATTGTAGGCATCGCTCACCTCCTTAATCCAACCAAGCGCGGCACGGATATTATTGAGGGTGGCATTTTCCACCAAGCGCACATTCTTTTCTGGCATTCCAAGAGTCTGCGTGCAGTATTGCTTCATCATTTCGCCATCATGCTTGGCAAATTCCACAGCCGATTCGTATTGGTAATTCTCGTTGGCGATAATCACGGCAAAGGTATTGGTGTTGTCGCTGGCGTTGAATGGAATGTTCTTATCCACATCACTGCTCAGCGATGCCAAGGTGATAGCCTTGCGGTCGTTCACGATTTCGTCAACCGAAATCTTATTGCTGGCAAAGGTTTGGTTGAAAGCCAAATTGATGGTCTTATCTTCGGCATATTTTCCGTATTTCTCCTTGATATGCACCGTCACCGGTATGCTGGTGCCACTATAATTGTTGTTGGCAATCAGGCTATACACAAGCGATTTGGTTTTACCACCGTCGAGATTGCCGATATTGGTGTATTCTTCACCATCTATCAGCATCACATTATCGGGAATATCAATGCTCACAGTCACGTTTTGCGCCTCACCATATTTGGTGTTTTGGAGCAGCACCTGAAGGTCGAACGGACGCTTTTTCTGCAAACTGTTGCCCGAAACGCCTGTCACCGTGTAGTCAGCCACTTGCAGATATGGGGCATCAAACGCACGAGTGTTCACCGATATAAACTGTGGGTCGGTACCAAAGCCATTAGGTTCATCCACCATCACCTCAAACTGCACCTTGCCGTCGGCGGTGTTGATGCCTGTAGTCACAGGAATAGACACATCCATCGTGCCGCCTTGCTTGATCACATCAAGTGACGAATTTGAGTAGCGCACATCATTGGTGGTGCCAGTGGCTTTCACCACAGCCCGACAAGCGTATCCATCGCCCATGCCGGTGTTTTGGATTTTAAACTTGATATAGCAAGTTTCGTTGGCATCAATAGCGTTATTGCCTGTGGCATCAACAAATTGGAGAGAGCCAGGCACAATATCGAGCACTGGAGGCTTCACCTCTTTCACCACATTAAACGCCTTTGGCTTACTTACATTGCTCTGCCCCACAGCCACCAAAGCAGGGCAAAGTGCCAATACAACAATTAATCGATTCATCTTTATATTGTTTTATATTTTATTCATTATTATAACAATTCTGTGCCAATCCCGTGGGAGCTTAGAACAAAGAACCCGGCTATGTGAGGCAATGTGGATTTTCTGCCAAACAAGGACAGTTGTTGCAAACTCAAAGGGCCAACCGCAAGCCAAGGTCGTCGCTGCGGCGCGTCGGGTAGCAGTTGATACGAAACGACGAGCGACAGTCCCCGGCGTAGTTGTACCAGCAACCGCCACGGCACACGCGGTCCGACCCACTTTGAGGACCTTTAGGGTTTGTCTGCGAATATGATGTATAGTTGGCATACCAGTCGCTACACCACTCCCAAACATTGCCACTCATATCATAGATGCCCAATTCGTTGGAGGCTTTGGTGCCAACTGGATGAGTTTGATAGCCACTGTTGCCGTCATACCAAGCCACATTATCAATGTCATTACTGCCACTATATTTGTAGCCTCGGCTGTTGTTACCACCACGGCAAGCAAACTCCCATTCTGCCTCGGTGGGGAGGCGGAAGTTGCGACCAGTAAGGCTGTTCAGTTTTTGGATAAACTCCTGACAGTCGTCCCAGCTGACACACTCCACAGGAAGGTCAGCGCCTTTAAAACCTGATGGATTGCTACCCATCACGGCTTGCCAAAGCGCCTGTGTGACCTCTGTTTTGCCAATATAGTAACTGCTCAATGTCACACTGTGAACTGGTTTCTCATTGCTTTTGGCTTCAACTTCCTGTTCGGATGTGGCACCCATGCGGAAAGTGCCACCCTCTACAAGCACCATCTCAAACGACACGCCATTCACCGTGAACTTATCGCCATTCACTCGGAATGTGGCATAATTCGTTACCACTTTAAAGCAAATATTTTCGCCAGCAAGCTTTTCTCGTTCGGATAGCACATCCCACACAATGCGGTGACTACCTGCTGGCACTTGCTTATTCACATCGCCAGTCACTCGCCTTAATGGATTACTCCAAGTGCGACCACCATCAGTGGAGCAATACACATCACCCACACTTCCAGCCTTATCCGTCTCGTAGGTGATAATGATGTTTTTGCCTTCTTGATAGGCATCAACATTGCTCACCGTCTGCCCAAAAGAGCAAACAGCAGTAAACACAGATAGTAAAAGAAAAAATACCAGTTTTATCATATCAAAAATATGTATTCAAAATAACCTTATTTTCTACAACACAAGGGCTGTTTGGGGGTTAAAGTGCCAACCGCAAGCCCATATCATTGTCGCAATCATTAGGGTCGTCGTTGTCGCGACTGGTGGAGGTGCAAGCATCTCTCAAATCGTCGATACTGCCGCCACGAATAATGCGCCCCGGTCCTGAAGTTGGTCCCTGTGGGTTGGTTTGTGGTTCATCGGTGTAGATACCATACCAGTCGCTGCACCATTCATACACATTGCCAGTCATATCATAGATGCCCAATTCGTTGGGCTGCTTAGATGCCACAGGATGGGTGATTTCCTCGCCATTCATGTCGTACCACGCCACATCATCAATGCTGTCACTTCCGGCATACTTGTAACCACGGCTCTTGTTGCCACCTCGTGCCGCATATTCCCATTCTGCCTCGGTGGGCAACCGAAACTTCTTATTAGTCAGAACATTCAGTTTGCCAATAAACTCTTGGCAATCTTTCCAACTCACATTCTCCACTGGCATGTTATCACCTTTGAAGTTAGATGGATTTGTGCCCATCACGGCTTGCCACAAGGCCTGTGTCACTTCCGTTTTGGCAATATAGTAGCCGTCTAAGGTAACGCTGTGGGCAGGGCTTTCGTTTGTGACTGCCTTCTTATCGAATCCTTTATCCAATCCCATATTGAATATGCCTCCATCCACACGCACCATGTCGAAACTCACGCCATTTACCTTGATGGTGATCACACTCGCCATCTTTTCTTCCACCTTGAAGCAAATATTATCTCCCTTGAGGTCGTAAGCCTCTGCCAACACATTCCATGTGATGCGGTGCTTGCCAGCCTTCACAGCCTTGCGGACATCACCAGTCACCTGCTTTAACGGTGCACCCCAAGTGCGACCGCCATCGGTGGAGCAATACACATCGCCCACGCTTCCTGCCTTATCCGTCTCGTAGGTGATAATGATGTTTTTGCCTTCCTGATAGGCATCAACATTGCTCACCGTCTGCCCAAAGGAGCAAACAGCCGTGAAGCAAACAAGTGATAGAAATAAAGTATAAATTCGTTTCATATTATTTTTTCGTAAGGGCGCGAGGGCTAAATTTGCGAATCATAACGTAGGGACATGCCTTTGGCATGTTTCAAATGCGTTGATACATTGCTGATTGCCATTGAAACATGCCGAAGGCATGTCCCTACGCTATGGCGTTTGCGTGTCTGCGCATTGCTGATTGCCATTGAAACATGCCGAAGGCATGTCCCTACGCTATGGCGTAAAAATTTTTCTGTATAATTGCGTTTTTTTAAGTTTACACTACCTTGTGATGGTGAGCGGAATTTTTTTGAGCTGGAGGTTGAGGTCGTGTAAGCGGCTGCTACCGAGCCATTTCAAAAAATCTGCTTCGCTGAGCGAGCGTGGCAAGGAGTGCTCCATGCTTTCATCGGACGCCTTATAAAACGGCTGCTTGGAGAACAGCACATACAGCACATTATGCTCCACGGCACGAGAGGCAGTGAGCACATACTCGTCAACCAACGCCTTTTCGGATTGCGGTGCCTTTTCCACGGAAAAGAACACATAATCGCAATTGGCTTTCACCTGCTGCACCCCCGACTGCGCGCTCTGATAGGGCAAAAGGCAAAAAGCCTCGCCATCGCCCGGCAAAAGATACACAGCCACATAGCCATCAATGGGCGAACGGAAATAGAGGTAAAGGTCGTTGCCGTCTTTAAACTCAGTCGCCATATCGGCACGCTCAGGATGGTTGCGGAGCGGCTCAGCAATGAAATTCACCTGCGCCGATGTCAATTCGCGCGCTTTACCTTTCACTTTCACCGTCACCACCATCATACCATCAGTGAACACAATATTGCATTGAGGTTTGCCTATGGTTTCCAGCCACTCGCCTTTCACATCAGATGCGCTGTAGGAGAAAAAAGAGGTTTGCGATTTTGACTCCTGCCCCTCGGCGGTATTCTCCAACCGAGTGGTGTTTTCTTGCGAAATCAGTGTGCCAAACTCATCGGCAATGGCTTGAAGTTTGGCACGCTCAAGAGCCACCTTCATCGCCTCGTCGGGGCTTTGGTTGCTCGGCGCATGATACACATAGGTGGCCTCAACCGTTTTCACCTTTGCGGCAAAAGCACTTGAAGCCAATAAAACTGTGAACGCAAATATCAGATACTTGATGGGCATATCATTTTGCAAAGCCGAGCGCCTTGTCGAGCTGCTCATGCAAATCTTTTCCTTTTTGTTCCAAATCCTCGCGAATGGCTTGACGAGCAGCCTCTTTCGCCATTCCTAAATTATAAGCAAGACGCAAAAGCACTTCCTTGTTTTTGTTTGGCAATGTGCGGTAAAGTTCAACCACGGTGATGGTTTTGCCAATCTTTTGCGAAATAAGATTCTTGCTTGCCAACACGCTCTCTGTGATGGAGGCGGCCTCCTCTTTGCCAAGTTGCTTATTGGCTACGGTGCTTTCAACCAAAGCGGTAACTTCGGTTTGAATCTGACCTGCGAGATTCTGCTTTGCAAGTTCATAAGCCTGCGCCTTGGCTGCATCATAAGTTTCGCCAATCGACATCGCCTCGCTCATCAAGAATTTTGGATAACCCAATTCATCTTCCTCTTGCTGCTTGAGATAGCTGCGGTCGAGCTGTTTTTCAAGAGGGAGAGCGCCAGGAGCAGCCTTCCAGCCTTCTTTTTCCAACTTCTTTGCTTCTTTACGAGCAGTTTTCGATGATTTTGAGTCGAGTTCTTTCTTTGCAGCCTTTTGATTGTCGGCATTCATAGTAAGTGGAGCTGCCATCAGCAAAAATGCTCCAATGATTGCGATGATTTTCTTCATTTTTTTCCGGTTTTAATATGTTATTATTTGTTTTTTCTAAATAAAAAGAGGTTGAATGTTTTCAACCTCCAAATTTAGTGAAAATCGCGCACCTATCCAACGCTTTACGACAAAAATTTTTAATCGGGTTAAATCGTGGCTAAATGCGCCATTTTGAGTATTTCAGCAGTTGTGGTTAGAGGGCGAGGCGGAAGCCGAGGAACATGTAGGGTTCGGGGCGATAGGTGGCACCACGGGCTGATGCACGGACAAACCATTCGGAGTTGTTAAAAGCACCTCCACGACGCACGCCGTATCGTCCTGAATCAGGACCAGTTGGGTTAGTGTGTTCCTTGGTTAATTCATAATAGCCATACCAGTCGGAGCACCACTCCCACACGTTGCCACTCATGTCATAAATGCCCAGTTCGTTTGGGGCTTTGGTGGCGACGGGGTGGGTTTGACTGCCACTGTTGTCACGATACCACGCCACAGCATCAGGGTCGTTGCTGCCGCTGTATTTGCATGAACGGCTATTCACACCGCCACGGCATGCATATTCCCATTCCGACTCGGTGGGCAAACGGAATTTCTGACCGGTAAGCTGATTGAGTTTTTTGATAAAATCCAGACAGTCGTGGTAGCAAACACGCTCCACTGGACGATCGTCGCCAACGAAATACGATGGATTGTCGCCCATCACTGCCTGCCAAAGCGCTTGCGTCACCTCGGTCTGACCAATTAAGAAGTTGGACAACGTAACTGTGTGAACCTGAACCTCGTCGCGGCCTGGGTTGCTGCCCATGTTTGGTGTGGCACCCATTTTAAAAGTGCCGCCTTCCACTTGCACCATCACAAACTTCACGCCATTCACAGTGAAAGTTTCCTTCAAAACCTTTTTCTGCTTTGGTTTCGCCGCTTTGCTGACCGTTTTCGATGATTTAGCACGAACGGCTTTTCTTGCAGCACGTTGTGAACTGGCGTTCATGGCAAGAGGAGCCGACATCAATAGAAATGCGCCCATCAGAGCGAACATCTTGTTTATCTTCATATCGTTATTAGTATTTAAAAATTATGATTCTTTTTAAAAAGTATCTTCAAAATTACAAAAAGTAACGCACCTGACCAAGCCATTGAGCGATTATAAATTAAAGGCATATAAAATTGCACAAAACAAGTGTGAGATATTTGAACAATTAATAATCCCAAATCGGTCATTAGGCCGTGTAAGGATTTTATAGATTACTTCTTGCGTTCTTTCGGCTTTTATAAGATGCCTTTCGCTTGTTTTTAATTCGTAATAGCTCGCTATCACTCATTAAAAGACAAGCAAAATTCATTCTTCTAAAACTCCGAAATACCACAAGCCCTAATGACCGATTTGGGATAATATGTGTGGAAAGATTTTGAGTATCAAAGCAAATTTTGTAATTTTGTTAGCGATAACACTAATTAAAACTCTTATGAAACATTTATTTTTAGCCATTTTGGCAGCCGGCATGGCATTCAGCGCAGCAGCCGACGACAAGGTAGTGATTCCCGACAGCACAGGCTTTAAGTTCACTGATGTGAAGGTAATTAAGAGCACTCCTGTGAAGGATCAAAACAAATCAGGCACTTGCTGGTGCTATTCTACCAACTCATTTTTTGAAAACGAAATCCTCCGCAAGACCGGTAAGGAAGTTCACTTGAGCGAAGGCTTTGTGGTATGGCACTGCTATTTCGACAAGGCACAAAAATTCATTCGCATGGACGGCAAAATCAACTTCGCCGAAGGTGGCGCAGCCGAAGATGTGCCTTACGTTTGGAATCTCTACGGTATGATGCCTAACGAAGCATACACCGGTATGACTCACGACGACAAGAAATTCAACACCGCCGAACTCACCGCTGTGCTCTCAGGCTTCCTTGATGTGGTGAACAGCAAGAAACTGAAAAAACTCACTCCATCATGGCTTGAAGGTTTCCAGGGCGTGCTCAACGCTTATATGGGCAAAATTCCTGAGAACTTCACCTACGAAGGCAAGAACTATACTCCACAAACATTCGCAGCATCGCTCGGCATCAATATGGACGACTACATTTCTATCGCATCGTTCACACACCACCCATTCTATAAGCCATTCACCCTTGAAGTGGCTGACAACTGGACTTGGGCTCAATATCAAAACGTGCCTGTTGACGAATTGCTCGAAGTGGCTAACTACGCTATCGACCACGGCTACACCATCGCATGGGGTGCCGACGTGAGCGAACCTTGCTTCAAGTGGCGCAAGGGTTACGCTGTGCTTCCTGTTGACCACGAAGTGCCCGACTTGAAGGGTAGCGACATGGACCGCTGGACTCAACTCAGCACCAAAGACCAAGAAAGCGAAAAGTGGGACATCAAGGGTCCGGTTGAAGAAATGGTTGTAACCCAAGAAAACCGCCAAGAAATGTTCGACAACAAGGAAACCACCGACGACCACGGTATGGTAATCGTTGGTAAGGCAGTTGACCAAAAAGGCAACAAGTATTTCAAGGTGCAAAACAGCTGGAACACCAACCAACTCTACCACGGTTTCTTCTACGTGAGCGAAGCATATTTCAAGGCTAAGACCATGAACATCTTCCTCAACAAGGAAGCCGTTCCAAGCAAGATTGCAAAGAAAATGGGTTTGAAATAATCAGAAAATATACATCTCTACAAGGATGCACCCAAATGCGGGTGCTTCCTTTTTATTTATATAATGAAGGGTTAATTGGCTCAGTGGAAATTTAGTATGAGTTAGGCATATATTTTGGTAAACCTCTATCAAGAAATTCCATAAATATCAACCGTACAAAAAATTGAAGCTACAGGCATCGGAGATGCCGCATCATGCGAAACACCATGCAAGCTCAATCGCTAGCGATTGAGCGCAGCTTGGTGATAAGAATAAGAGATGGTTTCGAGCCTCGGAGAGGGTCGGTTATGATTATACAGAAGGGAGAGAATGATAC
>OCLL01000106.1_pt1 | contig 19974 bp, 16 predicted proteins | sample 1538931 | NCBI WGS metagenome assembly OCLL01 (sample SAMN03418270, study PRJEB22391) | human gut metagenome | biome: human-gut; feature: organic feature; material: feces | host: Homo sapiens | place: Tanzania | collected 2013-01 | reverse complement strand
GTTTCAGGAATAATCAAATCGCAAACGTTATCGGCAAAGATAAATCTGTGATTAGTCGTGAATTAAAGCGGAACTGCGATAAGCGTAGCGGACAATACAGAGCCGAGCAAATATGAACGAAGAATGAAAGAGAAGCCTAAGTCCATCAAGTTCACAAAAGAGATATGCCTACTTGTAGAGACAATGTTGAAAGAGATTACAGTCCCGAACAGATAACAGGGCGTTGTAAATTGAAAGGGATAAAGTGTGTCAGTTGTGAAAGGATTTACCAATACATTTGGAAAGATAAGAAGCGAGGTGGTAAACTATACAGACATCTCAGACATAAAGGGAGACGGTATAGGAAACGAGGAGCAGCCAAAGATAAACGTGGTATCATTAAAGACAGAACAGGCATAGAGGAACGACCGACCATAGTGGACGTAAAGACACGTTTCGGAGACCTTAAATTCGATACAGTAATAGGCAAGAAGCATAAAAAAGCTACCATAAATGACAGAGCAACCAATATGTGTTGGTTAACCTTACTTGAAGGAAAGGAAGCAAAGACATTGACAAGAGCAGTGATAGAGCAATTGAAACCAATCCGCACATTGCTACACACCGCCACAACAGACAATGGAAAAGAGTTTGCCGGACATAAGGACATTGCCACTGCACTCGGTATAGATGTTTACTTTGCACATCCATATCATTCGAGAGGAAGGGGAGCCAATGAAAATATGAACGGACTTATACGACAATATCTGCCGAAGGGTTCATCGTTTGAGGATTTGACCGATGAAGACATTTCTTTCATTCAGAACAGATTGAACAATAGACCAAGAAAAAAGCTCGGCTTTCTAGCTCCTCTTGAATATTTTTTTGCTAATTTTGAGACCATAACGAGTGGTCTAACCGATAAGTTGCATTTGTGAGTGGAATTCAGCTTCCTGCCGTGGAACTACACAAAAAAAATAAAAAAGCACCGGCTTCTGACTTGAAAACCGGTGCATGCAATGCTTATCGTTTAATCTTCTATTTTTCTTTTTCCACAGCAGGCTTGGCTATGGATTCTCTCATCTCGGTATCGGCTTTGATGTTCTGCATTTTGTAGTAATCCATTATGCCGAGGTTTCCTTTGCGGAATGCTTCCGACATAGCCATCGGCACTTCGGCTTCTGCCTCAATGACCTTTGCTCTCATCTCCTGTGCCTTCGCTTTCATTTCCTGCTCCACGGCAATAGCCATTGCTCTACGCTCCTCCGCCTTTGCCTGTGCAATGTTCTTGTCGGCATTTGCCTGATCGATTTGCAACTGAGCTCCGATGTTCTTTCCCACGTCTATGTCTGCTATATCTATGGAAAGTATCTCGAATGCCGTTCCCGTATCCAAGCCTTTCGAAAGAACGAGCTTCGATATGGAATCAGGATTTTCCAAAACCTCCGCATGCGTCCGTGCAGAACCGATTGCGGTAACTATACCCTCACCCACACGGGCAAGAATGGTCTCTTCACCTGCTCCTCCTACGAGTTGCCTGATATTCGCCCTTACCGTAACTCTGGCTTTTACTATCAACTGAATACCATTGCTTGCAACGGCTGCAACGGAAGGCGTATCCAACACCTTGGGATTAACAGACATTTGCACTGCATCCAATACATCTCTACCGGCCAAGTCGATGGCTGTGGCTGTATTGAAATCCAAAGCTATGTTCGCCTTATCCGCAGAGATAAGAGCATTAACGACGCTGCGAACATGACCTCCTGCCAAATAGTGAGCCTCCAACAGGTCGCTGCTTAAATTCAAGCCTGCTTTCTTAGAGTTAATCATTGCATTGACAATGATTGCAGGCGGCACTTTACGCCAACGCATAAAGATAAGTTGAACGAGAGATATTCTGACCCCGTTCAAAACGCATTGAAACCACAGATTTATAGGTACCAAATAGAAGAATACCAACAGCAGTATGAATGCCAATACGATTATAAAAATAATTCCGCTCATGATGATTTGATTATTTGGTTATTACTCTTGTTTATTTCTGTTCCTCTCTTACTCTTATCCTGTTCCCGTCTATTGCCTCCACAATAAGAGGCGTATTCGGTTCGACGTATGAAGTAGATGTATAAACCTCCAACCTTTGTCCGTTTATCTCAGCCATTCCCATAGGTGCCAAACGGGTTATCGACATACCCTTATCACCAACATGAATTTTCGTTTCGATGGTATTGACCTTGGAATCAATCTCCTTGTTCAGCGAAAAACGTTTCCATGTTTTTGTTCTGAGGGAATATACCAATAATACAATGCAAATGGCAAGCGAAACGACAATGGAAACTACACCATACACCGCACCATATTGCATAAACACCTCATAAATACCATAAATCAACAAACCCACGCCGCACAAGCCCGCAATGGTTGTGCCGGGTATTGCAACCAATTCCAAAACCAACAAAGCAATTCCGCCCGTCAACAAAAGTAAAATCAAAAACACGTCCATAGAATTATCGTTTTTCAGGTTTATTCTTTCTTTTTACCGAACCTCCGCACTAAGTTCCCTTTTCAAAAGTTCGGAACACATCTGTTTCAACTCGTCATAGCTTCCGTGCTTAACGGCACACAAACCCTTATAATGGATTACGTTCGTGCAATTAACGGCTTGTTGCCTGTTCAGTCTGCATATATGTTGCAAACAATCTATGACGTAATCGAAAGTATGGAAATCGTCATTGAAAACAATCAATTCGTTTCCACCCTCTTGTTCGCAAAGCAATGATAAGCTGCCTTGCGTTTCCGTTGAAACATCATGCCTCTCCATATCATTCTACATTCTTTCCGGAACCTCTATTCCCAACAAATGCATAGCCGTCTTTATCGTCGAACCGACGAAATAAGTAAGACACAGACGCATTTGTCTCGTATCCGCATTCTCTTCTCTCAAAATCGGAGTGTCTTGGTAGAAAGCATTGAAACTCTTCGCCAAATCAAAAACAAAATTAGCAATCAATGCCGGCGAGTAAGTGCTGCCTGCCTGTCTGACAACGGCAGGAAATGAATACAAAACATTCAAAATTTCCTTTTCCTTGGCGTTGAAAGCAAAATCTCTGCCGAGTTGCAAGGATTTTATGCTCACAGCCTCCTTCTCCTCTGCTTTACGAATAATGGAACAAATCCTTGCATGAGTATATTGAATGAAAGGACCTGTGTTTCCGTTGAAATCGATGGACTCTTCGGGATTGAACAACATGTTTTTCTTCGGATCGACTTTAAGAATAAAGTACTTCAACGCACCCAATGCCAACTGCGAATAAAGTCTGTCGGCCTGCTCCTGCGTAAAACCATCGGTCTTTCCATGCTCTTCAGTTTGCACCTTTGCCGTTTCCACCATTTGTTCAATCAAATCGTCCGCATCGACCACCGTCCCCTCTCTCGATTTCATCTTTCCGTTAGGTAATTCCACCATTCCGTACGAAAGATGGTACAAATCCTTTGCCCACGTCATTCCAAGCTTCTCCAAAACGAGCTTCAACACGGCGAAATGATAGTTCTGCTCATTTCCGACAACGTAAATCAGCCTTTCAGAACCGAAGTCCTCATGTCGCAAACAAGCCGTTCCCAAATCCTGAGTCATATATACCGAAGTGCCGTCCTTCCTCAACAACAACTTCTCGTCCAAACCGTCTTTCGTCAAATCAATCCACACGGAGCCGTCCTCCCTACGATAGAACACACCTTTTTCCAAACCTTTGTTGACAAGGTCTTTGCCCAAAAGATACGTCTCCGACTCATAGTAAACCTTATCGAAGTCTATTCCCAGCTTGGCATACGTTTCTTCAAAACCCTCGTAAACCCATCCGTTCATCTGCCTCCATAAAGCCAAAACCTCTTCGTCCTTTTCTTCCCACTTCTTCAACATGTTCTGAGCCTCCAACAATATCGGAGCATTTTTCTCAGCCTCTTCCTTTGGCATTCCCTTGGCAACCAAGTCGGCAATCTCCTGCTTGTACGCCTTATCGAACGCAACGTAATACTTTCCGACCAAATGGTCGCCTTTCATGCCGCTGCTTCGAGGAGTTTCTCCGCCCGAAAACTTTTTCCAAGCGAGCATGGACTTACATATATGTATGCCCCTATCGTTTACGAGGTTCACTTTCTTGACTGCATAGCCGTTCGCTTTCAATATCTCAGCAACAGACCAACCCAAAAGATTGTTTCTGATGTGTCCCAAGTGCAAAGGCTTGTTCGTATTAGGGGAAGAATATTCTATGACGACAGGCTTATCGCCTCTGACAGCCATGTAACCGAAAGTCTCATTCCTGAAATTTCGTCCGAGAAAGTCTTTCCAATAATTTTCGCTTACAACGAAATTCAAAAATCCCTTTATCACATTGTAACTCTCCACCCATTCGCAAGCGGAAACGACAAAATCACCTATCTTGTTCGCAAGTTCCACAGGATTCTTGCAACCGCACTTCTGCATGTAAGGAAAAACAACAAGGGTGAAATCTCCCGTAAATTCTTTCTTGGTAGCCGTAAGAGCAATGGTTTCAGGAGCAACAGCAACACCGAATTCCTTGTTCAAGGCTTCCGAAACCGATTTCTGTATCAGTATATCTATCATTTCAAAAACAATTAGTCTTCAACGTCGGTACAATCGACCGATTTGCAAAGGTAATAAAATTCTTATGACTTTCCTATGCAGAAACATAAAAAAAGCGTTGCCCCTAAGAAAGGAGCAACGCCCGATATTGCAATGAGACTACCGTCGATTATTTTACAATCAACTTTTTCGTCATCATCTTGTTACCGCAGAATATTCTTACGAAGTAAGTTCCGTTATCCAAATCGGAAACATTTATCGTAGTATTCTCTGAACCGATTGTGGCATTCTCATATACCTTTTGTCCCAAAACGTTCATCATCTCTATTCTGTCTATTGCAGAAGGAGCAGAAATGCTTACAACGTTCTTTGCAGGATTAGGATAAACGCTTATGGAAGCCATATCGACATCGACCAAAGAAGCCATAACGCCCTCGGAAGTAAATCTTACAGCAACAGGAGTACCTTGTTCGTTGTTACCGTTGTAAGGAACTACGAATATACCATATTCTTCACCTTCTTCAAGCGGGTCATCATCGATGTTTATATTTTCAAAGAACTGACGTTGAGCGTTACCGTCAACCACTTCAAATATTTCTTCATCTCCATATCCGTTTATTCCTGCGAAATAAGCATAGTAATAGTAAGCAGTTTGGTCGTTCATGGTCGTGCTTATCGTAGCGGCACCGTCAACGACTTCAACGTTGACAGCAACCTCTGCCAATCCGGAACCGCCAAGAGATTGTGTGGTGAAAGTTGTAGGAGCTATCGAACTTGCCGTACCGTCCAAGTTATAACCTATGGCATATACCTTGTAAGTCGTTCCCATAGTCAATCCGTTTAAGGGACCCGACAATTCAAAATATTCTTTGGCATTTTCGTTTTCCAAGTAAGCCTGAACGTCGGCATCGGTCGTCATTCCACCGGCTTGCAACTGAGCGTCCGTTGCTATCAAATAATAGTAGTATGCGACTTCACTGTTAGGAGTGATTGTCAAATCGGCAGAAGCCGCTGTAATGTTGTTAACAGTAACAGTCATTACAGGAGTACCGGTACCGCCTATTACCGTTGTGGATACAGGGTACATTTCAAGGTTGGAATATTGTCCATCCAAGTTTGCAGCCAAAGTGTAAACATTATATATAGTACCCGGTGCCAATTTAGTAATATTTCCGGCAAGAGTATCGTATACTTTTTCATCGTTTTGAAGCATGTATGACATAACAGAATCTGCCGTCCAAGACATGGAAGCTACGGTTGCAGAGTCTATGATTGCATAATAATAATGAGCAACCTCGCTGTTCGGAGCGAAAGAAACGTAGAACGAAGTTGCTGTTACGCTGTCGGCAGGCATTTCAACCGTTACGGCAGGCGTTCCGTGTCCACCTATGGTTTGAGTAGCGAATGAATAAGTTTGAAGACCGTCCGTTACACTGTCGATATTGTACGCCAAAGTGTAAACAGTGTAGTTTTCATTAGGGCTTACCGTCAATTTTCCGGCACGTTCAAAGTAATTCTTTGGTGCTTGTGTCGTGAAGTAATTCATTACGGAGTCATTGTTCCAGTTGTCGGCAGCAAAGTCTGAATCTTCATATATCAAGTAATAGTAATAAGAGGTCGAGGCATTAGGTGTCATAGTCAAGTAAACAGAAGTCGTTGTAATGCTGTCAGCGGGAACATTAACCGTTACGGCTGCATTTCCATGGTCTCCGATTGCAGGTGCAGTGAAAGGCACCGTGAACATCTGTGCAGTTTGATTTGCGTCAAATGCAACAACGTAAATATTGTATGGCTCTCCCGGAGAAACCCAGCTTGCATCCATAGTTACGGTTTGAGTACCTGTTGCAGGAGTTTCCGCATTGTCTGCAAGTGCTGCAACAGCATCTGTTTCCGTCATTCCAAACATTTGGAGCAACTGCACATACTGTGCAAACTCCTGATTATTCGGATCGGCTGCCATGTAAACATAAGAAGCCACATCCGAGTTAGGAGTGATGGTTGCTGTTACCTCGATGTTAGCGAAATCTACCGCAACATCGGTAACTTGTACGCTCATTGCCTTGGCTTGGTTCAAGGTCAATTTCTTGATGTTGTCTTTGTCGATGCTTTTCTTTGCGACGTTCAAAGTTCTCACTCTTTCCGTCTTCTTAGCATCTTGCTTATCGCCGTTCAAACGATAAGTCTTCTGTGCCATTGCTCCGAATGTCATTACAAGAGCAAGAGCCAATGTCAATACTTTCTTCATATACTTATGATTTAAATTTGTTTTTCTTCAAACCCTTTTTCTATTTGGAAAAACAGAATCGTTTCACCATGGGGAAACGACTCCGATATGTTTTTCATTGCTTTCCGAACGGAAATTATTCAACGACCAATTTCTTTGTTGCCACTCCGCTTTCAGTGTACATCTTCACGATGTAGTTACCTGCTGCAAAGTCGGAAGTATTCACCTTTATGGAGTTTGCGTTAACGTCGCTTGCAAACACAAGTTGTCCCAAAACGTTTACTATCTCGACCTTGTTAATCGACAAAGAAGAAGCCAACATCACTTCGCTCTTTGCAGGATTAGGATAAACATAAGACAAAGAGTTCAACTCAACGTCAGACAAACCTGCTGCACCTTCAACAATAGGGAAGATAAACAAATCGCAATCTTGTCGATATCCTGACATCATAGTTACCCAACCATAATTGCCTGCTTGGTCAACAATGCTGTAAGAATAAGAATTTTCTCCTGAACCACAACCAAAAGGTGTAGATGCAACAGCCAAAAGATTAAATGGATCATTTTCTGATTGAACATTAAGCTCGCCTGTTTCAACAACACAAGCTACGCTGCTCGCTGTTACAGGAGATGAGAATGTTATAGTAGTAAAATCTTCTACCAAATCAGTTGCCTCTACGCTACCCTCAGCCAATACCGAAGAAAAATCTGCAGACATCAACTGTATAGGTATATTTTGTTCAATCGGTGTTTCTACCATATTAGCAATAATAGTTGCAATACCAAAGATTTGTACATTTTGTCCGAAGTTGTAAACCTCTGCATATTTTGTATCGCCATAAAGGTTTTGACCTGTACACATTCCTGCAAATTGACCTTGGTATGATGCTTGAACGAAATTGATACTGTCTATCGTTGCACAAGATTCATCAAATTGAGTGTAAATGTCCGTTGATTTAGGTGCTTGAACATTGATTTTCTTAGAAGCCAAAGAAATTTCAGCATCGCTTTTCTTTTGAGCCATTACGCCCATCGATAGTCCTATCGCAAGGACTGAAAGAATAATTCTTTTCATTTCTGTTGAATTGTTATTGTTAATCACTATTTTCGGCTGCAAATGTACGTCTTTTCCTCCATATAGCCAAAACTCTGCATACTTTTTTGTCGATTTTTTCGTACTTACATTCATTTTCAAGTCTTTTCGATATGCAGAATTTTGTCCTGCTGTTTTCTATTTCCCGAATGATGACATATTTCCAATCATTTGTTTTCCTTATCGTTCGACAACTTCTCGACAAAACGCCGTTCCGCTGCAACGAATCTGCGTTCGACGAAATTCTTCAGGCGTGTCAATCACAGCAAAGCGGCGTTTTGTTTCCGTTTTTGCAAAAGGCTGTTTACCCAATCCGTACAAGTGAAAGTTTTCAAGCCATCTCCATGGATTGAAAACGTGTTTCCATGAGCTGTTACGATACTTACGTTCAGAGATTGTTTATAAGGCTCTTCACAATACGACTCATCTTGTCGCCTGCCTTGGCAACGCCTTCCAAAACCTCGTCATGAGTGCATTCTTTCACCTCATCGGGTCTGAAAACATTGCCTATCACACTCATGCCAAGCACTTTTATTCCGGAATGAGCGGCAACGATTACCTCCGGAACGGTACTCATGCCCACGGTGTCGCCTCCTATGGTTCTGAAAAAACCATATTCGGCAGGGGTTTCATAGCTTGGACCGGTCGTTCCCACATAAACTCCTTCCTGCAAAGGAATACCGTTTTGTGAAGCGGCGATTTTGGCATATTCTCTCATTGTTTTGTCGTAAGCGTTGTCCATCGAGGGGAAACGAGTTCCGAATCTCGAATCATTAGGTCCGATAAGCGGGTTGGGCATAAAGTTTATATGGTCTTTTATCAGCATTATGTCGCCCACATTGTACGTCGGGTTTACCGCTCCCGAAGCATTGGTTACCACAAGCAGCTCTATGCCCAAGGCTTTCATCACTCTGATTGGGAAGGTTATCTGTTGCATGGTAAATCCCTCATAGTAATGAAAGCGTCCCTGCATACACATTATTTCTTTACCACCCATGGTGCCGAAAAGCAGCTCTTCCTTATGTCCTTTCACCGTGGAGACAGGGAAATTCGGTATGTCCTTATATGCCATTCGGCTTTCCAGTTCCATTCCTTCGGCGAAGTCTCCCAATCCGCTGCCCAATATGACTGCCGTTTTAGGCTTTATTGTCGTGCGTTCTTTGAGGTATTGTGCCGTTTGTTCGATTGTTTGATACATATACATTGATTTATTATTGTTTTCAGCGATTCGCAAGTTCGAGGATAAGGCATTGCCTCCACATCTATGGGAAGCACATAAACATCTGCGGGAAACGAGCCTATTCTCCCTGCGTCTTTTTCCGTTGTCAGCAAAATGCTGTCCGCTTTTCCGAGCTTTCGGAACCGGTGCAAGATGTGAAGACGGTCTCTTTGCGAGAAGTCATGGTGGTCGTTGTAGGATATTGTGCCGAGCAGAAGGGTTTTGCTTTTCAGATAGCTTACGATATGGGAATTATTCGATATTCCGGTAAACAGAACCACACTGTGTTCGGACAGCTCGACCGTTCGGTTCATATCGTTTATATGATATGGCAGTCTGTAACGTATTTCGGAAAAGAAAACTCTTTGATTCGGCAGAGGTTTCAACCTATCTACAAAATTTTTTCTGTCCGCCTCTTCAAGAGGAGGACATTTGGTTACGACTATGCAGTCTGCCCGTTCGTAGCCTCTGCGATATTCCCTGAGCAGGCCGAATGGCAATACCCTGTCTTTGAAAAAAGGGCGATTGTACTCGGTCAACAATATATCGAAATCCCGAGCCGTGTATCTGTGTTGGTAAGCATCATCGAGCAGAACGAGGTTTATGTCAGGGTATTCTCTCTCTATGATTTCAACAGCCCTGTTCCGATTTTCGCAAACGGCGAAAAGAACATCGGGAAACTTCTTAGCCATCTGCAAAGGTTCGTCGCCGAAGTCCTCTGCCCTACCATGCGGCTCGACAAGCCTGTAGCCCTTCGTCTTTCTGCCGTATCCGCGTGAGATGACGGCTATATTATATGACGAAGAGAGCAATCGGAGCAAGTATTCGACAAAGGGGGTTTTTCCAGTGCCGCCCGCTTTCAGGTTTCCGACGCTTATCACCGGTATGTCATGAGAAGTGGTTTTCAAAATACCCTTATCGAACAATCTGTTGCGAATATGGTTTATCAGTCCGTACATCATGTTAATTGTTACAGTTGCTCACCCAAAGATATAAGCCGTCGAAATAAGAACAATAGGTAAAGAGCGACCTCCTTGCAAGACTTCCCTGAATGGGCGAGCCGTCGTATGAAATATATTGCGAATTGCACTTGGGGCAATACAGTATGACGTTATTGGTGGTATCGACTTCCAATCTGCCGTGGCAATCCTTGGCTACGCAAGTGCGTTCGAATGCTATGAACTCGTCCCAACTGTTACGGAAAATGACAACGCCTCTCGCTCCTCCCTCGAAGTATTCCCAGCCTCTGTTTCCATAATTGAGATTATAGTATTCCGCACTGTCGGGGTCTATATAAAAATTCACGTATGCATAATCGGGGTAATCCTCTTCGCATGACGTGAATGATATAATGCTCGAAAAAAACAGTATCGGAATAATTCTTTTCATTCTCTCTTGTCGATAAGCGATTCATGCAGCGAAACGCCGCATAAATCGCATAAGGCATTTATCGGAGAACGCTATTGAACGCTGTATATTGTGGTAAGGCAAACGTCTCCGACCATTTTCAAAGTTCGTTTGTCGATATAGTCCATATTATCCTTTACCGTATGCCAATAAGGGAAGAAACTGCTTGCCGGGTCGTTCTGTACAATATCTATCATCGGTATTTTGGCATAGATATTGACCCATATATGGTCGTCCATTATCGGATAGGTTTTCTCGCTGACGAAGACATCGGAATAGCCTTTGCTTGCGGCAATGTCCCACACCTTGTTCATTATCGAAGAGGCATATTCCATGGATTGTGCTTCCTTCGTGAAACGCGGATTGCTGTATCCGACCATATCCAATAGAATTCCATAGTTGGCTTTGTAGAAAGGAATATGGAGATTTTGCGACCAATATTGAGAACCGAGGCACCAATCCGTTTGATCTTCTATATCCGCATCGACAGCCCACTGCGGCGAACCTTGGTCTTCCAAATCGAAGAATATTATATCGATGCCTTGCGATGTCGGCTTTTGCTTCAACACTCTTGCAATCTCCATCAATACTCCCACACCGCTGGCTCCGTCGTTCGCTCCGAGTATAGGAGTTTTGCGATTGGCAGGTTCGGGGTCTTGATCTGCCCAAAGACGGCTGTCCCAATGGGCTCCGAGAAGCACCCTGTCCGTTGCGTCGAGGTTAAAGGAAGCAATGATGTTGCGTCCCTCGACTTCCGTCTTGTCCCATAGGCGGGAAGAAAATTCCTGCACATAGACTGTGTCGGCATAGCGGCTCATGAACTCTATGATGTAATCTCCGCAGGCTCTGGCAGCCTTTCCGTTCGGTATTCTCGGGCCGAAGTTGCATTGTGTCTCGACATAGTGGTAAGCACTGTCGGCATTGAAATCCGGTATCTCTATCTTGGTATAATCGATTGTCTCCGTCGGTGCTGCGGTTTGCTTTTTGCATGAAACGAATGCTAACATGGCAAGTAGCAATAAGCCGCATACATATATTTTATGGTTCGTTCTCATCGTCGATATGTTTTTTCGGGTTACTCCATCGTCCAACTTGCACCGTCTTTGCCGTCTTTGATTACAATTCCCGCCTTTGCCAGCTCGTCTCTTATCATATCGCTTTTAGCCCAATCCTTGTTCGCTCTTGCCTCTTTGCGAAGCGACAGAATGACTTGCATCAGCGAATCGACGATGTGCATGGAATTATCCGCCTGTTCGTTTTTCATTCCGAGTATATCGTTGAAAACGATTGCGAAGTTTTCTTTCAATGCTTGCTTATCGGCTTCGGTTATGGTCTCTTTCTTATCGGCAACAAGGTTTATGAGACGTGTTATCTCAAAGAGGTGGGCTATAACCATCGGGGTGTTGAAATCGTCGCACATTGCTTCGACGCATTTATCGAATAAAGCGGGAAAATCCACGCTCGACTTATCCGATGTCGGTAAAGCATCGATGTTTTTCTGTGCTTCGAACAATTTCTTCATTCCTTTCTCGGCTGCGGATAGTGCTTCGTTGGAGAAATCCAATGTGGAACGGTAATGTGCCTGCAAAACGAAGAAACGTATCGTCATAGGGCTGTAAGCCTTATCCAACTTGGGGTGTTTGCCTTCGAAGAACTCGTTCAAGGTGATGAAATTGCCCAAACTCTTGCCCATCTTTTGTCCTCCTATGGTTATCATATTGTTATGCAACCAATATTTGGCAGGTTCGCAACCGAAAGCACAGACGGATTGGGCTATTTCGCTCTCATGGTGCGGGAATAAGAGATCCAAGCCCCCTCCATGAATGTCGAATCGTTCTCCAAGGTACTTTCTGCTCATTGCCGTACACTCCAAATGCCAGCCGGGGAATCCTACGCTCCACGGAGACGCCCATCGCATGATATGTTCCGGAGATGCTTTCTTCCAGAGTGCGAAATCGGCAGGATTGCGTTTCTCGCTCTGTCCGTCCAATTCGCGAGTGTTTGCAATCATCTCGTCGATGACGCGATTGGAAAGTATTCCGTAGTTATGGGTATCGTTATTGTATTTGTTGACATCGAAATATACGCTGCCGTTGCTTTCGTAAGCATAACCCTTTTCCAATAGTATCTTGACGATGTCTATTTGCTCCATGATATGCCCCGTAGCCGTCGGCTGGATACTGGGACGAAGCACGTTCATTGCGTCCATTGCATCGAGGTATCGCTTGGTGTAATATTGTGCGACCTCCATAGGTTCGAGCTGTTCCAGCCTTGCTTTCTTGGCAATCTTGTCTTCGCCTGCATCGCTGTCGTTTTCCAAGTGTCCTACGTCCGTTATATTTCTCACATACCTCACTTTATAGCCCAAGAATTGCAAGAAACGAAAAACGGTATCGAATGTCAATGCCGCCCTTGCATGACCCAAGTGAGCGTCTCCGTAAACCGTAGGTCCGCAAACATACATGCCCACAAAGGGTGGGTTGAGCGGTTCGAATTCTTCTTTCTTTCGCGACAAGGTGTTGTAAACAACCAATTTTCCTTTATTCATAATTACTATTCTACTTATCTGTTACTATCTTTATTCTTCTGACCATCACGCCGACACAAAGGCTTGCTATCGCCATAACGAGCAAAAAGACGCTCATTATATCGAATGCTCTCAATTCGACGGGAAAACTATCCACCACGAAGCCCGTCGTGCCTATTTTTATCAATCCGAATTGCTGTTGAATGAAGCAAAACAAACTTCCTATCGACAATCCGGCAATGCAACCGCAGGCACTCAGCACCATGCCTACTATAAAAAAAATTTTTCTGATGTTTTCCGTGCTTGTCCCCATGGAAGAGAGTATTCTTATATCGTTCCGCTTCACCATTGCGAACAATGAAACCGACCCCATGACATTGAAACTCGCTATGAAGACGATGAAACCGAGTATAAGATAGACTGCAAGCCTCTCTGCCTTGACCACCTTATAGTATAAGGGGTCTTGCTCGAAGCGGTTCTTCACCACAAGGTCTCGGTTTACCGATTTCTCGATTTCTTTCTTCACTTTATCGGTTTTCTTTCTGCCATCGGTGGTTATATTCAGGCTCGTTACCTCATCATTTCCGTATTCCAGCAAATCCTGTGCGAATTTCAAAGGTACGAAAACCGCCTTTCTGTCCATATCTCCATCTGTCATGAAACTGCCGGCGTATTCCGCCACCTGCATATTAAGATTTTCCTCCGGAATAAAGGACGAACCCATATTGCTTTTAGGACTGCAAAATTTCAAAAAGGGTCTCATCTTCTCCGCTCCCCTACCCAATCCTGTTTCAATGGTGAGAGCATAACCGAGAACAGCTTTCGGCTCTTCCGCCGTACCCAAGTCGAAATCTCCTATCTGCATTGCGGTATCCATTCCACTCGAACGAGGGTAATTTTTCTCCACTCCCCACAACTCCACTATCGTCTGCCTTTCACCGCAGTTCATGAGAACGGATTCTTTTACCACTTTTTCGCAATGCTTCACTCCTTCGATTGCACGAAGCCTGCTCAAATCCGTTTCATTCGTCGAAAATGTTTTTCCTTTTCTGCTTTCAATGCTTATATCAGGGTAAGAGAACGAAAGCATCTTGTCCGCAACGCCTGTGAAACCGTTGAATACGCTCAGCACCACAAGCAAAGCCATGGACGAAACCGAAATTCCGATGAGCGAAATCAAGGAAATGATATGAACAATCCCCACATCTTTCTTTGAAAAGAAGTATCGCCACGCCACAAAGAAAGAAAATTTCATCAGCTCGCCGATTTACTCCCTGAGCAAACGCTCTATATTCTCGCTGTAATCCAAACTATCGTCCACAAAGAAACTCAAATCCGGAATAATTCTCAACTGATGTCTTTCCAATGCCGCCAACTTCATTCTGAGCAATGTCTTATTCTTCTCGATCAAAGCGAATACTTCTTCCGACTTCACTCCGCCTATTGCGAAAATGCTTACATAGACTTTCGCTATCGACAAATCCGCCGATACTCTTACTCTCGTCGGAGTAATCATCGCTCCGCAAAACAAATTCTTCGCTTCCTCTCTGAAAATGGAGCCCATATCCTTTTGTATCAAACGGGCAACTTTCTGTAATCTGCTACTATCCATATTTTGCAAAGATACAAAAAACAGATATTCGCATCATGACCCGTCTATATTTTTTTGAAATACCTGCTTTTACGGATTTGCATAAGCGATTATTCATTATCTTTGCACTCATGAAAATAAGACTGACAAAGGAATTCGGTTTCGAGATGTCGCATGCCTTGAATAATTACGATGGCCTGTGCAGCAATATACACGGACACTCATACAAACTTTTCGTTACAATAAAGGGCGAACCCATAGGGGACAGAAACAGTCCGAAGTACGGAATGGTCATGGACTTCGGCGATTTGAAACGCATTGTTCAAAGTAAAATCATAGATGTTTACGATCATGCTTTGGTCTTGAACAAGGACAGCCGTTTTCTCGACTATGCGAACAAAATGAACACCAAACTCGTAGTATCGGAATATCAACCTACATGCGAAAATCTTCTTTCCGACTTCGCCGAAACCATCGCAGCCGAACTGCCAGAGGGTGTCGAATTGCACAGACTGCGATTGCATGAAACGGCAACCTCTTACGCCGAATGGTACAGAGAAGACAATCCGATAAAAAAGCCCTGACAAGTGAACAACGATAAGTTTCAATTTCCGCAAATAGCGAAATGGATAGTATCCCTGCTTATCGCAGGAGGTATCTTCTTCCTTATTTGGTACTTTCGTTTCATAGTGATTTGCGTTTTCATAGCCTTGGTGGTCGCATTCATGGGAGCTCCGATACAGAACTTCCTATCAAAGATACGAATACGCACGTTCGGCATAGGCAGAACACTATCGGCAAGCATAACCCTTATACTGCTTTTCGGCATTTTCGTATCGCTCTTCTACTTCCTCGTTCCTCTCATCATCTCGCAGGCGATGACATTCGCCAATATCGATGTTTATCAGATAGCCGACTATTATGCCGAACCCATAAAGCGAGCGGAAGCCTTTCTTTACAAATACCGTATGATTTCTCCCGATACCGATTTGCAGACATTGGTTTCCTCCCAAATATACGACACTTTCAACACCTTCAATCTGCCGAACATGGCGAACAATCTCATAGGCTTTGCCGGCAACTTCCTCATGGGTACGTTCATCGTGCTGTTCATCACCTTCTTCTTTCTGAAAGACAACAAACTCGTAGCCGAATTCATAGACGCTGTTACGCCCGACTTATATCTTGACGAAGTTCACAAGATACTGACTTCCTCACGGGAACTCATAAGCCGCTATTTCATCGGCATATTCTGCGAAATAATCTGCATGATACTCCTTTTGAGCATAGGATTTTATATTGCAGGACTGCCGAACATCGTACTCACCGCCTGTATCTGCGGAGTGATGGTCATATTGCCATACATAGGCGTGCTGATAGGCGGAGTAATAGGGTTGATAGTCTGCCTGACGAGCTACCTCAGCATGGACGCATCATTGGACATCGTTCCCATAATCATCAAATTCGTATCTGTCTTCGGAATCGTCAAATTGATAGACGATTTCGTCCTTCAACCGCTCATATACTCCAAAAGCGTCAAAGCCCACCCCTTGGAAATATTTCTTGTCATACTCATGGCAGGCGAAGTCGGCGGAGTGGTCGGCATGATACTCGCCATACCGGTCTATACGCTCCTCAGAATTGTCGCCAAAGAGTTTCTCAGCAAATGGAAATTCATAAAGAAAATAACCAAGAACCTTTGATGCGGTCTGTGGTTTAAAGAAAAACCCGGCTTGCCATCGCTCGCCGAGTTTCACCTTACTTTCACTTCTCAATCTGTCGCTTTACATCAGATGCTTCCTTACTCGACTATCAACTTCTTCGTCGTGCTGCCTATCATGATGGTATAAACGCCCTTCGGCAAACCGCCGAGGTCTATTCGTAAAGTCTCCTGACCAATGTTCATGATATATTCTTTGAGTTTGCGTCCTTGAATATCGAACAAATACACAGGCGTTTGTTCTTTCAAGCCCTCGACTTTCAACATTGTATAAGCATTCGCAGGATTAGGATACAACGAAACTTCGACTGCGTTCGCAACGACATCGTTCAATGACGAGTTCACCGTCAGGTTGAGCGTTATCACGCTGTCGCAACCGAACTCGCTTTGAAGTGTATGAACGTATGTTCCCGCTTCGCTTTCGCTGAAACCGTTCTCCTCATACGTCTCGCCCTCGTTTATGCTTGCATCTATCGTGATGTTGTACGTAGGGTTGATGGTCAAGTTCAGTGTAACGATACTGTCGCAACCATTGACTGTTTGCAAGTTCTGCGTATAAGTACCTGCCTCGCTGACGTTGAAGCCGTTCTCCGTGTAAGTCGTTCCCTCGCAAATCGCTGCCGACAAAGTCGTACTTTCCACAGGGTTTACTGTCAAAGTCAATGTTACGATGCTGTCGCAACCGTTGATGGTTTGCAAGTTCTGCGTATAAGTTCCTGCTTCGCTTACGTTGAAACCGTTCTCGGTATAAGTAGTTCCCTCGCAAATCGCTGCCGACAAAGTCGTACTTTCCACAGGGTTGACGGACAAAGTCAATGTTACAATACTGTCGCAACCGTTAACCGTTTGCAAGTTTTGCGTATATGTTCCAGCCTCGCTGACGTTGAAACCGTTCTCGGTATAAGTCGAACCCTCGCAAATCGCTGCCGACAAAGTCGTACTTTCCACAGGGTTGACGGACAAAGTCAATGTTACAATACTGTCGCAACCGTCGATGGTTTGCAAGTTTTGCGTATATGTTCCAGCCTCGCTGACGTTGAAACCGTTCTCCGTATAAGTCGTTCCCTCGCAAATCGCTGCCGTAAGGTTCGTGTTCTCAACAGGATTTACGGTCAAGTTCAATGTTATTATGCTGTCGCAACCATTAACCGTTTGTAAGTTTTGCGTATATGTTCCCGCTTCGCTTGCGTTGAAGCCGTTTTCGGTGTAAGTAGTTCCCTCGCAAATTGCTGCCGTAAGATTAGTGCTTTCCACAGGGTTGACTGTCAAGTTCAGCGTTACAATGCTGTCGCAACCGTTGATGGTTTGCAAGTTTTGTGTATATGTTCCTGCTTCGCTTGCGTTGAAGCCGTTCTCGGTATAAGTCGCTCCCTCACAAATAGCAGTTGACAAGTTCGTGTTTGCAACAGGGTTAACAGTCAGGTTCAACGTTACTATGCTATCGCAGCCGTTTATGGTTTGCAGAGTATCGGTATATGCTCCCGAGGTTGACAATATTCTGCCGTTGAAGTCGTAGGTCTCGTTGCTGCATATCGTTGCTTGAATTGCTCCCGTGCAGATGGTTTTTGTAAAGTTCGCAGTGAACATTGTATCCTGCGTTACCGTAATGGTGCGAGGATTGTCGGTATTGCCATCGTTCCACGCAGTAAAATGATAACAAGATGCAGGAGTTGCTGTTAATATTTTCTCTGGACAACTTGCGCCGGTACTTACGGCAACCTCGCCGAATGCAGTGTCGTTTGACGAAGCATTAAGTTCAAAAGTCAACTCTTCCGTAATTCGACCGGAAAAATATCCGCTCCAAGGTCTAGTTCCTGCATAAGTTTCAAGTCTTCCACACGGCACTGTCAAAGTACAGGTCTCACTACCGGAAAATCCCATGAGGCGAAGCGTAGGAGGTGTTGTTGCAAGGCACTTGACGGATTCCAAAGCGGAACAACCGGCAAATGCCTGAACTCCGATAAAAGTAACGGAAGTCGGAATTGTAACGGAGGTCAAACCGCTGCAACCGGCAAATGCCTGATTTCCTATAGAAGTAACGCCGGTCGGAATTGGAACGAATGTCAAACTGCTGCAACCGCAAAATGCCCACTCTCCTATGGAAGTAACGCCTTTTGGAAGAGTAATCGAAGTCAAACCGGTGCAATTCATAAATGTTTGCGAACCAATAGCACCACCAATGCTATCCGGAAGAGTAATCGAGGTCAAACCGGTGCAACCGTAAAATGCACTACCTCCGATGGAAGTAACGCTGTTCGGAATGGTTATCGAAGTCAAACCGGTGCAACCGGAAAATGCACCACCTCCGATGGAAGTAATGTTGTTCGGAATGGTTATCGAAGTCAAACCGGTGCAACCGTAAAACATCCTGTTTACGATGGAGGTAATGCTGTTCGGAATGTCAATCGATGTCAAGTCGGTACAATTGTAAAACGCATAATCTCCGATGGAAGTAACGCTTGTCGGAATGGTTATCGAAGTCAAACCGGTGCAACCGCAAAACGCATAATCTCCGATGGAAGTAACGCTGTTGGGAATGGTTATCGAGGTTTTTGCACACGGGCATTGTATCAAAGTGTCTTGAACATAATTGTACAACACACCGTCTATCGATGAATAATGCGTGTTTCCGGAAGCTACATTTATCAAGCTTAGATTAGAACAATAGTTAAACGCTCCACTGCTGATGTAAACGACACTGCTCGGAATCGTAACCGAAGTCAAACTGCGGCAACTATTGAACGCCATATATCCGATGGAAGTAACGCTGTTGCCAATGGTAACCGAAGTCAAGCCGCTACAAGCGTAAAATGCCTTACCTCCGATGGAAGTAACGCTGTTCGGGATAGTAACCGAGGTTAAGTTCCTGCACTCGTAAAATGCCATACCTTCGATGGAAACAACATGATATGTGTCGTCTAAGTGTGTTATCGTTGAAGGTATGACGACAGAACCGGAAATATCGGAACTGTTTTGTTGAATAACTTTTACGGAGTTGCTGTCAATTACCTCATATTTCAAGCCGTTATTAGTGAAAGCAATCCCTGCTGCAGCTATATTTGCGGACAATATGCAGCAGCAAACCAATAATAGTTTTCTTACATTCATCTCTTTAATTTGTTATATTTAGTGCAAAGGTAAGAAGAATTTCACTTTCAACAAAGCATCGATACTTTTAATTCATTGATGAATGCAATCACAAATGCCGAAACCACAGACCGTACCAAGGGTTTATCGTCGCAGAGATTTCATTTTGAATTTGAAAGAGTAAGCTCCATGATCCAAAAGAGTTCCGACTCAAGTGTAAAAGGGTAGTACTCCGAAAAAGTGTGTATGGACATGCTTTTGAAAGAGGCGAAAGCAGTAAAGATTCATCAGGCATCATAAGCCCAATCAAAATCTCTATTGTCGTATCTCATCTTGGACAAAGCACAATCGTACATCGTTTGTTTTCCAATCGGATATGTGAAAATGTAAAGAATATCCTCTCTGTCCGTGTTCGCAAACGCAGCCACGGATTCCCTGAAAGGGGCTTTTTCCCGCTCGAAAACTCTCTTTACATTCTTTATCATTTCACCTTCTTTACAATTACTCTAAATTAACGATTT